>Ga0315554_1000252_pt1 | contig 30939 bp, 28 predicted proteins | sample SalMarSW160370MG_FD_202114 | JGI IMG/M metagenome (GOLD analysis project Ga0315554, IMG submission 202114) | Salt marsh sediment microbial communities from the Plum Island Ecosystem LTER, Massachusetts, United States - Salt Marsh Sediment SW1603-70 ...
CTTCCACCACAAGTTGCGCCTTCGGACAATAGAAATCCACAATGTAATCGCCAATAGGTTTCTGCCGGTAAAACGCGTAACCCAGGTGCTTTAACCGGAGTCTTGTCCACAGGCACCTCTCGGCTTCCGTCAGGTTGTCTCGGAGGCTTTTTGATATTTCCTTCAGATTCTTATTATACGGAATCACTTTATTCCCTCCCCTATCCCGGGGGTGTCCAAGAGGGGTGCAGCCCCTCTTTCTATTTCCCCCCTTCCCCTTAACCAGATACCCAAGGGGAAGGGGACACAGGGGATGGGGTTCACTACCCTATTCTTCTCAGCCTTCCTTAAATTTTTGAATATTATCTATAAACTTTTTAAACAAATACACGTTGTCCAGCGGCCCCGGCGAGGCCTCGGAGTGGTACTGGATGGAGAAGACGGGCAGCTCCCTGTGCCGCAGTCCCTCGACGGTGCCGTCGTTGAGGTTGATATGGGTTATCTCCAGCTCGTCGCTCAGGGTGGCGGGGTCGGCGGCGTAGCCGTGGTTCTGGGCGGTGATGTGCACGGCGCCGGTAGCCAGCTCCCGCACCGGGTGATTGCCGCCGCGGTGCCCGAACTTGAGCTTGAAGTGCTTCCCCCCGAAGGCTTTGTGGATAATCTGGTTGCCCAGGCAGATGCCCATCATCGGCTTCTTCCCGACGAGCCCCTGCACCGTCTCGGCGAGATAGTCCAGCAGGTCGGGGTCGCCCGGCCCCGGCGAAAGCAGTATGCCGTCCGGCTGAAGGTTCAGGATTTCTTGCGACGAAGTAGTGCACGGCACGACCGTAACGTGGCAGCCGTGCTGGCAGAGTAAACGTAATATGTTATATTTCAGGCCGCAGTCCAAAGCGACCACATGGTGGCCATCGACGCCGCTTTCCTCCCACTTATACGGCTTGTCCGTGCTCACCTGCCGCACGAAATCTATCGAGCCGTAATCGGGCTGTTTCTTCAACTCCGCCAGTGCTTCTTGGAGTGTTTTCGACGACGTGATAATGCCCATCATCACCCCTGCCGAGCGCAATCGGCGGGTAATGGCGCGTGTGTCAACCCCGTAGATACCGGCAATACCGCTCTCGGCGAGGTAGTCGTGGATGGTCTTATCGTCGAGGTAATGGCTGGGCTGCTCGCATTTTTCCCGCACGATGAAGCCCCTGACCTGGATGCGCCGCGATTCTATATCCTGCTTGTTGGTGCCGTAGTTCCCGATTAACGGGTAGGTGGGCAGCAGAATCTGGCCGGCGTACGATGGATCGGTAAGCATTTCCTGGTAGCCCGCCATGCTGGTGTTAAAGACCACTTCACCGCAGGTATCTGCCTCAGCCCCGAAGGAGTAACCTTCGTACACCGAGCCGTCTTCCAGAACCAGTATTGCCGTTTTAGTCATTGTTTTTCACCCTATCTCGTTTCTATGTCATTGCGAGTGTAGCGAAGCAATCCGTATATCCCTGTCCTCCTGTCATTCTCGGGCTTGACCCGGGAATCCAGGACATTCCGCCACCGGATTCCCGCTTTCGCGGGAATGACAACTTATTAAAAGCGGATTGCTTCGGGCTTCGCCCTCGCAATGACATTTTATAAAGTAAATCTCCATTTTATGTCTCTATTTTCAGTGCCCCGTCCATATAGACCGGCATCCCCTGGTAGAGGGTTGCCATGACCATTCCTTTGAGTGTTTTACCGGTCAGGGGCGTGTTTTTCCCCTTGGAAACGAACTTTTCCGGGTCGACGATCCATTCCTTATGGAGGTCGAAGATGCATATATCCGCCGGCGCCCCTACTTCCAGCGTGCCCAGCTTCTCGTAGCCGAGGACCCGTGCCGGGCCGACCGTCAGCACCTCGACGAGGGTATTCAGGCTGAGGTCGCTCTCAAACACTAGGCTTACCAGGCTGCCCAGGGCTGTCTCGAAGCCGCTGATACCGAAGGCAGCCTGTGTGAAGTCGCACTTTTTATCGGCTTTGGTGTGGGGGGCATGGTCGGTAGCCACGATATCGATAACGCCGTCGTTGAGACCCCGAAGGAGCGCCCGAGTATCCTGTTGCGTACGGAGCGGGGGGTTGACTTTGGCATAGGTATTATAGCCTAAAACCGCCTCTTCTGTCAGCGTGAGGTGGTGGGGCGTTACCTCGGCGGTAACCGGAATGCCCTCTTCCTTGGCTTGCCGGATAAGATCCACCGCGCCCTCGGTGCTGACATGGGCTATATGTATATGGCCGCCCGTCTCGCGGGCAAGGTCGAGGTCTCGCTTGACAATCAATTCCTCAGCGGAAGCGGGCATGCCGCGCAGGTTCAGCTCCAGGGAGACGACTCCCTCGTTTATCTGCCCCTCCTGGGTGAGGAACTGGTTCTCGCAGTGGTCGATAATCGGTCGGTTGAAGTCGCGGCTGTACACCAGGGCTTGACGCATTAATTCCGTACTGCTTACCGAAGAACCATCATCGCTATAGGCAACGGCACCGGCCATCTCCAGCTCGTTCATATCGACGAGTTCCTCGCCTTTACGACCCAGAGTAACGCAGCCGATGGGAAACACCCTGACCACACCTTCGCGAGCCGCCACGGTTCTCACGTAGTTTAACGTTGCCTCGTTATCCAGGGGTGGCTCGGTGTTGGGCATGCAGCATACGGTGGTAAAACCTCCCCGGGCGGCGGCAGCCGTCCCCGTGGCGATGGTCTCCTTATCCTCTTGGCCGGGCTGGCGGAGGTGGCAGTGAAGGTCGACAAATCCTGGACATACGATGAGGTCATTAGCCTGGAGAAAGGCATAATCGGCATTGGTAGGCAAGCCCTCTCCGAGCCAGGCTATTTTACCCTCGGTGACCAGCAGACTGCCTTTAATATCGATTCCCTGGGATGGGTCGATGATGCGTCCGCCCTGAATAAGCAAGGACTCTGTCATTTTTTAACGATGTCCTCCCGTAAAATGGCTGGGTTTGAAACCGTGAGCCCGAGCTTCTTCCTCGGTGTTGAAGACAATCAGGTTTTCAGGCTTGATGGTGTATACCCAGTGGCTATCGGCGCTGTGGTATTTTTTAGTATCCAGTTTACCTTCGTGCCAGTCAGCGCTGGCAACGAATTTGGGTTCGATACCGTGTTCGCAGTACACACATCTTAATGTAAGGGGCTCGGTGTTTACTATCTTGAACTCGGGCTTCAGGTACTTGGTTTCCGTGTCCTGTATCGATACGCATCTGGCGTTCGGGCACCGTAGACCTGACACTCGATTATAGACATGATAGTCCACTGGATTCGGGGATTCTACCTCGGGTATTTCGATGTCTTTTACGCCCAGCAGCAGGGCCAGCAGCGCCATCCTGACGGGCACACCGCGGGCTGCCTGTTTGAAATACATACTCCTTTTGTCGGTATCGACGTCGTAAGCCAGTTCATCAACCCGGGGAAGGGGATGCATTACCAGTGTTCCCCGGAAAGCTTTACCTTTAAGCAGTTTCTTATCTACCACCGGAAATTTCTCTTTTAAGTCCTTTCCTTCCTCGCCGGTAGTAAATCTTTCTTTCTGGGGTCGGGTAACGTAAAGGGCATCTACACCGCTTTTCAGTTCAACATGAAGGCTGATATCCGGCATCATCGCCAGCTGATGGGGGCTGCTGGGGGTGGTGTAGATGGCATCCAGCGGAAAGAGGTTTTCCCCTTCCACTCGCTCTGAGTTTTTATAGCTTTCAACCTCACCGCCGTATTCGGTTATCAGTTTATCAACAACGTGCTCCGGTACCTCCAGTCCGGGGCTGGGACAAAACAGGATATCGGCCCCGAACTTGGCGAGGGCGAAAATCAGTGAATGTGTCGTACGACCGTATTTCAAATCACCCCAGAGCGCAATTTTGAGTCCTTTAATGATGCCTCTTTCTTTTTGCAGGGTAAAAAGGTCGCACAATGTCTGCGTAGGGTGCTGATGGCCGCCGTCGCCGGCATTTATTACCGGTATTCCGGCATAGTCCGCTACCACTTTTGCCGCCCCTTCCCAGGGATGCCGGATAACGATGATATCAGCATAGCTGCCGACCACCCTAGCCATGTCGGCGATGCTTTCTCCCTTGGCTAGAGATGTAGCGCCGACATCCGATGCGGTAATAACACTGCCGCCGAGTCGGTGCATGGCGGCTTCAAACGAAAGCCGGGTCCTGGTGCTGGGCTCGAAGAAAAGGCTGGCCATTATCTTACCCCGGCACAGTCTGTGCTGCTTCTTCATACTCTCCGACATTTCGTCGGCCAGCGAGAAGAGCGCCAGTACCTCGCCATTGGAAAGGTCATCAATAGTCACCATGCTTCTATTTGCCAGCTTCATGATAGCTCCTCCGTACCTCTTCCGGTTTCTCCTGGGGGATTACTGAGGACTTATTATTGGGCGGACTGATAATAGCCACCTCGTCAATGCCGTCGGTCTCCATCAGGTGAACCTCGATGTTTTCATGCCGGGCGCTGGGTATGTTCTTGCCGACGTAATCGGCGCGAATCGGCATTTCTCGGTGCCCCCGGTCGACCAGGACCGCCAGCTGTATCGAGAGAGGCCGGCCGAGGTCTACCAGGGCATCCATGGCGGCGCGAATGGTGCGACCGGTATATAACACGTCGTCGATGAGCACCACTGACTTTCCGTTGATGTCTGACGGGATTTCCGTGCGCTGGATGGCTGTTTTGATTTCAGCGGGGTCAAGGTCGTCGCGGTAGAGACTGAAGTCCAGCATCCCGACGGGCACCCCGGTTTTCTCGTATCTTTCAATGCTCTCGGCCAGGCGTCTGGCCAGGGGGACGCCACGGGTGTGCAGCCCGACGATTATAAGGTTCTCGGTCGACTTGTTACGCTCAATGATTTCATGTGCAATACGGGCGAGAGTACGCCGGATGTCCTCAGCGTTCATGACTATTTTTACAGACATAAAAATAACCTCCTGCTTCCGGCTGGCAAGAGGCTGCGTTGATACGTATTCGCTTTGCTTTCCTTGCCAGCCTCGCCGGACTGATTTAAAGGTTCTTGAGTTAGCTCCTTTTGGCTGCTTTAGATAGAGTATAGCATAAATATACGAGGGAGGGCAAGAGGTAAATGGGTAGAACTATAAAAAAAATAAATAATCGCTATAGACGCTATAGATATTATAGTTACTATAGCCCCTATAACTATATCCTTCCATGATAGTAATCCCTATTGACAAGTATGTTATAATATAAATAGGTAGGAAATATAGGAGGTCTTCATAGTGGTTATTGATGATAAGTCTTACAAGGAACAGACTCAAACATTACTAGACGAAGCTAAAGCAGAGTTAAGCGATATAAACAAACAAATTACTGAATGGAATATCAAAGCTAGGATATTAGAACAAGAAGTAAATGCTTATGAAGCAGCACTGCAAGCTTATCTTAAACGAAAGGGTGATATTACAATCGAAGTAACTGATTGGAAAGTATTATTGAAAAAAGGAGAAACTCATAAAGAAAGGATTAAACTGATTGCAGAAAATAAAGGTGGTAAAATTAAAGTCAGCCAAGTAACTGATATTCTTTTTTCTAATGGTTTCATTAATACAAAGAAACGTGCGACGGCATATAGTATAGTTCAATTATCACTTGCTGATTTGATTAAAAAGGGAGAAGTAGAAAAAATTGGGAAAGGTGAATATAGGCTTGTAGGTTCTCAACAGGTATTGATTAATTAGGGTATCAAATATTTTATTGAATAACTAACTGATAATTGATCATTATAAGAAAGGAGGTGATGCCTATGGTTACAAGAACCCCAGCTCAGGATGATACGCAAGCTGATGGTATCTTACGATTCATTCTAGAACGGGGTCAGGGAAGCCGCAGACAAATAGCGTGGCTTATCGGCTATGTTAAGCGTCTGAGGCAAAGAAGTAGACCCCAAGAAAAATCTTGAGGTCTCTCCTGGGGGTGGGCATTACTCTTGTGGGGTCATGCCCACTCCATAATTCTACCATATTAAGTCAAGAGGTTTCTATTCAGAGATATTTCTTGTTTTGGATGCTTTCTGATATTTCAATCATTATTTGAAGCATTAGGACATAATTTGGAGGAATACGATGTTTGATTTTAAAGTTATAGCTAGAAGCTTTCCTGCTATTTGTGTAGTCGCTGGAGCTTTTCTGTTCTTTCTTGGTGAGTCAGTTGCAGGTGGGTTGCTTATTCTATTAGCTTTTATTTCATATGTATTGGTGTTAATAGCAAATAAAGTATAATAATTCTAAGAAATATTGTTACCACCACCAATCTTGCGTCCCTGTGCTATAATGAAATATAATTTTTACAGGCGCAGGAGTGTAGCTCAGTTGGTAGAGCAGCGGTCTCCAAAACCGCCGGTCAGGGGTTCGAGTCCTCTCACTCCTGCCAGTTATTACGCCGAGGTGGTGGAATCGGTAGACACGCCATCTTGAGGGGGTGGTGCGCGTAAGCGCGTGGGAGTTCAAATCTCCCCCTCGGCACCATGTTGACTAATATTTCTGGCCGGATTCTGTATCCGGTCACTTACTCTGATGGAGGGTACTCTGTAAATGAACCGGTATGACTACATCGTCATCGGCAGCGGCATCGGCGGACTGTATACCGCCCTGCTGGCAAAAGAGCGGGGCAGCGTGCTGGTTATCACCAAAGGCAGTATCGATGACTGTAACACCAGGTATGCCCAGGGAGGTATCGCTGCCGCCATCAGCAAGAACGATTCACCCAAGCTTCATTCCGATGATACGGTTAATGCCGGTGCCGGATTAAGTGATGAAGAAGCCGTCAATATCCTGACGGGTGAAGCTCCGGCCCGCATCGCTGACCTGGTGGGTTACCGGGTGCCCTTTGATACCCTCGATGGTGAGATTGCGCTGGCACTGGAAGCGGCTCACAGCGTACCCCGCGTTCTTCATGCCGGGGGTGATGCTACCGGTGAGCATATTGAGGTTACCTTGAGCGGACTGGTACGCTCTTCCGGTATAAAGGTGCTGGAAGACTTTATGGCTACCGAGATTCTGGTGGAAAAGGGTAAAGTTGCCGGTGTCAGGGTACTCGACTGCCGGACGGGGTCTATCGAGGAATTCGAATGCCGCTTTCTTATTGTGGCCACCGGAGGCGCCGGACAGTTGTTTAAATACAACACGAACTCGGACGTCGCTACCGGTGACGGTATAGCCCTTGCCTTCAATGCCGGCGCGGAGATTATCGATATGGAGTTCTTTCAGTTTCACCCCACCGCCCTGCGTCTGCCCGGTGTACCGCCGTTCCTGATTTCGGAAGCTGTCCGGGGTGAAGGTGGGGTGCTGCGTAATATCGAAGGCTATCGCTTTATGTCCGACTATCATGCGAGCGGCGATTTGGCGCCCCGTGACATCGTCGCCCGCAGTATCCTGGATGAGATAAAGAAAACAAAGGCAGATAAGGTCTTTCTTGATGTCACCCATCTGCCTCCCCATACCATTACCGCCCGTTTTCCGCATATCTACCGTTTCTGTCTTGACCACGGACTGGATATTACCCGCGACCAGATACCGGTGGCGCCCGCCGCCCACTATATGATAGGCGGTATCAGGACCAATAACTGGGGCGAGACCAATATCGCGGGTTTATTCGCTACCGGTGAAGCTGCCTGCACCGGAGTTCACGGTGCCAATCGCCTTGCCTCCAACTCCCTGCTGGAGGCTATCGTGTTCAGTAAGAGGATTATCGAAAAAGCCGGAGGTAAAGCGAAGACAAAAGAATCAAATGCTGATAATGACAGGATAATGTCCTGCTCTCTCAGCCAGAGGCCTGTTCCCAAAGCCTTCCCGCCCGCCAGCCTTACCGGATTGCAGAAACTCCACTGGGATAAAGTCGGTATTATCCGTGATAAAGAGGGCTTGAACCAGGCTGCTACTCTACTGGCTGCCTGGCAGCAGGCGCTGCCCGAACCCGCTGACCAGCCTTCTTATGAGCTGGGTAATCTCATATTAACCGGGCGGCTATTAACGGAAGCAGCGCTTATCCGGGAAGAAAGTCGCGGCGCCCATTACCGGTCGGATTTCCCGGAGAGCTCACCACGGTGGCAGTGCCACATCGTCTGGAAAAAATAATCATAGCTTATACACGCAATTCAACCCTGTTCTCTTATAGCCCCATTTGAAAACCACTGCCCCTATGCATTATAAATATAGGGTAACCATCAAATACGTTCCTGCAAGGAGTACCGGTCTTGGCTAAGAAAAAGAAGGTCGAAAAACCGCAGCGTCAGATTACCAGGCGTCAGCTTTCCAGTATAAAGCGACAGAAGAGAAGGCAGAATTTTATATTATACGGTGGTATTCTTATCATTGCCGCCGTACTCGTTATCGTTTTTGTCGGACTCTATATGGGTGAAATCCGCCCCTATCACCAAACGGTGATTAAGGTGTATGACCGGGAATTCGATGCCCGGTACTTTATGGATGCCGTCAAATACTCTGCCGTCAGATACTATGGTCAGCTCTATACCCCGGAAATTTTTACCCAGAATTTATCCACTTTTGTTTATCAGACGCCCAGTATTATAATCCAGGCCGAGCTGATAAGGCGCGCGGCTGAGGAGCTGGAGATAACTGTTAGTAATGACGAGGTAAAAGAAAGCCTGAAAGAAAACGAACAACCGGTTAACGATGCCAGTGTTGACCTTGCCCGCCTTGGTTTTCTGAATGAAAGATTGCTCGAAGAATATTTTAAGCCCCAGGTACCCGCGGCCGCCGACCAGGTAAATATGATGGCTATGTTTCTGGAAAGTGAAAGTCAGGTATATACCATTACCGCTGAATTAGCCGCCAGTGATAACTTCACGGGGCTGGCCGAGGAGTATTCGTTGGATTCCTACACCAAATATGAAAAGGGTGACCTGGGCTGGCACTCCCGCGAATTCCTTGAATATGAACTGGGTACGACCGTTCCCGTCGCATATGCCTTCGACGCTGAAATAGGCACGTTAAGCCAGCCTTTATATGACGAGAAAAGTAAACCTATCGGCTACTGGCTGGTCAATATTCTGGAAAGACAGGAGAATAATCAAGCTTATGTCAAGGTAATTCTCCTGGGCAGCGTAGAAGAAGCGGATATAGTTTTACGGAGATTGATAGATGGAGAAGACTTTGGAGAACTGGCCAGGGAATTCTCTCAAGATGATTCCCGTGAACAGGGAGGAGACCTGGGGTGGGTGAGTCCAGGTATTAAGTCGGGGGCTTTCGACGCCTATGTTTTTAATCCGGAAATAGGAGATGTGGGTATCGTGGGTCCCTTCCACGACGATGGTGTAACTACCACAGGTGGTTACTGGCTGGTACAGGTCGTTGATAGAGAGGAAAACCGACCTCTGGAAGAGGAAGAGATAGGATCTCTGGCAGACCAGGCTTTTAATCACTGGGTTTCTCAGTTATGGGAAGACGCTACTGATGAGATAGACCAGTCTTTTCTGACCGCGGAGGTAACGCAGTGGATAGTAGAGAAGTTAATGAAAGAGTAGCATCAAAACCGAGGTGGCAACAATGAGCAGAAAAAGCATTGGCATAGGATTAATGGGTCTGGGAGTAGTGGCCGGGCAGACAGCCAGAGTTTTAACGGAGAAAGCCGCTGACCTCGAGGAGAAAGTCGGTTGTCCCCTCATTTTGCGTAAAATTAAAGTATTACCCGAAGACCTCTCCCGACCGCAGGCGCGTGAGATGCCCTCCGGGCTTTTTACCACCAGCGATGACGAGTTTTTCCAGGAACCCGACATCGATATCATCGTTGAGGCTATAGGCGGCGAAAGCCCGGCGCTGGAATACCATCGGCGCGCGCTGACTTCCGGTAAGCATGTCGTCACTTCGAATAAAGAGCTCATTGCCAAACATGGGATGGAGCTTCTGGAGCTCGCCCACAAGCACAATGTCGGCCTTCAATATGAAGCCAGTGTCGGTGCCGGGTTTCCGCTGATTGCTCCCTTCAAGCACGACCTGGTAGCCAATAAGATTACCGGTATTTTCGCCATCATCAACGGGACGACCAATTATATCTTAACGATGATGGACCGTGAAGGCTCGGATTTTGCCACAACACTGGCGCAGGCGCAGAAACTGGGCTATGCCGAGGCTAATCCGGAGAATGATATCGAGGGTTACGACTCCAATTACAAGCTTGCCATCCTGGCATCGCTGGCTTTTAATATGCAGGTGCGTCCTCAGGACGTGTACCGCGAGGGGATTACCCGCCTCGCCCCGTGTGATTTTCGTTACGCGCGGGAACTCGGATTTACCATCAAACTCCTCGCTATCGCCAAGCAGAATGAAGATACGGTCGAAGCCAGGGTACACCCGGTATTTATCCCCCAGGAAGCTCTGCTGGCTAAGGTGGACGGCGTTTATAATGCCGTCCAGGTAGAGGGCGATCTGGCTGGCAGGGTGTTGTTCATGGGAGAGGGGGCCGGTCCTCTGGCTACCAGCAGTTCCATCGTTGCCGACGTGGTCGGCGCGGCGCGAAAAATAGCCTTGGGTATCGGCAGCCTCTCTACCTGGAAGGTTGTCTCCGGAAAGCATATCAAGCCCATGGATGATATTGAGACTCAATACTATATAAGGTTAAACGCCGCTGACCAGACGGGTGTGCTGGCTCAGATTGCTACGGTTTTCGGGGAGAACAGGATAAGCATCGCTTCGGCGATACAGCCCGAGTCCGACGACGTGACCAAAACGGCGGAAATCGTTATCATGACCCACCCCGCCCTGGAGAAAGCCATGCAAAAGGCACTCCATGAACTGGGTCAGCTCGAGGTGGTGAACGAAGTCAGTAATTGTATCCGCGTTGAGGAAATAGAAGGAGGTTAGCTCTGAAAAAGGGAGTTTTACTTCAATATAAAGATTATCTTCCCATCACCGACAAAACACCGCTGTTCAGTATCGGCGAGGGCGATACACCGCTCGTCCGCTGTGATAAGCTGGCGGAGAGATACGGCTGCGGCGAGCTTTACTTCAAACTGGAAGGGTGCCATCCCACCGGTTCCTTTAAAGACCGGGGCATGGTGGTGGCAGTGGCGAAAGCGGTTGAAGAGGGCAGCCAGGCTATTATCTGTGCTTCCACCGGTAATACCAGCGCCTCGGCGGCGGCGTACGCCGCTTACTGCGGTCTCAGCTGCATCATTATTATCCCCAGAGGAAATATTGCCCTGGGCAAACTGGCGCAGGCTATCGTTCACGGCGCTAAAATAGTGGCTGTCGACGGTAACTTTGACCAGGCTCTCTCTATAGTACTCGGTATTACCGAAAAGCATCCGGTGACTCTGGTAAACTCTCTCAATCCCTATCGCATCGAGGGACAGAAGACGGCCGCTTTTGAAATCGTCGACGTGCTGGGTGACGCCCCGGACTACCTTTTCCTCCCGGTGGGTAACGCGGGTAACATCACGGCTTACTGGAAGGGATATAAGGAGTATTACGACGCCGGGAAGTCGACCAAAAAGCCGAAGATGTACGGTTTTCAGGCGGAAGGGGCCGCGCCTATTGTCAGGGGTTATCCCATCGAACAACCGGAAACGGTGGCTACGGCGATACGCATCGGTAATCCCGCCAGCTGGAAGAAAGCGGAAGCCGCTCGCGACGAGTCCGGAGGTATTATCGATATGGTCAGCGATGCCGAAATACTCGCCGCCCAGAAACTGATGGGTGCCGAGGCTGGCATCTTTGGTGAACCGGCTTCAGCCGCTTCTCTCGCCGGATTGATAAAACTACATAATCAGGGTAGTGATTTCTCCAATCAGGTAATAGTATGTGTGGTTACCGGTACCGGACTCAAAGACACCGAGGTTGCACTCAAAGACGCGCCGCCTTTCCTGGAACTGCCAGCCGAACTGGCGGCGGTTGAGAAAGCTCTGGGTTTGGTCTAAATAAAATATACTGCATCTGGCTATTATTAGCCTGAAACCGGAACGCGTTGAACTTGTCATTGCGAGTCCTTCGTCGCTACGCTCCTCGCAATGACGGGAAATGCTTTTAGCGGTAGCAGTAAAGCAAGGAGGAGGCAAATGTTCGACGAGGCTGCGATTCGAAGAGCCGTAACCGATATTATCAAAGCGATTGGTGAAGACCCCTCACGAGAAGGACTCAAAGACACCCCCCAGCGTGTTGCCGAAATGTACGTAGAGTTGTTTCACGGTATCGACAAAGACCCCAAGGAAGAGCTGGAAGTGGGCTTCGAGCTGGGGCACCGCGAGATGGTGGTCCTCAAGGACATCCCTTTTTATTCCATGTGCGAACATCACCTCTTGCCGTTTTACGGCGTCGCCCACATCGGTTATATACCCAATGAGGAAGGACGCATCGTGGGCATCAGTAAGCTGGCCAGGGTGGTGGAGACGATTGCCCGCCGTCCTCAGGTGCAGGAGAAGATGACCACCGATATTGCCGATGCCATTGTCGAGGGGATTCAGGCGAGCGGTGTAGTTGTAGTTGTCCAGGCGGAGCATATGTGCGTGGTAATGCGGGGCATCAAGAAACCGGGTAGTAATGTTATTACTTCGGCTATACGCGGTTCTTTCCATACTAATCCGGCCAGCCGTGCCGAGTTCTTCTCGTTAATCCAGGGTAAATAGTAATTCTCGCTAGTGAGGTTTAACAATGAAGAGTCCAGAGTCTCAGGGTCAGATTGAACGCAATATCGCCATGGAGCTGGTTCGCGTTACCGAAGCTGCCGCTATGGCGGCCGCCCGGTACATGGGGACGGGCGATAAAAACCTGGTCGATGGCGCCGCGGTATCGGCGATGAGGTATGTCCTGGGATTTATCGGGATGGACGGCCTGGTGGTTATCGGTGAAGGTGAAAAAGACGAGGCTCCCATGCTGTATATAGGGGAGCACATCGGCGACGGCTCAGATTCATTAAAGGTCGACATCGCCGTTGACCCTATCGATGGCACAACCTCGGTTGCCCGGGGCTTACCGGGGGCTATCTCGACGGTGGCGCTGGCGGCCCGGGGCATGATGCACTGCCCGCGACAATTCGTTTACATGAATAAAATCGTTACCGGTGCGGAAGCCAAAGACTGCATAGACATCACGGCATCCGTGGCAACGAATCTGAAAAACATAGCCAAAGCAAAGAAAAGAGAGATTTCCGAGATTACCGTGGTTGTACTTGACCGCCCACGTCACGAACAACTATTAACGGATATCCGCCGCGCGGGCGCCAGGGTTAAGCTCATATCCGATGGCGACGTCGGAGCCAGCATTGAGGCGGCCCTCCCGGAGAGGGAGGTTGACGTGCTCATGGGTATCGGGGGAACGCCTGAAGGCGTACTCTCGGCGGCGGCATTACGCTGCATCGGGGGAGGCATTCAATGCCAGGCATGGCCCCGCAATGAAAAAGAGAGAGCCGACGCCGTAGCCCAGGGGATTGATGTGGATAAGGTGTATACAACCGAGGAACTGGTCGGCGGCGAAGATGTATTCTTTACGGCTACAGGAGTCAGCAGCGGCGAATTACTGAAAGGGGTGCGGTATTTCAGCGGCGGAGCGCAGACACAGTCGTTGGCGATGCGCTGTCGTTCGGGGACGAGTCGCTGGATTGACGCCTGGCATAACTTCCACCGACTCGATAAGCTCAGGGCTGCCCGCTAGCCAGGGACTTGCCTCGTTTGGATTTTAGCCCCAACTCCCTTCCCCGCATCGGTTTTTATTCTGTTTTATCTATTCCCACCCTGCCGCCCTTTACCATCCGGTACTTACCGGGCTAATTTGCCCCTCCCCACCCCGAAGCGGATACTTTTTTACTAGTCCTCTTGACAAATAGACATTCTTTCTTTATAATAGAAAGTAAATAGAAAGTATGTTTGGAGGTACGACATGATGTTCACAATACGTAGACGCAGGTACGAGATTAACAAGGAAGATATTCTTAATGTGACTAGGGGCGTTTCACCGAAGCCATTTGATGGCCGAAACAAGTTTTATGTAGAACTTCACGGATTGAAATATCCCCCCAAACAACCTATTCATTTAGTTACAGGTCTGCCCTATACGGGTGGTTTTACTAAACAAGACGCAGAGCGTATTTTAATAAAATTAGGATTTACAGTATACCCACTAGAGAATATGAATGAAAAAGAGCCCGTACCTAACACTATTACCAGGACCACGACTGTTGAGGGCGTAATCAAGTTTGCGGTCACGCTCAAACGAGGAGAAGACGGTTATATTGTTGTGAGCTGTCCGGCTTTGCCTGGCTGTCATTCCCAGGGCAGAACCGAAGAGGAGGCTATTGCTAATATCAGGGAGGCCATCCGGGGCTATATCGCCAGCATGCGCCAGCATGGAGAAGAGATACCCAGCATTACCGAGGTACGAGAGGTGGAGGTCGCTGTCTGATGCCTCGTCTCCCTGTAATTTCGGGGGATCGATTTGTTAGGGCGATGCGCCGTGTGGGTTATGAAGTCGACCATATTTCAGGTAGTCATATGATACTAATGAACACTTCAGGGCACCGCATTAGCGTACCTAGGCATAAAGAGCTTGACAGAGGTTTACTGCACGACCTGATCACAGACGCAGGGCTAAGCAGAGATCAGTTCATGGCTCTTTTAAAACGCCGTTGACCTAAATATCAAGGTTGGCCGTCAGGGCGTGTGCCTGGATAAAGGCTTTGCGCGGCGGGACTTCACCGCCCATCAGAATCTCGAATATCTCGTCGGCCTTGGCGGCATCATCAATGTCAACTTTAAGAATGGTACGCGTGGCCGGATTCATCGTGGTCTCCCAGAGCTGCTCCGATGTCATTTCTCCCAGGCCTTTGTAGCGCTGGATTTCTGTCTTTCTTGCCGTGCTATTTGTTAAAGTATCGTCTTTTTCCTGTTCGGAATAGACCCATTTCACGCCGTCGCTGTTCTTAATGCGGTAAAGAGGCGGCTGAGCGATATAAAGGTAACCTCCGCTGATAAGCTCCAGCATATGCCGGAAAAAGAATGTCAGTAAAAGCGTGCGGATATGAGAGCCGTCGACATCGGCATCAGTCATCAGAATGACACGGTGATAGCGCAGTCTGGATGCATCGAACTCTTCGTCGATGTTGGTGCCCAGTGCCGTAATCATGGTGCGGATTTCAACATTAGCCAGCATCTTGTCCATCGGTGCTTTTTCCACGTTAAGGATTTTACCCCTGAGCGGCAGGATGGCCTGGGAACGCCGGTTGCGGCCCTGCTTGGCCGAGCCACCGGCCGAGGGTCCCTCCACCAGAAAGAGCTCGCACTGCGCGGGGTCTCTCTCGGAGCAGTCGGCCAGCGTGCCGGGCAGCGTACCCGTTTCCAGTCCGCTCTTTCTGATGATTAAATCGCGGGCTTTACGGGCGGCTTCCCTGGCTCGGGCGGCGGTAACGCACTTCTCTAGTATTTTCTTGGCATCGTCAGGGTGTTCTTCAAGGAAGAGGGCCAGCCCTTCGTTAACGGCGGTCTCGACCTGGCTCTTCATTTCTATATTGCCCAGTTTGCCTTTAGTTTGACCTTCAAACTGGGGCTCGGCGAGTTTGACGCTGATGATTGCCGTCAGTCCTTCCCGGACATCCTCGCCGGTGAGGTTAGGGTCGTCTTCCTTGATGAATTTGTTCTTCTTGGCGAAATCATTAAGGACACGGGTCAGCGCCGAGCGGAAGCCGGTCATATGCGTGCCGCCGTCAACGGTATTAACGCAGTTGGCGAAGCTGAATGCCGACTCGTTGAAGCCATCGTTATACTGCATGGCTACCTCGACCTGAGTACTATTGACCGACTTGGATATGTAGATGGGGACCGGATGGCGGACGGTCCGGTTGCGGTTGAGGTGGCGGATAAATCCGGTAATGCCACCCTCAAAGTAGAAAGACCGTTCGGAATCCTTCGCCTCGTCTCTGAGTGATATCTCCACGCCTTTGTTGAGATAAGCCATCTCCCGCAGACGCTCACTCACGATATCGAAATCGTAGGTTATTTCGCTGAATATCTCAGAATCGGGAAGGAAGGTGGTAGTACTGCCGGTGTCATCTGCCTTACCGGTTATCTCTATTGGTCCCTGCGGAATACCGCGCCTGTATTCCTGATGGTATATCTTACCGTCACGCTTAATATCGATATTACACCACTCGGATAGGGCATTGACCACCGAAGCGCCGACGCCGTGCAGGCCGCCGGATACCACGTAGGTCTTGCCGCCGAATTTAGCCCCGGCATGAAGCATGGTCATTACCGTTTCCAGGGCGGATACCTTGGTGGTAGGATGAATATCTACCGGGATACCGCGCCCGTTATCCGTGACGCTTACGGAATTATCCTCATTGATTGTCACGACTATTTTATCGCAGCATCCGGCCATGGCTTCATCGATGCTGTTGTAGGCAATCTCGTATATCAGGTGATGAAGCCCGCGCTGGTCGGTACTCCCGATGTACATACCGGGACGGCGCCGTACGGCTTCGCGCCCGCCCAGCACCTGGATATCCTGGGCGGTATAATCGTTATTATCTCTCTTTTTTCTTGTCATGATTGTCCTCGGTGTTACCGGTCCTTATGCTGAATCTAATAAAAACGCGAGGTATTGTAGTGGTAGTTGTTAGAAGCAGCGGGATATCCCCCGTAGCTGGAAGCTACATAAAAACAGGCCGGACAGCTATAAAAAAACCTACACATCAGCCTGTTTAATATTAGCACAATTTAGTCGTGAAGTAAAGGTGAATGAAAGGAAAATGGAAAGTAAAAAGTACCGGGTGATTTTTACAGGAGGGTCGTTGATTTATAGCTATTCCAGCTTCAGTTCTGCAAAATCCTGAAGCTCACTAAAGTCAATCAGGCCGCTTTCAGCAATGTTTTCTATTTCAATTCCAGCTTCGACTGCGGCAGCTACCGGATTAAGGCCGCCCAGCTGCACCATGCCGATTCTGTTCATGGCTACGGGAATCTGGTAAAGGGACTCGCTGGTATGTCCCAGGGCGTATACCCCGCCGATGCCCACCTCTTTGAGCGTGGCCAGCCTTTCCTCGACGACCTCTCTGGCGGGTGCCGGTATGGTGCGGAATACACCCAGTATCTTGCCGTTCCCTGTCCTGGCTGCCTGCCCGACGCTGGTCATCCTGGCGCGGATGTACTGCTCCGAGGGGTCCAGAGACGTACCGGCATAATCGATTATGGCAACGAAGCGTTTTGGCTGGAAGTCGGCTATTTCGAGTATGCCCCCGAACCTGAACTCGGTAGGAACACCGGCTTTGAGGAGAACACCGTTTATGGAGGCGCTGCAAACGGTAGCCAGGCCCATTTTCCCCTCCGGTACGACCACCGAACCCAGTTTCTCCCCTTCCTTGCCGACAGCTACCAGATGACTGACGCAGAGGTCGGCTTTTAAGGCGTCTTTCATGGCTGACAGTGCTTTCCTAAACCTGCCTTTAGAAATCAGAGAGGTATTGATGGCGAGTTTACCGGTACGTTTTTCCGGGTCGAAGGTGGTCTGGTAAGCCATCAGCTCCAGCTTCTCACGCACGAATCCGAGGTGCTGCGGCGCCAGGGCTTCCTTGACTTCCCGTCTGCCCCTGGCGGTTATCATTCTGCCGTCTCTACCGCCTGGCTCGGTATAGCCCCGCTCATCGGCTATTTTTAAATGATACCTTACCGCCCTTTCGCTGAGGAAAATGCCGTCCTGCTCAAGTCGTCGGGCAAGGGTAATCGATCCCAGCGGCTCGGAAGACTCGCTGAGGACTTTCAGGATGGCGATAAGTTTATTTTCAGCATCGGAGCCGACAATCTGCTGGTCCATCAGAAGGCACTCGATTCTCCTAGTTTAATCTTGAGGTAATTATACCACGCATCATTGAAAATCAAAATTAAGAAATAAGGGGTTTTATTTGCATAGTTGACAGGTGCTTACCTCACCCCTGGCCCCTCTCCAGCCGGAATCAAAGGTAATAAACCACAGATATTAAAGGCTGGAGAGGGGAGTTGAGTAGAGAGGGGGCGGAGCCCCCTCTCAGATTCTCCCCCCTCTCGAACAAGATACAAAGCGAACTTGTTAAATATATCTGTTTGAGAGGGGGATAAAGGGGGTGAGTATATAAAACAACCAAAACCAAACGGAACCAAGAAGGGTTTGATAAAAGTGAAAATATCCCTTACCGATCCCTGTTCAGTATTTTCTGAACTTGCTGGTAATCGGCAGCCTTCTATCCCGGCCGAAGGCTCGGGGAGTGATTTTTATCCCGGGCGGCGCCTGCCGGCGTTTGTATTCACTGGTATCTACCAGTCGGGCTACCTGCCTGACGACCTGCTCATTGAAACCCATGTCGATAATCTGCTTGACGCTTTTATCTTCTTCAACGTAGGCGGTCAGTATCGGGTCAAGTATCTCATAGGGAGGCAGTGTATCGGTGTCCTTCTGGTCCGGTCTTAACTCGGCCGAGGGTGGTTTTTCAATAACCGATGCCGGGATGGCATCTTTCCCGGATAGAGAATTGCGGTATTCAGCCAGCTTATAAGCCATTGTCTTGGGAATATCTTTAATCACGGCGAAACCGCCGGCCATATCCCCGTACAACGTTGAATATCCGGTAGCCATTTCGCTTTTATTCCCGGTGGTCAGCACCAGCCACCCGAACTTATTCGATAACGCCATTAAAATATTGCCCCGGATACGGGCCTGCAGGTTCTCTTCGGTGACATCGGGCTCTTTATTCTTAAAGGATTCAGCCATTATTCCCATATATGATTTGTATGTATTCTCGATAGGAACGGTGAGTATTTCAATGCCCAGGTTTTTAGCCAGGAGTCTGGCATCGGACACACTGCCGGGAGAAGAGTACTGTGAAGGCATGGCCACGCCGACCACGTTTTCTTTTCCCAGCGCATCGACGGCTACGGTTGCCACCAGACTGGAGTCCAGCCCTCCCGAAAGCCCGATTAATACCTTCTCGAACCCGTTTTTCCGTATATAATCATGCGTACCCAGCACCAGGGCGTTATACACCTCTTCTGGAAATCCGTTTGCTTCAACCTTGCCGGTGGTGATTTTCGGTTTCTTCGCTGCCAGAAGTCTCTCCGAAATCACTATCTTCTCTGATATCAATACTCCCTGTTCTTCGCGTAAGGCTGCTTCTTTCTGCCACTCGGTGTTATTATGGCGTGTTCGGGAAACGGACTCGATATCCAGGTCAGCTATTATCAGGTCTTCTTCGAATTGTTTACCTCTGGCTACAAGCCGGCCCTTTTCGTCCACTATCAGGCCGTTGCCGTCAAAGACCAGCTCGTCCTGTCCCCCGACGAGGTTATTAAACGCGACGATAGCCACGTTATCCGAGGCGCGCGCCGTTACCATCCTCTCACGGACACTACCCTTGCCGAAGTGATAGGGGGAAGCGCTGATATTGATGATGAGTTCGGCACCGGAGAAAGCCTGGGTTTTCGTCGGACCGTCTTCGTACCAGATATCCTCGCAGATATTCACGCCGATATTAATCCCATCGATGATAAAAACAGGGCATTCGCTGCCGGCCTGGAAATAACGGTCCTCATCGAAAACACCGTAGTTGGGCAGGTATATCTTATGATAGATGCCGGCCAGTTTGCCGTCGTGGATAACAGCGGCGGCGTTATAGATTTTTTCCCCGTCATCCACGAAGCCGATGACGACGTCTATTCCTGAAGATTCTTTAGCGATTTTATCCAGAGATTTCAGATTATCGGTGATAAACTCCGGTTTGAAAAGCAGGTCCTCGGGCGGGTAACCGCAGACGGCTAGTTCGGGGAACGTCAGCAGGTCAACGCCCAAAGACCTGGCCAGTTTTATAGCTTTTAGTATTTTCTGCCGGTTACCGGAAAAATCACCGACAGTGTTATTAATCTGCGCCATGCCGATGCGGAGTCGGCGGGCATCATGTATATTATTCAACGAAGCCAGACCCCCGCTTATAATATCGGCAGGTATCTATCAAGCTCGAATTCGGAAACCTGGGAGCGGTACTCATCCCATTCTATTTTCTTGTTCTGGATGAAAGCGTCGAAAACATGGTCGCCGAGGGCTTTCCGCACTATCTCGCTGTTTTCCGCAATCTGGATTGCTTCCAGAAGGCTTGCCGGTAAAACGCCGATGCCCCGCTCTTCTCTTTCTTTAGCGCTCATCTCGTAGACGTTTTCTTCTACCGGTGCCGGAGGCTCGTAACCTTTTTCGATTCCCTCCAGACCGGCGGCCAGCATTACGCTGAAAGCAAGGTAAGGATTGCAGGCGGGGTCGGGAGAGCGGAACTCTATCCTGGTAGCCTTCTCTCGGCCGGGCCGGTACTCCGGTACGCGAACTAAATCGGAACGATTACGCCGCGCCCATGAAAGATAGACCGGCGCTTCGTAGCCGGGCACCAGCCGCTTGTAGGAATTAACAAACTGGTTGCAGACGGCGGTTATTTCCGGGGCATGCTTCAGCAGGCCGGCGATGTAGCTTTTGGCTATCTTCGAAAGGTGATAAGGGTCGTTGCTATCAAAGAAGGCATTCCTGTCTCCTTTGAACAGAGACTGGTGCACGTGCATACCGCTGCCGTTCATGCCGAATACAGGCTTGGGCATGAAGGTAGCGTAGACATTATATTGCAAAGCAACCTCTTTAACTACGAGTCGGTAGGTCATGACATTATCGGCCATGGTCAGCGCATCGGTATATCTCATGTCTATCTCGTGCTGACTGTGAGCGACTTCATGGTGAGAGTACTCGACGCCGATACCCATCTCCTCCAGCTGGATTACCGTATCTTTCCTCATGTCCACGGCGGCATCCCGGGGAGTCAGGTCAAAGTAGCCGCCCTTATCGAGGACCTGGGTGGTGGGGGATGTCGGGTCGTTCGGGTCTTGCTTGAAATAAAAATACTCTAGCTCAGGTCCCACGTAATAGGTATAGCCCAGATCGGCTGCCCGCTTCAGGTTTCTCTTCAGTACGAATCTGGGGTCACCGTCGAAAGGCTCGCCGCCGGGCCGGAGAACATCGCAAAACATGCGGGCTACGGCACGGTGTTCACGCGGTCGCCAGGGTAACAGTTTGAAGGTATCGGGGTCGGGTAGGGCGACCATGTCGCTCTCGTCGATGCGGGCAAATCCCTGAATTGACGAGCCGTCAAAACCCATACCCTCGGCAAGAGCGCCTTCCAGTTCCTCCACGGTAATGGCAAAACTTTTCAGCATGCCCAGGATATCGGTAAACCACAGCCTTATGAACTTGACATCGTGCTCTTTTGAAGTTTTCAGGACGTATTCTGCAGCCTCTTCTCTACTTCTATTTGTCATGTTATCCTCCTGTTTCTGGTGTTATTTTAATACGTTGTTTCCCCATTGTCATTATTTTTTCATAAATTTTCTCCCCGCGTTTTAAATGGCGTTTTCATCTCTATCACCGGTCCGTACACGTACCACGTTCTCAACCGGCAAAACGAATATCTTACCGTCACCCGTCTCACCGGTCCGGGCGTTGGCAACGATGGCATCCACCACTGGGGATACATCCTCTTCCAGTACTACGAGTTCTATCTTTATCTTGGGCAGCAGGTCGACGCGGTATTCCCCGGCGCGCCACTGCAGGGAGATTCCCTTCTGCTTGCCGCGACCGCTGACCTGGCTGACCGTCATGCCCCAGTAGCTTTTTTCCTCGAGGGCGTGCTTAACGTCGTTCAGCTTTTCTTCGCGGATAATCGCTTCTATCTTCTTCATCGGAGCAGCCCTCCGTAGGCTCTCTCGCCGTGCTGCGAAAGGTCAAGTCCGACCATCTCCTCGGTGGCGCCGACCCTCAGGCCGATGGTAACCGCCAGGATTTTACCCAAGACCCAGGTAACGGTGAAGGCGAAAGCGGCTACCGCCAGGATACTGACTATCTGTATTCCTACTTGGGATAAATTGCCTTCGATTAGTCCGGATACCCCGCCGACCGAAGAAGTGGCGAAAATCCCGGTGGCTAAAGACCCCCAGATACCGCCCATGCCGTGTACGGCGAAAACATCCAGAGAGTCATCGAAATGCAATTTCTCTTTAATCAGGATAATGCTGTAGTAACAGATTATCGATACCCCGAAGCCTATGGGAATGGCCGCAATCGGTGCTACAAAACCAGCCGCGGGGGTGATGGCTACCAGCCCCGCTACCGCTCCGGTTAACGTACCCAGCAGACTCGGACGATGGTGTATCCAGCTGATAATCATCCAGGTAAGGCCGGCCGTAGCCGCGGCCAGGTTGGTGGCGACAAATGCATTGGCCGCCAGACCATCTGCCATGAGCGAGCTTCCGGCATTAAATCCGAACCAGCCGAACCACAGCAGACCGGCACCGAGGGCTACCAGGGGTATATTGTTGGGCTCCATTACCTCAGAACGAAATCCCCGGCGCTTTCCCAGCAGTAATACCAGAGCCAGCGCCGAAACACCCGCATTGATATGAACAACGGCTCCACCGGCAAAATCAAGGGCTCCGTAACTGCCCAGCCAGCCGCCGCCCCAGACCCAGTGGCATACCGGTGCGTATACAAAGGTCACCCATAGGGCAGAAAAAATCATCAGGGAACTGAATTTGATTCTTTCAACGACGGCGCCGGTAATCAGGGCAACGGTTATCACGGCGAACATTCCCTGAAACGCCATAAAGGCCAGGTGCGGTATGGTGGTGGCATAAGTATCCGATGCTTCCATGCCGACGTTCATCAGACCGAAGAAATTTAAACCGCCGATAAAGCTCCCTTTATCCGTACCGAAGCTCAGGCTGTAGCCCCATAGAGCCCAGATTACCCCCACCAGGCCCATGATGGCAAAGCTCATCATGATGGTGGATAGCAGGTTTTTCCGTCTTGCCATCCCTCCGTAAAACAACGCCAGTCCCGGCGTCATCAGCAGCACCAGCGCTGATGAAACCAGAATCCAGGCGGTATCCCCCGCGCTAATAGGCATCTATATGAGACCTCCGGATAATTCAGATATTTAAATACTATCAGGGGAATGTTACGAACAGATTACAAATAGGTTAAACCGGTGTTGCGTAGGGGATACGGGCGGGTTTTACTTGCGAAACCGGTAGCCGATATTACGCACCGTTTCGATAAAGGTATGGTTGACGTCCTCTATCTTGCTGCGGAGGCGGCGGATGTGAACGTCCACGGTCCTGTCCCCGCCGAAATAGTCGTAGCCCCATATCTTATCGAGTAGGGCATCACGGGTAAAAACACGACCGCGGTTACCGGCCAGGAGCTTGAGTAACTCGTACTCCTTAAAGGTGAGTTCCACCACCCGGTCATCCACCGTGACCTCGCAGGTAGCCAGGTCAATTAGAAGCCCGTCGCACTCGATTATCTCGTCGCCTGCTGTTTTTCGGCGTTTGTGAAGTAGTCGGTTTATCCTCAGGACCAGCTCCCCGGAGTTGTAAGGGCTCGCTAAAAAGTCATCGAATTCGATATCGCCATCAAAGCTATTAAGCATCTCTCCGGAGATTAATGCTATGGCTTGCAGGTTTCCCTCTCTTTTCATCCGCTTGATGAGGCTCAGGGTCTCTTTATCGGGCCATTTCGTTGTCACTTCGAAAAGAATAACATCCGGTGGTCGTTCGGTTATAGCGGCGCGTACCCCGTTGGTATACGAGGTTATGGAACATTCCAGACCTTCCCGGACAAGTCTTTTGAAGAGTTCTACCCGGGCTTCATTTTCCTGGGATATTATTAATAGGTTTGCCATGTATAGCCTCCGGATTAGTAGGCGTAGAGCCTTCCGTACGGCCTGAGAGAACGGGGGTAAAGCTTTATAAAGGTTTTTTGCAGGATTTCTTCGGCATCGTAACCGAAGTGTCCGGCAAACTCACCGACGAGTTTTTGCAAAACCCGGGTATCGTTTTCATCCGGTTCGGCGACTCCGACCTCTTTCCCGAGTTGATACTCCTCTACATTTCCTCTGATGTAAATCACGCCGCCGTGCATTCCGGTGCCGATGAATTTAGCCTTGTGAGATTTACCTTGGCTCAGGTTCATGCCCAGAAGAATGAGAATGCCCCCGGCCATGTACTCGCCGACGAAGTCTTGCGCCGTACCGCCGATAACGATGGTGGATTTCTTGTCCTTGTACTCTTTCATGTGAATACCGGCACGGTAGCCGACGTCTTCACGGATGAATATTTTACCCCCCCGGGCTGATAGACCTACCGTATCACCGGCATGGCCGTGCACGATTATCTCCCCGTCGTTCATGGTATTCCCGCAGCCGTCCTGTGCGTTGCCATAGACGGTTATCTTCGGCCCGTTCATGAAAGCCCCGAGGTCGTTACCGGGAGTACCGAATATTTCAATCTCGACCGGTTCGTTGAGGTCGGTGCCGATGTATCTTTGACCGTACACGTTACGGAGTTCAATCTTCCGGGTGCCGTTGCAGGTCACGTCTCTAAGTCTGGTATTCAGGTCACGGTAGTACACCCCGCTGGCGTCTATCCGGACTAAAGATTTTTTAGCATCCGTCATTATCAGCTACCTGCCATTCTTACGCCGAGAATATCCAGTTCCGTATCGCTCAGCCCGACCCCTCTCAGGTGCAGGCGATTACCTCTCAGGCTTTCCAGGGCGTTAACTCCCAGTCCGCCCAGTATATCTTTAAGCTCGATGCTCCAGCCGCGGAGCAGATTGGCGGCCCGCCGCGCGCCGATATCCGGGTTAACACGCTTAGACAGGCGGAGGTCGGTGGTGCAGATACCCCAGGCGCATTTACCGGTGTGGCACTGCTGGCAGACGTGACAGCCCAGGGCAATGAGAGCGGCTGTGCCGATATAGACGGCGTCAGCCCCGAGGGCGATTGCCTTGGCGACGTCACCGCTACTCCTTATCCCACCCGAAACGACGATTGATGCCTGATTGCGGATGCCTTCCTCTCTCAAACGGGTATCCACCGATGCCAGCGCCAGTTCGATGGGAATCCCTACGTTATCGCGGATGACCTTGGGGGCGGCGCCGGTTGCCCCGCGCAGTCCGTCCAGCACCACGATATCGGCGCCGCCCCGGACGATGCCGCTGGCGATAGCCGCAGAATTATGGACGGCGGCAATCTTTACCGATATCGGCTTGGTATAATTGGTTGCCTCTTTCAGGGCGTAGATAAGCTGGGCCAGGTCTTCGATGGAGTAGATATCGTGCTGTGGCGCCGGCGATATGGCGTCGGTGCCTTCGGGAATCATCCTGGTCACCGATACCTCGCTGCTTACCTTTTCACCGGGAAGATGCCCGCCGATGCCCGGCTTGGCTCCCTGGCCTATCTTTATCTCGACGACCCTGGCGGCGTCCAGGTAATCAGCGTGGACACCGAAGCGCCCCGAGGCCACCTGAACGATGGTATTGTTACCGTATTTATATAAACTTGGGTGGAGTCCGCCTTCGCCGGTGTTCCACAGAGTACCCATTTCCGTGGCTGCCCGCGCCAGGGATTCGTGTACGTTCAGGCTGACCGCTCCGTAGGACATGGCGGCGAACATAATCGGCACCTCCAGCTTTACCAGTGGTGCTATCTTGGTTTTCACTTCGAGAGTTTCCGGGTCTACTTCCAGTCTATCGGGCTTTTTACCCAGCCAGGTCGTCAGCTCCATAGGTTCGCGAAGCGGATCGATAGAAGGATTGGTCACCTGGCTGGCGTTCAGCACCAGGTGGTCCCAGTAAATCCGCTGGCTCTTATCGTCGCCCATACCGGTGAGAAGGACCCCTCCGGTCTCCGCCTGCTTGGTGATATCCTCGATAACCTCGGGGCGCCAGTTATAATTGCCCCGGTAGTCCAGGGGATTATAGCTTATCGTCAACGCGTTGGTCGGACAGTAAACGGCGCAGCGGTGGCAGCCCACGCACTTGTCTTCGTTGCTTCTGATTTCGTCGTCGGCTTCGTCGTAATAGTTAGCGTCGAAGCTGCACTGATTGACGCAGACCTGGCACTGGATGCACCGGTCCGGGTCTCTTTTAATTATAAATTTTGGTGCTAAATGTGTTTTCATGGTAACTCTCCCTACAACCTCATCGGTATTCCCTGCTCCGCCAGGTACTTCTTGGTATCCCGAATGGAGTAAATACCATAGTGGAAAATACTGGCCGCCAGGACGGCATCGGCCTTACCCGCCACCAGCGCCTGGTACATATCTTCCATGTCTCCGGCGCCGCCGCTGGCCACCACCGGTACGGTAACCGCCTCCGAGATAGCCCTTAGTAGTTCCAGGTCGTAGCCTGCCTGAGTGCCGTCGGCATCGATGCTGTTGACCACTATTTCACCCGCCCCCAGTTCTACGGCCCGGATTGCCCATGCCACCGCGTCCTGACCGGTAGGTCGACCCCCGTTGGCGCCGGTATGGGTGTATACTTCCCAGCGCGGCGGGTCTTCTCCGGGGACGCGTTGGGCGTCCATGCCCAGTACGATACACTGGCTGCCGAAGCGCCCGGCACCCCGGGTGATAAGGCCGGGGTCCAGGACGGCAGCCGTATTTATGGAGACCTTGTCCGCGCCTGCTTCCAGCATTGCCCGCATATCATCCACCGTTCGCAATCCCCCGCCCACCGTCAGCGGTATAAACACCTGGTCGGCAGTACGTTTGACCACGTCCAACATGATATTGCGTCCGTCGCTGGAGGCGGTAATATCGTAAAAGACCAGCTCATCGGCGCCCTGTTCGTTGTAGAACGCCGCCAGTTCCACCGGGTCTCCGGCATCACGATGGTCGCGGAACTTGATGCCCTTGACCACCCGTCCGCCTTTAACATCCAGGCAGGGAATAATCCTCTTCGTCAGCATTATTTCTTATCCCCGGCAGTTACCGATTCTTCAACTGCTTTTGATTTTGGTGTTGTTGTATCTTTCAGCCGGCCGATAACCGGCTCGCCACCCATGGGAATCCAGGCTTTATCCAGCTCGGGTGATATCAGGCGGATAGCCGATTCCTCGGAGGAGAGATAGAGCATGTCGCCCTTCTCCCCGACTGTCAGCGGACGCAGTCGGATACGGTCGGTCAGGCCGATCATTTCACCCTGATGGGCAATAATCACCGCGAACGGCCCGTTGAGGAGTAGGCTGCCGTAAACCTGGCGTAATGCCAGGGAAAGTTCTTTCTCCCGCTTCGGCATCCGCTCGATATCGTCCCAGAATGGTGCCGCCAGTATTTTGGCTACTATCTCCAGCGACAGGTTGTGCTGGCGCATGAGCAGGTCGACGGCGTAAGCCACCACCTCGGTATCGGTCTGCATCGTGCAGATATAGCCGAACTGCTCCAGATAGCGACGGTTGATACCGTATGACGAAATCTCACCGTTATGGATAACCGTCCAGTCCAGGATTGAAAACGGATGTGCCCCGCCCCACCAAGCGACGGAATTGGTGGGGAAACGCCCGTGAGCCGTCCAGAGATAGCCCTGATACTGCTCCAGGCGGAAGTATTCGGCGATTTCTTCGGGGTAGCCCACCCCCTTGAAAACGGCCATGTTCTTACCGCTGGAGAATACAAACGTGTCGCTCAGGCCGGTGTTAATCTCCATCACTTTCTCGACGACATAATCATCATCGGATTTGTCCTCTGGTTTTCCCGTTCCTGTATCCAGGAAATAGCGGCAGACCAGGGGAGGGTTCTTGATAGCCGCCACCGACCGTGTGGGCACCTCTTCTTTTTGTACAACGCTGAAGTTCTTCTGTAAAAATTCCTCCGCTTCTTTTCGCGCCTGCTGGCTCAGGTACATGATGTGGAAAGCGTACTGGTCGGTAAAATCGGGGTAAAGGCCGTAAACGGCGAAGCCGCCGCCCAGTCCGTTGCCCCGGTCGTGCATGTTGGCGATGGCCCTGATAACGCTCTCCCCGGAAAACCTGACGCCGGACGTGTTCATGGCGCCGAATATCGAACAGGCGTCAATTACCTTATCATCATTGTAGGTGTTATTTATCAGTCGGATATCCTTCACGTTATTCCTCCACGACCACTTCTTCCGGTTCTTCTATCCCTGTTACCACGGATATATATTCCTCGGGCGGTGTTGCCAGCCTGGCTTTACGGACTTCATCAGGGAGAGATGTAAGCCCGAAATTATCGGCAACGAGGGCTTCTTTGAAGTCGGTGACGTCTGTCCCGTCCTTCATGAGATTGTAGATGATGCCTGACTTCTCGATATCTCCGGCAAATACCATCCCCACCAATTTACCGTCCTTGAGGATTATTTTCCGGTAGATATCATCGTGCACCTCGCGTATAACCTCATAGCTTTCATCGGGCGGAATCACCAGTCCCGCCGAAACTATTTTCACGCCGAAGTACTTTACCGCATTCATGGCGGTGCCACCCGGGTATTCATCCGGGATGCCGGCCATGTTACTCCCCGCCGTCTTTCCTCCCGTGTAGGCGTTAGGCCAGATGGGTGTCAGTCGGTTCTCCTTGTAAATAAAGTCGAAAGCCTCGGCGACATCGCCGCAGGCATAAACATCAGGTGCCGAGGTCGCCATGTGCCGGTTGACAATGACCCCGCGATTAACTCTTATATTACTGCTCTTTATAAAATCCAGACGTGGCTGCACGCCGACAGCAATGATGACCGTGTCGCAGGATATGGAGCGTCCGTCATCGAGGCTGACGCTGCTGACTTCATCGGGGAAATAGCTGTTAATACTGACGGCGGTATGGTCGGTAATTATGGTAACCCCGGCTTCCGTCAGGGCTTCGGCTTCCATGGCTGAGGTCTCTTCATCGAGAATCGTATTCAATATGCGGTCTTTCATCTCGACGATGGTCACCTCGACTTCTCGTTTTAATAGAGCCTCGGTGACGCTGGCGCCTATCAGCCCGCCGCCGATAACCACGGCTCTAATTCTTTTCGTGTAGCGGTTGAGAAACTCGTCGATAGCCCTGGCATCATCGAGCTTGTTGAAGGTAAATACTCCCTGTAAACCGCTGCCCTCTATCTTCGGGATAATGGGCGAACCTCCGGTTGCCAGCAGCAGTTTTTCGTAGGTCAGTGTTTTGCCGCTTTCCAGCGTCACGGTGTGTTTCTCTGCGTCGAGCTGTGTCACCTTCTGTCCGAGTATCGACTTGATATTATTTTTCTCGTAGAAATCGGCGGGACGGTAGAGCATTTTCTCCACGGTATAATCGCCCGCCAGGTACTCCGAGATAAGCGGTCGCGAATAAGCGGGGTAGGGCTCATCGGAAATAATCGTGATAGCGCCCTTTTTATCAACTTCACGGATGGCTTCAGCAGCACCGATACCCCCCGCCGAGTTGCCTACTATCAGGTATTTTACTTTATCTGTTCCGCTCATTTATTTCCTGCCGTAGCCTGTTTTTGCATATGCGGCTCCACCACCAGCTTGATGAAATTATCGTATATTTTCAGTCCTGTTTCACCGCTTTTCTCGGGGTGGAACTGGGTACCTATCAGGTTGTCTTTGATAATTATGCTGGGGAATGATACGCCGTACTCGGTTTCTCCCGCAATTATAGTTTTATCTTCCGGGTTGACATAATAGCTGTGGACGAAATAAAAATTGGCATTATCCGGGACACCGGTGAAAATCGGGTGCATGACTTTTTGCTTCACCTGGTTCCAGCCCATATGCGGTATCTTCAGTCCCTCGGGCAGCCTGGTTACCCTGCCCCGAATTATGTCCAAGCACTCGTGCCAGCCGCCTTCTTCGGTGCCGGTAAGCAGTACCTGCAGTCCGATGCAGATACCCAGGAACGGCCTGTTTTCCGCCACGTATTGTTTAATCGGGCTGACCAGCTTCAGCCTTTCAAGAGCCGCAATGGTATCTCCCCCCGCTCCTACGCCCGGCAGGATAACGGTATCGGCGGATAGTATATCTTCCGAAGCTCTGGTAATCTTGGCATCAGAGCCCAGTTTACTCACCGCTTTATATACGCTCCGCAGGTTCCCGGCGCCATAATCTATAATGACAACTTTCATAATATTTGAATATCTTTTAATAAAATATTTCAGTTATCGACGGTTACTTCGACGACGTTCTCCCGGGCAATGGCTACTTCATCGCCGTTTTTCTTCACGAATACGTGCATTAGTCCCAGTATCTCGTACTGACCGTTCTCAAGTCCGGTGGTATCCCATCTGATGGGGAAATTCTGTTGCTTATCCGATGACTCCCCGATTTTTATCCAGGTTTCGGTGCTCTTTTTCCGGAAATACCACGGATTTACCACTTTCACCACCGGTCCCGGCAGTCCCAGTTCTTCCAGTTCCTTTCTCAGCAGGTCCTCCTCGAGTTCCTCTCGCAGCAGGATAGCCCCCGAGTAGCTTTTGATTACCTCTGAAGGAACAATGTAATGCGGCCCCCAATTGTATGACATGATATACCTCCTGTAGATTAATCAGGTATTCAAGTGATATTGATTACTGAATGCGAGTTTTCTCCTTCTTTTCTAATTCATTGTTGCCATTGGGCACTTCCATGTAGAGTAGTGCTTCGTTAGGGCAGTTAGCAACGCATACCGGGACTTCTTCGTCCTGGCAGAGGTCGCATTTAACCATCTTCTTGTGTTCCGTATCCATTCTCAGTGCGCCCAGAGGGCAGACCAGCATACAGGTACCGCAGCCGATGCACCGCTCGCTATCCGCGGTGACCAGCCGACTTACCGGGTCGCGGGTCAATGTGCCGGTAAGGCAGGCCTGTACGCACGGGGCGTCTTCGCAGTGCTGACAGCGCGCCGAAAGGGACAGCACCCCGTTTTCCTCAACCCGCAATCTTGGCAGTGGTTTAGGCGCCTTATTCTTAAAAGCCTTTATAAGGTCTTTCGACTGCGCCTGCTTGAGCTGGCAGTAAATCTCGCAGAGATGACAGCCGATGCAGACATCTTCGTTAACGTAAACTCGCTTCATTCTCCCATCCTGCAAAAAGTAATGCGGCAAACGGTTACCGCATACCATATGTTACCATACTTATAAATACCTGTCAACTATGATAAATTCCCGCCCGGTTTTCAC
>Ga0315554_1000253_pt1 | contig 30719 bp, 30 predicted proteins | sample SalMarSW160370MG_FD_202114 | JGI IMG/M metagenome (GOLD analysis project Ga0315554, IMG submission 202114) | Salt marsh sediment microbial communities from the Plum Island Ecosystem LTER, Massachusetts, United States - Salt Marsh Sediment SW1603-70 ...
GTTGCTGGTCGAGCGCGGCCCGAGCATCGGCGGCCGGATGGCCCAGCTCGACAAGACGTTCCCGACCAACGACTGCGCGATGTGCATCCTTTCGCCGAAGCTCGTCGAGGCCGGAGCCCACCCCTCCATCCGCATTTTCACCAACACCGACGTGCTCGCCGTCGACGGCGAGGCGCCGAGGTTCTCGGTCACGCTGCATACGCGGCCGCGCTACGTCGACGTGGACCGATGCACCGGATGCGGCGCGTGCACCGACAAGTGCCCGGTGAAGGTGCCCGACCCGTTCAACGTCGGATTGGGGATGACCAAGTGCATCCGCGTCCCGTTTCCCCAGGCGGTGCCCGCGGCGGCGATGATCGACGAGTCGAAGTGCCTCTACCTCACGCGCGGCACGTGCCGGGTCTGTTCTAAGGTGTGCGAGGCGGACGCGATCGACTACGACCAGAAACCGGCGACGGAGCAGGTGGAGGTCGGAAGCGTCGTCCTCGCCACCGGGGCGTCCGAGTTCGACGCGATCCAGAAGGACGAGTACGGCTACAAGACGTTCCCCAATGTAGTGACGAGCATCGAGTTCGAGCGGATCCTGTCCGCCAGCGGCCCGAGCCGCGGTCACGTGACCCGACCGTCCGACGACAGAGAGCCGAGGCGGATCGCGTTCCTCCAGTGCGTCGGCTCCCGCGACAGCCAAGTCGGCAACGAGTACTGCTCCTCGATCTGCTGCATGCAGGCGGCGAAGGACGCGATCATCCTCGGCGAGCACCTCGACGATGTCGAGACGTCCGTGTTCTTTATGGACGTCCGCGCGTTCGGGAAGGGGTTCGACCGGTTCGTCGACAGGGCGGAACGGGAGCGGGGTTGCAGGTTCGTCCGCGCGCGGATCTCGTCGGTCGAGACCGATCCGACGACGGACAACGTCGTGCTTCGGTACACGCCGGACGGATCGAGCGTCGTCAGCGAGGAGTTCGACCTGCTCGTCCTGTCGCTCGGGCTGGTCACCCGCCCCGAGCAGCGGGCGGCTCTGGCGCGGCTCGGCCTTCCGATCAACGATTCCGGGTTCGTGCCGACGTCGGCGTTCGATCCGGTAGGCACCCCGCGGCCGGGGATCTTCGTCTGCGGCGCACTCTCCGGGCCGAAGGACATTCCGGAGTCGATCGTCGAGGCGTCGGCCGCGGCGTCGGCCGCCGCCGGCGTCGTCGCCGACATGCCGCCGGCGGAGTTCGCGGTCGAGTACCCGGAGGAACGCGACATCCGCGGCGAGCCGCCGCGAGTCGGCGTGTTCGTCTGCAACTGCGGGATCAACATCGGTGCGACGGTCGACGTGCCGGAGGTCGTCGCCCACGCCGGCGGGCTCCCGTCCGTCGAACACGCGCAAGAATTCCTGTTCACCTGCTCCCAGGACGCCCAGAAGGCCATCTCCGACGTCATCCGCGAGAAGAACCTCAACCGTGTCGTGGTCGCGGCGTGCACGCCGCGCACGCACGAACCGCTGTTCCAGCGCACGTTGCAGGCGACCGGGCTGAACCCACACCTGTTCGAGTTCGTCAACATCCGCGAGCAATGCTCGTGGGTGCATCAGAAGGAACCGACCGAGGCGACCGCCAAAGCGAAGGGGCTGCTGGAGATGGCGCTCGAGAAGGCGGTCCGCCTCGAGCCGCTCACCAGGATGACGCTGGGGATCCAGAAGTCGGCGCTGGTGATCGGCGGCGGGGTCGCCGGGATGTCGGCGGCGCTGGAACTGGCCGCGCAACGGTTCCCGGTGCACCTGGTGGAGAGGGAGCACGAGCTCGGCGGCAACCTGCGGCACGTCCACTTCACCCACGACGGTCAGCCGACCGCCCCTTCGCTGCGGACGCTGATCGAGAAGGTGAAGACGGACGAGCGGATCACCGTACACACCGGGACCACGGTGGCCGAGGTCGCCGGGTACGTCGGCAACTTCGTCACCACCCTCGCCGACGGGTCGGAGCCGTTCGAGCACGGCGCGGTGATCGTCGCCACGGGCGCCGACGCGGTCGTCCCGACCTCGTACCACTACGGGGAAGACAGCCGCATGATCACGCTCCGTTCGTTCGAGGGCCGGCTGGCAGCCGGCGATCCGGCGCTCCGGCAGGCGGGGGAGATCGTGATGATCCAGTGCGTCGAATCGCGCGACGACGATCGCCCCTACTGCAGCCGGATCTGCTGCACCAGCGCGGTGAAGAACGCGCTCAAGCTGCGCGAACTCAATCCCCGCGCGGCGATCCACATCCTCTACCGCGACGTGCGCACGTACGGCCTCAAGGAGCTGCTGTATCGCGACGCCCGCGAGAAGGGGATTCTCTTCTGCCGCTACGACCGAGATGAGAAGCCGGTCGTGCGGATCGAGGACGATCGTCTGTTCGTCGACGTCGACGACCTCATCCTCGGCCGATCGCTCCGGTTCGAACCGGATCTCGTCGTCCTGTCGTCCGGCGTCGCGCCGAACCCGGGAAACAAGGAGCTGTCGCAGATGCTGAAGGTGCCCCTCGACGAGGACGGATTCTTCCTCGAGGCGCACGTCAAGCTGCGACCGGTCGATTTCGCCACCGACGGCGTCTTCGTCTGCGGGCTGGCGCACTACCCGAAGGACATGTCGGAGGCGATCGCACAGGCGAAGGCGGCGGCCGGACGGGCGGCGACCGTCCTGTCCAAGGGCGCGCTCGAGACGGAGGGAAAGGTGGCGACGGTCCGGACCGCCCGCTGCAGCGGCTGCGGGACGTGCGTCGAGGTGTGCGCGTACAAGGCGATCGAGCTCGATCCCGACGCGGGCTACGCGGTGGTCAACGAGGCGCTCTGTAAAGGATGCGGCGTCTGCGCCGCGTCGTGCCTCGCGGCGGCGATCGATCTGAAAGGGTTCAAAGACGAGCAGATCCTCGCGATGCTGGAGGCTGTCGTATGACCGACCTGACGAAAGGCCGGGGCGAGCGAGGAGCGGGATGGGAGCCGCGGATCGTCGCGTTCCTGTGCAACTGGTGCAGCTACGCCGGTGCCGATCTCGCCGGCGTCAGCCGCATCCAGTATCCGCCGAACGTCCGCGTCATCCGCGTCCCGTGTTCGGGGCGAATCAACCCGCTGTTCATCGTCAAGGCGCTGCAGAGCGGGATGGACGGCGTGCTCGTCAGCGGCTGCCACCCCGGCGACTGTCACTACATCAGCGGGAACCTCTACGCGCGCCGCAAGTTCGCGTTGATGAAGAGCCTGCTCGAGTACGTCGGGATCGAGCCGGAGCGCGTCCACTTCGCGTGGGTATCAGCAGCGGAGGGGATCCGATTCGCCGAGCTGCTGCTCGGGGTGATCGAGACCGTTCGCGAGATCGGCCCGGCGACGCGGATGATCAAGGAGATCGAGACGGTGCGATGAGCGAGATTCAGGAGCAATTGAGACGGCGCGTCGCCGAGCTGCTTCGCGAAGGGACCGTCGACCTGTTCATCGGGTACGCGGACGCCAGTGTGCCGCTCAAATCGTCGGTGCACGTCGCCCGCTCCGCCCAGGACGCCGAGGCGCTGGTGTGGAACGCCTGCTGCACGTCGAATCTCGCTGCACTCCTGCCGGACCTCCTCAAGCGCCCCTCCGGGTTCCGCGGAGAGTGGACGCCGCCGCGCGTCGGCGTCGTCGCCAAGGGCTGCGTCAGCCGCTCGATCGTCGGGCTGATCAAGGCACATCAGATCCCCCGCGACGCGATGTACATCATCGGCGTCAGCTGTGGGGGGATGGTCGACCGGCACCGCGCGTCGCGTCTGCTCGGGCCGGCCGAGCTGGTCGAGGCGGAGTTCCTGAAGGGAGACCGACTGCGGCTTCGCGCGACGAACGGCCTGGAGCGGGAGGTCGACCTTGCGGAGGTCCTGCTCGGAGGCTGTCGGGAGTGCGGGCATCACAACGCCGTGCTCGCCGACGAGTCGATCGGGGATCCGATCCCGCCTGACGACGACATCGCGCGCTTCGCCGACGTGCAAGCGTTCGCCGAACGACCGATCGAGGAGCGCTGGCAGTCGTTCCAGGAGGAGGTTTCCCGCTGCATCCGCTGCTACGCGTGCCGCGAGGCGTGTCCCAACTGCTACTGCACCGAGTGCTTCGCACAAGAGACCGCGCCTCAATGGATCGGCGTCACGACCGACCTGTCGGATCTGATGCTTTTCCACATCGGCCGAGCGTTTCACCAGGCGGGGCGATGCGTCGACTGTGGCGCGTGCGTCGCCGCGTGCCCTCAGGGGATCGATCTGAGATTGCTGAATCAGAAGGTCAACCATGACGTGAAGTCGCTGTTCGGAGGAGACGTGGGCGCTTCCCTCGACGAGCCCGAACCGCTGATGCGGTTCGAGATGACGGACGACGAGGGGTTCATGACCGAGCCGTAGAGGGAACGGAGACATCGATGAACGAGCTGATCCTCGGAAAGACCGACCTCGCGACGTTCCTCAGCACCCTCGCGAGGGAGCGGCGGCTGATCGCGCCGTTGGACGATCGGACGGGCGCTTCGTTCGGCGTGGTCGGGGACGTCGCGAAGGTACGACTCGACTACCGGAACACCTCGCTGTCGGCGAAGGGGGTCGTCTTTCCTCAGACCGAGACGCTGCTGGCGTTTCGCGACGGGGGGGGAACGGAGCGGATCCCCGAGGCGCCGGAGACCGTGCTGTTCGGCGTCCGGCCCTGCGACGCGCGTTCGCTGACGATGCTCGACAAGGTGTTCCGTTGGGACGGGACCGAGGACCCGTACTACCTGGAACGGCGAGGAAGGACGACGGTAGTGGCGCTCGCGTGCAACGAACCGGGACCGACCTGTTTCTGCACCTCGGTCGGCGGGTCGCCGGGCGACGAGACGGGCGCCGACGTGCTCGCGACCGATCTCGGCGACGCGCTCCTCCTCCGAGCGGTCACCGACCGCGGCGAGGTGCTCCTCCGGGGCGCCGGGGATGCGGCGCGGCCGGCCGCCGCCGCCGCCGCCGCGAAGGCAAGGGAGTTGGCCGCGAAGGCGGAAGGCCGGTTGACGCCGGTGACGATCCCGACCGATGCGGAGGGGCTCGTCGAGGCGTTCGAGGCGGACGTGTGGTCCGATCTGGCGCTCGGATGCCTCGGCTGCGGCGCCTGCACGTACTCGTGCCCGACGTGCCATTGTTTCGACATCACCGACGAAGGACGAAAGGGCGCGGGGCGAAGGGTGCGCAGCTGGGACACGTGCTCGTTTCCCTTGTTCACGCTGCACAGCTCGGGCCACAACCCACGGCCGACGAAGGGAGCGAGGCTGCGGCAGCGGATTCTCCACAAGTTCTCGTACTGCCCGGAGAACTTCGGCGAGGCGTTCTGCGTGGGCTGCGGGCGGTGCATCGTGAACTGCCCATCGGGGATCGACATCCGTAGGATCCTCGAGCGTCTCGTAGAAACGACCTCGAAGGCGGGGGGATCGGTGTGATGAACAACCCGTACGTGCCCTATCCAGTCCGGATCGATCGGATCACGATCGAGAACGACGAGCGCGATCTGAAGTCGTTCGAGCTCGTCTTCCTCGACCCGGCGCACGAGAAGGCGTTTCAGCACGCGCCCGGCCAGTTCGCCGAGCTGTCGGTCCTCGGTACGGGCGAGTGCCCGATCGGCATCGCCTCCTCCCCGACCGAGACCGGTTCGCTGCTGTTCACGGTGAAGAAGACCGGCGTCGTCACCGAGGAACTCCACCGATCGCGGGAGGGTCGGGTCATCGGCGTGAGAGGACCGCTCGGCAACTCGTTCCCGATCGAGCGGATGAAGGGGAAGGACCTCGTGGTCGTCGGGGGAGGGTTCGCGTTCACCACGCTCCGCGCGCTGATCCGGTACGTGATCCACGACGACCATCGAACCGACTACGGCGACGTCACCGTGATCTACGGCGCTCGCAACCCGGGGGAACTGCTCTACAAGGCCGAACTCGACGAGTGGCGGTCGCGCGACGACCTCGAAGCGCACATCACTGTCGACGAGGGAGACGAGAACTGGACCGGCCACGAAGGCTTCGTCCCGACGGTTCTCGGCGACGTCGCACCCAGCGCCGAGGACGCGCTGATCGTCGTCTGCGGCCCCCCGGTGATGATCAAGTTCACCCTCCCGGTGATCGAGCGACTCGGCTTCGCGCCGGCGGACACGATCCTCTCGCTCGAGATGCGGATGAAGTGCGGGATCGGCAAGTGTGGCCGCTGCAACATCGGCAGCAAGTACGTGTGCAAGGACGGGCCGGTGTTCACCCTCGAACAGCTCTCCGGGCTTCCCGCCGAGTACTAGATACGGGGCGCCGCCCGCCGGTTTGGCATCGATCGATCTCTCCCGCTACCATGCACGGCGTCGGCACAGACCGGGCGCCCGCACGACGAGGGGCAAGGAGATACGACGATGGGATTCGGTTTCAACGCGGACGAGATCCTGCAGATGGCGGTGCGGATCGAGCGGAACGGCGCGCGTTTCTATCGCCGTGCGGCCGAGGCGGGCGACGCGGACGAGGGGACGAAGGGGAAGCTCCTCGAACTGGCGGAGATGGAGGGTCGCCACGAGCGGACGTTCGCGCAGATGCGGGAGGCGCTCCGCGCCGAGGAGTTCCAGCCCGTGGCGTTCGATCCCCGGGGTGAAGCGGCCGATTATCTCGCGGCGATGGCCGACGCCAACGTCTTCGGTCTCAAGACCGACCCGGTCGACCTCGTCGACGACAAGACGATCGAGGAGCTGCTGAACATCGCCATCGGACTGGAGAAGGAATCGATCGTCTTCTACCTCGGGCTGCGCGATCTGGTCCCGGTGAAGCTCGGCAAGGAGAAGGTTGAGCGGATCCTGAAAGAGGAGATGTCGCACGTCGCGCTCTTGCGCGGGCAGCTCGTCGCGCTCGGGTAGCGCGGACGGCTCGACGGCTGCCTCGTCGCGCGTGCCTCGGTCGAGCGCGGCGTCCTCCCCCTGTAGGTCCGTCCTCTCATCGGCGCGCGGTTCCGCGTGCGGAATCCTTGAAAGCGACTCCGAGGCGTGAGTATGATCCCGCGATTCCCGAACCGCTTGCGAGGGGGGATGGGACGCGGATTCGCGATACGTGGCAGGGGAGCGGAGCCGCCCGGATTGACGGGAGGGGCCTCCTCATGACGCGACGGCCTTTGCCCCGGGATCGGGTTCGAGGGACGACACCGGGGGTCGAAGGCCGCCGAAAGGACGTGTGGGGACATGACGAACGCACGGATTCTGATCGTCGACGATGAGCCGATCGTGAGAGAGGCGATTCACGATTGGCTGGTCGATGCCGGATACGGCGTCACGACCGCGAGGACGGGAGAGGAAGCGTTGGAGATCGTGGCGCGACAGGACTTCGACCTCGTGATCCTGGACGTCCGACTTCCTGGAAAGACCGGGATCCGCTCCCTGCAAGAGATGAAGGAAACGAAGCCGGGGATCAAGGCGATCATCATCACCGCGTACGCTTCACCGGAGCTACGGACGGAGGCGATGAAGCTGGGAGCGATCGATTACCTATCGAAGCCGATCGCTCCGGATCAACTGGAAGGGCGGATTCGAGCGGCGCTCTCCGAATAGGACCGCGCGTGAAGGAGGCCGTTGCGATGCGAGAGCACTCGGTTCTGGTCGTCGATGACGAGCCGATTGTGCGCGAATCGATCCGGGACTGGCTCACCGAAGCAGGGTATCAGGTCGCCACAGCGGAGACGGGCGAAGAAGCTCTGGAACTGGTGGCGACCCGGGATTTCAGCGTATTGGTGGTCGATCTTCGACTCCCGGGCAGCGCGGGGATCAAGGTATTGGAGGCGGTGAAATCGGAACGCCCGTGGATCCGCACGATCGTGATCACGGCGTATCCGTCGGCGGAGACCGCACAGGAAGCCAGGCGACTCGGCGCGGTCGATTACGTGATCAAGCCGTTCGCCCCGGACAGCCTGGAGCGCTTGATCGACGACACGCTGGCGTCGATCCCCCCTGAGGCGACGGTGATCGCCGAGGCCAAGGCGCCGACTCCGGCCCCCCCGGTCGTGGAGGCCATCGGGGTGAAGGCGTCGTTCGTCGTCGATCGCGACGACCTTCGCCGGCTGTTCGACGGCCTCGCCGCCTCGATGCGGATGATCGGCGTCGTGGAGAGGCAGGAGCACTACGTGTTCGACCGGGTGAAGCGGTTCGACGACGTGTGCCTCGACTACGACGTCACCGTTCATCCGCCGACCCGTTGCCTGTTCCCTACGCGCGAGGCGATGTTGAGGCTGAAACTCGGCGAGCCTCCCGCGGCCGAGCCGACGGTCGACGCGGCGCCGCAGGTGCTGTTCGGCGTGCATCCGTACGACATCACGGCAATCGAGCTCCTTGACGAGGTGTTCATGACGAAGCACCCCGATCCGAACTACATCTCCCGCCGGCAGAACACGGTGATCGTCGGCGTCGACTGTCTCCGCCCGTCTCCGAACGCGTTCGCCCCCAGCATGGGCACGGATCGGACCGACAGCGGGTTCGACCTCCTTCTCACCGACATCGGCGGCCGGTTCATGGTCCGCGTCGGCTCCCAGCGGGGCGCGTCCCTCCTCGAGGAGTACGCCGAGGCCAGGGTACCGTCGGACGAGGAGATCGGAATCCAGAAGGCGCTCCTCGACGCCGCGCGGGCCGAATACCGGGTCTCCCTCAACGTCGCCCGGGAGCGACTCCCGAAACTGCTCGAGGACCACTACGACGACGAGTACTGGCAGGAGCGGAGCGCGACCTGCTTCAGCTGCGGCTCCTGCATCATGGTCTGCCCGACCTGTTTCTGCTTCGACGTCGTGGACGAAGTGTCGCTCGACCTGAAGACCGGCGAACGGATCCGTCAGTGGGACGGCTGCATGCTGACCGACTTCGCCAAGGTCGCAGGCGGCGAGAACTTCCGCCACGACAAGGCGAGCCGCTTCCGACACCGGATCTTCCGGAAGGGGAAGTACGTGCTCGAGCGATACGGGATCGTCGGTTGTGTCGGTTGCGGTCGCTGCACCACGGCCTGCCTCGCCGACATCGCCAGCCCGGCCGAGGCGTTCAACGCGATCGCGGAGAAGGCGAAGATCAAGACGGCGCGCCGACTGATCGGCGAGATCACGCCCGACTTCGGCCTCTACGCGCCGAAGTGGGCGAAGCTGCTCCGTGTCGAGGACCTCGCCGCGAACGAAAAGGCGTTCGAGTTCGCGTTCGAGGACGGAGCCGCGCTGGTCCACACCCCCGGCCAGTTCGTCGAGATCTCGGTCCTCGGCGTCGGGGAGGCGCCGATCTCGATCTCGTCTTCCCCGACGCGGGGCGCCACGTTCCAGCTGGCCGTGCGGAACGTCGGGAACGTCACCCGCGCGCTGCACGACCTCGTGGAAGGCGCGACCGTCGGGATCCGCGGACCGTTCGGGAACGGCTTCCCGATCGAGGCGCTCGAGTGGAAGGATCTCCTGCTGATCGCCGGGGGGATCGGCCTGTTCCCGCTTCGCTCGCTGATCGAATACGCCATCGATCGGCGGGACGCGTTCGGCCGCCTCATCATCCTCTACGGCGCCCGCTCGCCGGAGGAGCGGGTGTTCCAAGCCGAGCTGGCGGCCTGGAAGCAGGACGCCGGGATCGAATTCCACGAGACGGTCGATCGCGGCAACGACACTTGGGGGGGGCACGTCGGCGTCATCACGACGCTGATCCCGGAAATCGAGATCAGCCCTGCCAGGACGATGTCGGTCGTCGTCGGCCCGCCGATCATGTATCGCTTCGTCATCGGTGAGCTGAAGAAGAAGGGGCTCGCCGACGAACAGATCATCCTGTCGCTCGAGCGCCGGATGAAGTGCGGCGTCGGCAAGTGCGGACACTGCCAGATCAACGGCGTCTACGTCTGTGAGGAGGGGCCGGTGTTCACCCTGGCCGAGCTTCGGAATCTGCGGGAGGCGGTGTAATGAAGCCGAAGGTCGCGTTCTTCGATTTCACCTGCTGCGAAGGCTGCCAGCTCGATACGCTCAACATCGAGGGACAGGATCTCGTGGATCTGGTCAGCGCCGTCGACATCGTCGAGTTTCGCGAAGTGCTGACCGGTCGGGCCGATCGCTACGACATCGCGTTCGTCGAAGGGAGCATCTCCCGTGAGTCCGAGATCCCGCGGCTGAAAGAGATCCGTGAGCGGGCCGACATCGTCATCGAGCTTGGCGCGTGCGCTCACATCGGCGGAGTCAATTGCCTGAAGAATCACCTCGCGATGGACGAGGCGTTGGAGATCGTCTACGGCGACGATGCCGGGGATTACGACACGATTCCCGCACGCCCGATCCACGCGGTGATCCCGGTCGATTACTGCGTGCCGGGCTGCCCGATCAACACCGCCGAACTGCTGCGGATCGTCAAGGAGCTGTTGCTCGGCAAGACGCCGGAGCTGCCGAACTACCCGGTTTGCGTCGAGTGCAAGATGGCGGGGAACGTCTGCGTGTTCGAACTGGGCCGCAGCTGCCTCGGTCCGGTGACCCGCGCCGGGTGCAACGCAATTTGCGTCACCGCCGGCCGCCATTGTTGGGGCTGTCGCGGGCTGGTCGACGACCCGAACATCGATTCGCAGAAGGATGTGCTCGAGAAATATGGGCTCACGGTCGATCAGGTGGTCGAGAAGTTCAAAATCTACAACACGTACACGGAGGTGGCCCGGTGAGCTCGTTCGACATCCACGTCCATCATGTCACCCGGGTCGAGGGGCACGGAAACGTCCTGGTCAACGCGACCGACGGCCGGTTGGAGGAGGTCCGCTGGGAGGTCGTGGAGTCGCCTCGCCTGTTCGAGGCGATGCTCCGCGGCCGCCACTACAGCGACGTCCAGCACATCGCGTCGCGGATCTGCGGCATCTGCTCGATCGCGCACTCCACCGCGTCGCTGCACGCCTCCGAGGCGGCGCTCGGCGTTTCGGTGTCGGAGCAGACACGTCTCCTGCGCAGGCTCCTGTTCAACGCCGAGATCCTGGAGAGCCACGTCCTGCATGCCTACTGCCTCGCCGCGCCGGACTTCTTCGGCGTGGGCAGCGTCATCCCGCTGATCGACACCCACAAGGAGGTCGTCGTCCGCGCGATGACGCTGAAGCGGCTGGCGTACCGCATCGCCGAGCTGCTCGCAGGACGGAAGACCCACCCGATCTCCTGCATCGTCGGAGGCTTCGCCAAGCTCCCCGACTTGGAGAAGCTCGCCGAGGTCGGTGACGCCCTCGTCGACGCGCTCGATGACTTCGATGCGACGGTCGAGCTGTTCAAGACGATCGCCGTCCCCGACTTCGAGCGCGAGACCGAGTACGTCGCGCTGAAGGACCCGGACGGCTACGCGTTCACGAGCGGGGACATCGCGTCGAGCGACGCCGGGATCGTGCCGATCGACGAGTACCGCTCGGTAGCGAACGAGTTCTGCGTTCCCCATTCGACAGCGAAGTACACCAGGAACAAACGGGAGGCGTACCAGGTCGGCGCGCTCGCACGGTTCAATCTCAATCACGAGCAGCTCCTTCCGCGCGCCCAAGAGGCGGCGGTCGAACTCGGGCTGAAGGCCCCTTGTCACAATCCGTTCAAGATCACGGTCGCCCAGGTCGTCGAGGCGGTGCACGCGGCCGAGGACAGTATCCGGCTGATCGACAGGCTCCTCGAGACGGGCGTTCAGGAGGAGCCCGAGGTGACCGAGATTCGGCCCGGGCGCGGCGTCGGCGCGGTCGAGGCACCGCGCGGAACCCTGTTCCATGAGTACTCGTATGACGAGGATGGAATCCTCACCGACGCGAACTGCGTCATCCCGACGAATCAGAACCACAACAACATCCAGCACGACATGGAGGCGCTGGTCCCGGCGATCCTCGGCCGGCCTCAGGACGAGATCCGGAGGACACTCGAGATGCTCGTCCGGGCGTACGATCCGTGCATCTCCTGTTCGACGCACCTGCTGCAAGTGCGCTTCATCAAGTAGGAGAGCGTCGGTGGGCCGCCGACGGATCGGAAGCCGATCGATCAGAACGGCGCCTCGGGTTCGGCGTCGGCCGCTCCGCTCGGACGGACTTGGACCGGCAGAGAGACGGAGAACGTCGTTCCCTGACCTTCGACGCTGCGAACCGAGATGATACCGGCGTGCTTCTCGATGATCCCCTTCGCCACCGCGAGCCCGAGCCCGACGCCTTCGCCCTTCTCCTTGGTGGTGAAGAACGGGGTGAACAGCTTCGATCGATTCGCGTCCGAGATCCCGTGGCCCGTGTCCTCGACCTCCACCGTCAGCGTCCCCTCTTCCGTCGTCCGAGTCCGCAGCGTCATCCGCCCGCCGGGTGGCGTGGCCTGGATTGCGTTCAACGTCAGATTGACGAGCACCTGCCGGAGTTGATCGCGGTCGGCGTAGACCTTCGGCAGGTCTTGCTGCAGCTGCTTCACCACTTCGATCCGCCCGAGCGCTGCTCGATGGCCGACCAATCCCAGCGTGTCCTCGATCACCCGGTTCACGTCCACGTCACCGAGGCTGAGCTCGGACGGCCGCGCGAAATCGAGCAGGTTGCGGATGATCCGCGAGCTGCGATCGATCTCTCTCGCCATCTTCTCGAGGTCCCTCAACGCCTCGTCGCGGGACAGCGTGCCGGACGCCAGCTTCCTGGCGATCAACCGCGTGTAGACGAGGACACCAGCGAGCGGGTTGTTGATCTCATGCGCGATCGACGCCGCCATCTGACCGAGAGAACTGAGCTTCTCCGCCTGGATCAACTGCTCCTCGCTCTCCTGCAACCGGATCAGCGACTCCGCGAGTTCGTCGTGGAGATCGGCGAGCTGAGCCCGTGCCGCGCGACCTCGTTTGATCTGGTCGAGCATCGCGGAGACGAACAGGCTGGTCACCGCCGCCGGCACGACGAACACGATCACGCGAACGACCGGATGCGGGAACGTCGAAAAGAAGATCGCGCGGGGAAGCATGATCACGAGGGACGCGGCGCACGAGATCAGCCCCGCCAGCGGGCGCAACAGAAGGCTGGCGTAGAGGATCGGTATGAAGAACAGGGCGCGGTGCAGGTCGTGCACCGTGGTAAGGAATCCGGAAAGCCCGGGCAGGTAGGTGGCGAGCCTCAGTTGTTCGCCGTAGTAGACGACGATGAGCACGCCGAACAGGCCGACGACCACCCAGAAGTGAGGGTCGCGCGACAGCGGCCGGCGCGAGTCCCGGAGTGCCCAGCCGAAGAGCCACGCCTCGACGCGATGGAGCCAGGCCGACTTGCGTCGAGCCACGCGACGCCGTCTCCGGTTCATCGTCTCCCTACGATCCGAACTTCGGCGCCCAGTTGTTGTAGCCGAGCAGGATCGGCAGAACGCGCCCGCTGAACCGCCCGAGCCCCCCGCGCCCGGCCTCCCGCTCCCCGAAAGACGTCGTGTCGTCCGTGCGCACGTTCGGCCCGGCGTAGAGGACGGGGACCGGTTCGACGGTGTGGTCCCCGTAGTCGATCGGCGTCGTGTGATCCCCGGTGAAGGCGAGATGGGTCGCGACCCCATCGAGCCGTTCGGCGAGCGGTCCGATCAGCTCCGCGTCGATCCGTTCGATGAACCCCGCCTTCGCCGCTGCGTTCCGATCGTGTCCCGCGTTGTCCGTTCCCTTGACGTGGACGAAGGCGTAGTCGAATTCGTCGAGCGCCTCGATCGCGGCCTGCGCCTTCGCGCCGAGATCGGTGTCGAGCCCGCCGGTCGCGCCGGGGACGTCAATCACCGTCATCCCGCAGGCGAGGGCGACGCCCCGATAGAGGGCGCCTCCGGCGATCACCGCTCCCCGGACCCCGTAGATCGACTCGATCGACGGGATGTCCGGGCAGTCGGCCGCGCCCCGGGCGAGCACGAAGTTGGCCGGCGGCTTGCCGTCCTCGATGCGTCGCCGGTTCACGGGGTGATCCCGCAGGACCTCGTGGCTCCGTGCCACGAACTCGTTCAGCGCCTCGGCCGTCCGCCGCGCCGGCTCGTCCTCGTGGCCGGGCTGCGCCTCGAACCGGAGCGCCGGCTTACCCGCCTCGTGCGGATCGTTCTCCGTCACGTGTCGCGACAGGCCCTCCCCACGGAAGAGGAGGGCGCCGCGGTGCTGCGTGCTCGCGCGGAACTCGAGCGAAACGCCCGGTACGGTCTCCAACCGGATTCCGTTCAACGCACCGGCGAGCTCGTCCTGCCCTGATTCGATCCGACCGGCCCGTCGGTCGATGACGACGAAGTCCGTGCCACGCGCTTCGACGGTGGCGAAGTTCGCCCGGAAGCAGATGTCGCCGGTCCTGACGTCGAGGCCGATCCCGAGGCACTCGAACACACCGCGCCCGGTGTAGAGCGTGAACGGATCGTAGCCGAGCAAGGAAAGGTGCGCCGTGTCGCTTCCCGGCCGGATGCCCGGTCCGATCGGATCGACCAACCCGAGCGCGCCCCGCGTCGCGAGCGAATCGAGATGCGGGGTCTTCGCCGCCTCCAAGCACGTTCGACCGTCGACGTCGGTCGGCCTCCCGCCGAGCCCGTCCGAGATGATCAAGATCGCTTTCATCCGTCCTCCGTTCTCCTCCCGATGATCGTCCGAACACTACCCAAGCTGCCTGGTGTTGTCAATCCTATCCCCTTGGGACTTTCCGTCGTCCCCCCGGAATTCGGGGCCTTCGGCGCGTCCCCGCGAGCGAACGCGCGATCGAGCTTGAACCGCCGTCTGGGTTCGCATACTGTTCGGCCGCGGGCGGCGCACAAAGGGGGTGCCTCGATGCGGATTCACGAATTCCAGGCCAAGCGGCTCTTCGCCGAACACGGGATCCCGATCGCTCCCTCCCGTCCGGCGACGGACGTCGAGGAGGCCGTGGCCGCATCGGAGGAGATCGGGCTCCCCGTCGTCGTCAAGGCGCAGATCCACGCCGGCGGGCGGGGGAAGGCGGGTGGGGTCGTCGTTGCGACGACGACCGACGGGGTTCGCCGTGCGGCCGAGCGGCTCCTCGGGGCCCCGCTGGTCACGCACCAGACCGGCCCGGAGGGGTGCGTCGTTCGAACTCTGCTCGTCGAGAAGGCGGTGCGGGCCGCGAGCGAGCTGTACCTCGGAGTGATCGTCGATCGCGCGCGGCGGCGGATCGTCGCCATCGCGAGCCGTGCGGGGGGCGTCGACATCGAGGAGACGGCCCGCCGGAACCCGGACGCGATCTTCAAGGAGTGGGTCGACCCGATGATCGGCCTCCGGCCGTTCCAGGCGTTCCGCCTGGCGCATCGGCTCGGCCTCTCCGGTCCGCCGGCGCGCGGCGTCGCGAAGGTCGTCGTCTCCCTCTGCCGGCTGTTCCGCGAAGCGGACTGCTCCCTGGCCGAAATCAACCCGCTCGGGTTGACCGAAGACGGCGAGCCGATCGCCGTCGACGCCAAGCTGACCTTCGACGACAACGCCCTGTTCCGCCATCCCGAGATCCGCGAACTGCGCGACCTGAACGAGGAGGACCCCCTGGAGGTCGAAGCGACGTCGGTCGACCTGAACTACATCAAGCTCGACGGGAACGTCGGCTGTCTGGTGAACGGCGCCGGACTCGCGATGGCGACGATGGACCTGATCCAGCATGCCGGCGCCCGCCCGGCGAACTTCCTCGACGTGGGCGGCGGCGCGACGGCCGAGATGATCGACAAGGGATTCCGGATCCTGATCGCCGACCCGGACGTCGAGGCCGTCTTCATCAACATCTTCGGCGGTATCCTCCGTTGCGACGTCCTCGCCGAGGGGGTCGTCGCCGCAGCCGAGGCTGTCGACGTCGATGTCCCGGTCATCGTCCGCCTTGAGGGGACGAACGTCGAGGCTGGACGCGCGATCCTGGGGGCCTCCGGTCTGGCGTTCCGCACCGCCTCGGACCTGAGGGAGGCGGCGTCGATGGTCGCCGCCGCGGTGAAGGAGGGATCGTGAGCATTCTGATCGACGATTCGACCCGCGTTCTCGTCCAGGGGATCACCGGGAACGAAGGCCGATTCCACACCGGCCGGATGCTCGAATACGGGACGAGAATCGTCGCCGGCGTGACCCCGGGGAAGGGCGGGCAGGACGTCGAGGGCGTCCCCGTCTTCGACACCGTGTCCGAGGGCGTCGAGTCCGCTGGCGCGAACGCGTCGATCATCTTCGTGCCGCCCGCGTTCGCCGCCGACGCCGTCCTCGAGGCGGCCGAGGCGGGAATCGCGCTGATCGTCTGCCTCACGGAGGGGATTCCCGTTCACGACATGATCGAGGTCCGTCGCTACCTGGATCTGTGCGGCGCGAAGCTGGTCGGCCCGAACACCCCGGGGCTGATCAGCCCCGGGAAGTGCAAGATCGGCGTGATGGCCGGCTACATCCACAAGCCGGGCCCGATCGGGATCGTCTCCCGAAGCGGCACCCTCACCTACGAGGTCGTCCATCAGCTGACCGGACTCGGGATCGGGCAATCGACGTGCATCGGGATCGGGGGCGATCCGATCGTCGGCCTCTCGTTCGCCGAGCTGATTCCGATGTTCGAGGCCGACCCGGAGACGAAGGGGATCGCGCTGATCGGCGAGATCGGCGGCTCGGCGGAGGAAGAGGCCGCCGCGGCGATCGCCGAAGGCGTGACCAAGCCGATCGTCGCGTTCGTCGCCGGACGGACCGCGCCCTCCGGGCGGCGGATGGGGCACGCCGGGGCGATCATCACCGGCGGATCGGGAACCGCCGAAGCCAAGATCTCCACCCTTCGACAGGCGGGGGTCCGCGTCGCGGAGAGCCCGGCCGAGATCGGCGCCCTGATGGCTGGGGCCTTCGCGGACTAGCGGCGAGTTCTCATATAACGAGGTAGAACGTGTCGATGCAGATGAGATCTCCAGGTCTGTCTGCCTGTACGTGACAGACCTTGCGGCGTGAGAGATTCCGTCGTGTTCGCTCGGTGAGAAGCCCTGCACGGTTGGCGCTGTGGGTCTCCAGAACGAGCAGACGGTCAGCTCGTGTTCCCAATCCCAGTCGGTGTAGTACCCTCCACGCCGTGCTCGACGAGACAACCACGCCTTCCCTTTCCAGCTGAACGCATAGACGCTTCGGTCCCAGGTAGGCCACGACAGCGCCATGGCGACGATCCTGCGCTCCTTCATCGTGTCCAGCTGCGCGGACGGCGCCCCGGGCGTCTAGCTGTTCTGCGCGGATGCAGTCCATCCACTCCGTACAGCTCGAAGCGCTTCTTCCACCGGTAGCAGAGCGACCGCAAGATCCCTGCCTCACGGCAGGCGGCACTCACATTGCCCAGATCCTTGGCTCGTTGTAGGACGTGAAGTCGAGTAACGTGTACCTTGTCTTCGAGGGTCATCGGCAGTCCTCCCAGGTGGTTTCGCTGCTACCTGGTGATTCTGCTCCGGTGACCCTCTTTCTTCCTCCTACTTCACTCCGCCACCTGTAAACCACTACCGTGAAACTCGACAAGATGGGTATCTCGGGCAAGAAGATCGTACGCAAGTACGGGGTGTGTGAGAACACCGTCTACCGTTGGCGCAGGAAGTATGACGGGTGAGTCCCAGCGAGCTGATGCGCGTCAAGGAGCTGGAGCGGGAGAACAGCCGGCTGAAGAAGCTCGTAGCCGAGCTGAGCTTGCACAAGCAGATCCTCTAGGACGTGCTGCAGCGAAAGCTCTGAAGCCTGCACGCAAGCGGGAACTGCTCTGGGAGCTGCTCGAGGACTACGAGATCTCCGAGCGCAGGGCGTGCAGGCTGCTCGTACTGCATTGGTTGGTATGCCGGTACGAATCCCGCAAGAAGGACGACAGGGCCCTACGAATGCGGCTGAAGGAGCTGACGTACTCTCGCCCGCGGTATGGCCTACCGGGGGCTGACCGTGTTGCTGTAGCGGGGCGGGTGGCCTGTGAACCACAAGCGCATCTACCGGATCTACGGAGAGGAAGGGCTCTTGGTGCGGACGAAGCGCCGCAGGAAGCGGGCCGCTCAGAGGCGGCTGCGGCCACTGCCTGCGGTCGAGCCGGGGGAGCACTGGAGCATCGCCTTCATGAGCGATCAGCTGGCCGATGGGCGGCGCTTCCGGTGCTCACGGCGATCGATCCAGGTAAGCCGGGAGTGCGTATGCCTCGAGGTGGCTCAGCGGCTGCCTGCCGAGGCAGTGACGGCAGCGCTGGAAGGCGCGATGTCGGTGTACAGTCAACCCTAAGGTGGTTACCTGTGACAACGGGACCGAGTTCACCAGCAACCACTTCGATCAATGGGCGTACAGAAGAGGGATCGAGCTGGACTTCATCGCGCCAGGACGACCGATGGACAACGGGCTAATCGAGAGCTTCAACGGCAAGTTCCGGGACGAATGCCTGAATCTGCACTGGTTCGAGAGCCTCGAGGAGGCGAGGAGGATCATCGAGCATTGGCGGGTCGAGTACAATGAAACGCGACCCCATTCCAGCCTGGGAGATCGGGCGCCGGCAGTCTACGTTGCAGAGCTGCTCGGTGTTGGCTCAGGAGCGCGACTCCAGGAAGCTCGGTTTCTGACATTATGACTGGTCCGAAGAATGGGGCAGGGTCAAGGAGGCTTAAACCAACTCTAGAAGTGGACTTAACACTGGGGGCAGGTCACGCGCGTACGGGAACTACGAGAACCCGTCCAACCTCCCGTACCTCGCCGCGTCCTGCGGGGCCGTCTACGTCGCTCGCCGGACGAGCCTCCACGTCCGTCGGCTGAAGGAGGCGATGATCGAGGCGCTCATGAAGCCCGGCTTCACCTTCGTTGAGATCGTCTCACCCTGCCCGACGAACTCGGGGCGGTTCGTCGACACCGCGCAACCGAGCTTGCTCGAGGCGTACGAGGAGCAGATCGTCAACAGGAAACGACTCGCCGAATAGGACCGTCAGGAGGGCTCTGATGAACGAAGCGAAGATCCGAGCCGCCCTCGTCGACGCGATGCGGATCGCCGCGACGCAGCTGCCGGAGGATGTCGTCGACGCCCTGCGCGCCGCGCGGGAGCGGGAGACGTCACCCCTCGGGGCGGCGCAGCTCGACGCGATCCTCGAGAACGTGGACGTCGCCCGCGAGGGCTCAATCCCGATGTGCCAGGACACCGGAATCCAGACGTTCTTCGTCGAGATGGGGGCGGACAGCCCGTTCCTCGGTCGGGTGAAGGGATGGATCGACCGGGCGGTCGTCGAGGCGACCGCGGTGATCCCGCTCCGGCCGAACACCGTCGATCCGTTCTCCGGGGCGAACCCGGGGGACAACACCGGCCGGTTCATGCCGTTCGTCGACTGGGAGATGACCGACGGGGACGAGATCCGAATCGCCGTCCTCCCGAAGGGCGGCGGGAGCGAGAACATGAGCACCGTGAAGATGCTCCCCCCCGGCGGTGGGCTGAAGGGGATCAAGAAGGCGGTCGTCGAGCACGTCGTCTCCTGCCGGGGAAAGCCGTGCCCGCCGACGATCGTCGGCGTCGGGATCGGCGGTGGAGCCGACATCGCCCTAAAGCTCGGGAAGAAGGCGATCCTGCGGGAGATCGGCTCGGCGCACCCCGAGCCGGCCGTCGCCGCGTTCGAGCGCGAGCTCCTCGAGCTGATCAACATGAGCGGCGTCGGCCCGATGGGCGTCGGCGGGGCGACGACCTCGCTCGCGGTCCACGTCGAGTACGCGCACCGACATCCGGCGTCCCTTCCGCTTGGAATCCTGATCCAGTGCTGGGCCGACCGGCGGGCCCGCGTCCGGCTGGCGGCCGACGGCACGATCGAGGTGAGCCGATGAAGCGCGAACTGACCCTGCCGATCGGCGAGAAGACGGTCCGCGAGCTCCGCGTGGGGGACATCCTCTACCTGACCGGTCGGCTGTTCACCGCGCGCGACGAGGCGCACCACCTGATGCTCGAGGCGCACGGGAAGGGCGAGCCTCTCCCGTTCGACCCGTCCCAGATGGCCCTCTTCCACTGTGGCCCGGTCGTCCGGAGGACGGGCGACGGATGGGAGGTCGTCGCCGCCGGCCCGACGACGAGCGCCCGGATGGAGCTGTTCGAGGACCGTTTCCTCGAGACGTTCCGCCCGCCGATCGTGATCGGAAAGGGCGGGATGGCCGATCGAACGCAGGCGGCGCTGGAGAAGGTCGGCGCGGTCTACGCCCACTACACCGGCGGAGCCGGAGCGCTCGCCGCCGGCCGGATCGAGCGCGTCGAGAGTGTGCACTGGCTCGAGGAACTCGGGATGCCCGAGGCGGCCTGGATCTTCAGCGTGCGGGACTTCGGACCGCTGTTGGTGACGATGGACAGCGCCGGAGGGAACCTCTACAAGCAGCTCGAGCCGACGATCGCCGAGAACATGAAGGCGATCCTCGCTCGAATCGAGGGATAGCGAACACGGAGCGCCCGACGGGGCGACGCAAGGAGGCGTACCCAGCATGGGGGAAGAGAGGAACCTGACAGTGGAAGAGCGGCTCGAACGGGCGAAGCTCCTTGGGAAGAAGGCGCCCGGGATGCACGCGTTCTACCGCGGGAAGGTCGAGACGACGCTCAAGTGCGCCGTCACCAGCTTCGACGACTTCGGCATCTGGTACACGCCGGGCGTCGCCGCGCCGTGCAAGGAGATCCAGGCCGACCCGGCCAAGGCGTTCGAGTACACCAACAAGGCGAACGCGATCGCCGTCGTCTCCGACGGATCGCGCGTCCTCGGGCTCGGCAACATCGGCCCGCTCGCCGGCCTCCCGGTGATGGAGGGGAAGTCGCTCCTGTTCAAGTACCTCGGCGGCGTCGGGGCGTTCCCGATCGTGCTCGACACCCAGGACACCGAGGAGATCATCCAGGCGGTCAAGTGGATCGCCCCCGGGTTCGGCGGGATCAACCTGGAGGACTTCGCCAATCCGAAGTGCTTCACCATCCTCGACCGGCTGCGGGAGGAGCTGGACATCCCCGTCTGGCACGACGATCAGCAGGGGACGGCGTCGATCACCCTCGCCGGCGTCATCAACGCGGTCAAGCTGGTCGGCAAGAGGATGGAGGAGATCACCTACTCCGTGATCGGCTCCGGGGCGGCGAACGTCGCGTTCGTCCGCGTCCTCCTTCGGGCCGGCGTCCCGGCCGGAAACGTCGTCCTCGTCGACAGCAAGGGGATCCTCCACCCCGGGAGGGAGGACCTCGAAGCCGGCAGGGAGAAGAACCCCTACAAGTGGCAGTACGCGGTCGAGACGAACGCCGGGCGGAGGACCGGCGGGGCGGCCGAGGCGATCGCCGGGGCCGACGTCCTGATCGCCGCGTCGAAGCCTGGGCCGGACACGATCAAGAAGGAGTGGCTCTCGGCGATGAACAAGGACGCGATCGCGTTCATCATGGCCAACCCGATCCCCGAGATCTGGCCGTGGGAGGCGAAGGAGGCCGGCGTGCGGATCGTCGGGACCGGCCGCTCCGACTTCCCGAATCAGATCAACAACTCGATCGGCTTTCCCGGGATCTTCCGCGGGACGCTCGACGTCTTCGCCACCACGATCACCGACGAGATGGCGATCGCCGCCGCGCACGCGATCGCCAGGACGGCCGAGGACAAGGGTCTCAACGAGGAGTACATCGTCCCGACGATGCTCGAGACCGACGTGTTCATCAACGAGGCCGTCGCCGTCGGAATGAAGGCGATCGAGCAGGGGATCGCGAGGCGGCCGCTCTCCGAGGACGAGCTGCGCCGCGGAGCCGAGGCGAAGATCCGCCACGCCCAGGCCGAGGTGAAGGCCCTGATGGACGCCGGGATCATCCCGCCGCCGAGCGCCTAGGGCGGCTCACAGGAGACCACAAGAAGCAGACGGCTTCTTCCGGCCCGCGAGGGGCTCGGAATTCGCTCCTATGGCTCGCATCGAATCGCGGCCGGCTGGCTACTCGCTCAGTCGGACGGCGGTCCCGTACGCGAGGATCTCGGCCGCGCCTTGCATCGTCTGCGACGTCGTGAACCGGACCCCGATGACCGCGTTCGCCCCGAGCACCTCGGCCTGCTTCACCATCCGCTGAAGCGCCTGGTCGCGCGCCTGATCGAGCATCACGGTGTAATCCTTGATCTCGCCGCCGACGAGGGTCCTCAGGCCGGCCATGATGTCGCGCCCGACGTGCCGCGCGCGGATCGTGTTCCCCCGTACCAACCCCAACGTCTCGGCGACTCGGCGCCCTTCAATCGCTTCCGTCGTCGATAGGAGCATCCCTCTCCTCCCTTCTCCTCTCGCGGATCAACCCGATCAGGGTGACGATCACCCCGAGGGCTGCCAGCAGGATCAACCCCTTGAAGAACGCGGGGATCGCTGGACTCGTGACCAACGCCCGAACCGCTTGGTAGCCTGCGTACCCGATCAGGGACGCCCCCGCCAGCATCATCAACCCATACCCGATCCGCAGCACCCGCGCCCCCCTTCGACAGGACTCCGCCTGCAGCGAACTCGACGGGGAAGATTGTACAGGGAACCCGCGAAGCGTTGCCGCCCGTCCGAGGACCGGGCGGCCCGCGCCGGCAATAGAGAGTGCGGAGATCTTTGTCCTACGCGGTTGGATTGCATAGGATATACAGCACTCTCAAGATGACACCGGAGGGACCATGTACGAGAGGAAGGTCCAAAAGACGGGCGGATCGACCTATTTCGTGACGCTGCCGAAGGGATGGGCCGAAGGTGTCGGGATCAAGCCGGGGGTGGTCGTGACGCTGATGCCGAACGATTCCGGCTCGCTCTTGCTGGTCCCCGAGAGCCTGTCCCGAGTGAACCGGTGCACCATCGAGCTGAAGGACTGGGACTTCGACCGCTTCCAGCGTGAGATCATCTCCCGCTACATCGTCGGCTACGACATCATCGAGATCCGCCGCGATCGGATCCGCCCTGAACAGAGGCGGATGATGCGCGAGATCGCCCAAGGCCTCGTCGGGCTGGAGATCTTCGACGAGACCCAGGAGGCCGTCCTCCTCCAGGCGATGGTCAACGTCCGGGACTTCCCCGTCGAAAGGACGCTCGCCCGCATCTTCGACATCACCCACGCGATGCTGACCGATGCCGTGAGCGCGTTCTGCACCCACGATGAGGAGCTCGCCCGCGACGTGTTGGAGCGGGACGGCGACATCGACCGGCTGGTTCTCCTCGTCGCCCGCCAGTTCAGCCTCCTCCTCCGCGATCTCCTGCTCGAGGAGGATGTCGGACTGTCACGGCTCGAGTTTCTTCACTACCACACCGTCGCCGATCAGCTCGAACGCGTCGCCGATCACGCGGGCAAGATCTCCGACGCGACGCTCGCCATCACCGGCCCGGTCCTCGCCGACGTCGCGGCGGAGATCGAGCAGCGGGCCCGGGACGCGGTCTCCGTGCTCGGCCGCGCCGTGCAATCGTTCGAGAATCGCAATACCGACTTGGCGAATCAGGTGCTGCAGGAGAAGGAGCACGCCGAGCAGCTCTTCCAGGTGACCCGCAGGACGGCCGCAGAGAAGCAGCCGGACGCCGCGCCGTCGATCAGCATCGTCATCGACAGCCTGCTCCGCATCCGCGAGTACGCGTTTAACATCGCCGAGAACGCGCTCGACGCTCCGACCTCCAGGGACGTGCAGGTACCGTAGCGAGCCGTCCCCGCCCTGAGCCGCTGCCGTTGACCGTTCGGAGTTGCCGTCGCAGGGCATCCCTATATACTTACGTCTCGACGTATATATTCTGAGATTTGGGCGAGGGGATCCGCGTGACGCAGCGCGTGTTGTTCGTCTGTACCCACAACTCCTGCCGCTCCCAGATGGCCGAGGGCCTGCTCCGCCGCCGATTCGGATCGGCGTACGACGCATTCAGCGCGGGGACCGCACCCTCCAGAGTCAACCCTTGGGCAATTCGCGTGATACGCGAGCTCGGGGTGGACATCTCCGGTCAGATCTCGAAGCACGTGGACGAGTACCTCGGCCGGGAGTTCGGCGTGGTCGTCACGACGTGCGACTCGGCCCGGGAGACGTGCCCTGTCTTCCCCGGCGCCAAGAGACGGATCCACCGCGGTTTCGAGGATCCCGCCGCCGCTGGCTCCGACGAGAGGATCCTCGCCGCCTTCCGGCGCGTCCGGGACGAAATCGACCGCTGGATCGAGGGGACGTTCGGAGCGCCGGACGTTTCCACATCGAAGTGAAGGAGGCGACGTAACACGCTGGGTGAGCGGGTCGGGCAGAGCCGTCCGTCCTCGGGGTCGCACGATCCAGCACGGCGTTCGGCACTCCGTCGAATGAGTCGCCGCGCGATCCGGCTACCCGAACCGCCCGCACAGGTAATCGGCGACCCGCTCGTCCTGCGGGTTCTCGAACACCGACCTCGTTGGCCCGAACTCGGCCAGCTCTCCGCCGGCGAGGAGGACGGCGACGTTGTCGCTCACCCGCCCGGCCTGTTGGAGGTTGTGGGTGACGATGACGACCGTCAGCTCCTCGGCCAGTTCCCGGGTCGTCTCCTCGATCTTGTCGGTCGCCTTCGGATCGAGCGCCGAGCAGGGCTCGTCCATCAGGAGGACCTCCGGGCGCACGGCGAGGGCGCGCGCGATGCACAGCCGCTGTTGTTGCCCGCCGGAGAGGGAGAACGCGCTGTCCTTGAGCCGGTCCTTGACTTCGTCCCACAGCGCGGCTCGGTGGAGGCTCGACTCGACGATCTCCTTCAGCGCGCTTCGCTTTCGCATGCCGTGGACTCTCGGCCCGTAGGCGACGTTCTCGAAGATCGATTTCGGGAACGGGTTCGGGCGCTGGAAGACCATCCCGATGTGTCGCCGGAGCGCGACGGGATCGGCCTTGAGCAGATCCTGGCCGAGAAACGTGACCCGACCCTCGGCCCGGGCCCCGTGGTAGAGCTCGTACATTCGGTTGAACGCCCGCAGGAGCGTGCTCTTCCCGCACCCGGACGGCTCCATGATCGCGGTGACGCCGTCGAGGGGAACCGAGAGGGAGATCCCCCGCAGCGCACGGTCCTTGCCGTAGTAGAAGCTGAGGTCCTCCGTCTCGATGATCGGTCGGCCGTCGAAGTTGCGCCGGATCCATTCGCGCGTCGAGAGTTCCGTCCTGGTGCTTTCCTTCGTCGCGTCTACCATTCCTTCCTCCTTCGGACCCTTGCTCTCCAAGTCACCGCGCCGAGGTTCATGATCAACACGAGGCCGAGAAGGACGAGAGCCGCCCCGAACTGCAGATCCTTCGCCTCCCAGCCTCGCGGGTTCTCCGTCGCCATGTAGAAGATGTGGGTCGGCAGGGCCATCGTCCTCGACGTCAGCGTCTCGTACAGCGTGTCGGGCAGCCTCGTCTTGTAGATCGCCGCGGCCGTGAACAGAATCGGCGCCGTCTCGCCGATTGCGCGTCCGATCCCGAGGATCGCACCGGTCATGATCCCCGGAATCGCCGTCGGCAGGACGACCGTTCGGACCGCGCGCCACCGCGTCGCTCCGAGCGCCAACGCGCCCTCGCGGAACTCGTTCGGCACCGCCCGGAGCGCCTCTTCGGACGCACGGATCAGGATCGGGAGGATCAGCACTCCGAGCGTGAACGCCCCCGACAACAGCGACGCGCCCAAGCCGAGCACGTTGACGAAGAACGCCAGGCCGAGCAGCCCGAAGACGATCGACGGGACGCCGGCGAGCGTGTTGACGCCGATTCGGATGGTCCGCACCCACAGCCCGCCACCGGCGTACTCTGCCAGCCAGATCGCACTGGCGATCCCGAACGGCAGCGCCGAGACGAGCGCCCCCGCGGTCAGGTAGAAGCTGCCGAGTATCATCGGGTAGATCCAGCCCTCGGTCATCCCTTTGCGCGGGAGCTGCGACAGGAACTCCCAGCTGAGCGCCCCGACGCCCTTGGAGATGATGATGTAGAGGATCAGCGCAAGAGCGAAGAACGCGACGAGGCTGGCAAGCGTCAGCACGGAGAAGGCGATCGCTTGCGCCGTTTCCCGCTTCCCTCGATCCTTCCCGAGCTTCGCGATCACGAGAGACCGTGCTTCCTCGCCACCCGGCCGCGGAACCACTCCGCGGCCCAGTTCATCGCCAGTGTGATCAGCAGCAGCACCGCACCGATCCCGAAAAGCGCGTGGTAGTGCTCGCTCCCGAACGGGGTATCCGCCATCTCCATCGCGATCGTCGCCGTCAGCGTTCGAACCGGCTTGAAGTACGAAGCGACGATCTGTGCCGCGTTGCCCGACAGCATCAGGACCGCCATCGTCTCGCCGTCCGCGCGTCCCATGCCCAGGATCGCCGCGCCGATCAGGCCGGAGAAGGCGGCCGGGAACGTCACCCTCCAGATCGTCTGCCACTTGCTTGCTCCGGCGGCCATCGACGCTTCTCGATACGAGTTCGGCACGGCGGTCAGCGCGTCCTCCGCCAGGCTGGCGACCGTCGGCAGCGCCATGATCCCGAGGATGGCCGACGCGACGAACGCCGTCCTCCGATACGGAATGTGGAAGACCTGCTGCAGGAACGGCGCCACGACCATCAGGCCGAAGAACCCGTAGACGACCGACGGGATCCCGGCGAGCAGCTCGACGACCGACTTGGCGGCGTCCTTGACGAGCCTCGGCGCGATCTCTGCGATGAAGATCGCCGCTCCGAAACCGAGCGGGATCGCGACGACGAGGGCGCCGAACGTGACCAACCCGGATCCGGCGAGCAACGGCACGATGCCGAAGCTGTACGGCTCGATCGTCGGGAACCACTTCGTGCCGAAGAAGTTCGAGAACGGGATCGTCCGGAAGAGCGGGACCGCCTCGCGGAAGATGAAGAAGACGATCAGCCCGAGCGCAACCAGCGAGACGCTCGCGATCGCGGCGAAGGCCGGGCGGTCCCATCGCTCCGGAGGATCTTGATGGCCCCGCGCCAGCCGGCTTGGCGGAGCGGACGGATGTCGATCGGAAGCGCCCCGGCTCGAGGGAGTCTGCGTCTCTGCTTCACCAGCGCCTCCGGACTATATATCGTGATTGACAATTATAGTCAAATCGGCAGATCATGCAAAAACATTCTCGATCTCCGAATACGTACGGCTGGCCGGTGAGGGAGCCGGCCAGCCGATCTAGTGGATCCTCAGTTTCAGACCGCCGAGGCGCTCTACAGCTCGCGGATCGGCGCGTACCCGACCTCCTGGACCAGTATCTGGCCGGCGTCCGACAGGACGAACAGGATGACGTCGAGCACCGGACCCGGACCGGGGAAGCCGTTCGTCGACATGAACAGCGGGCGGGCGATCGGGTAGGTGTAGTTGATCGCCGTGGCGAGCGTCGCTTCCTTGCCGCCGACGGTCAGCTTGTTGTGCAGCATGTCCTTGACGTAGGCGAGTCCCACGTAGCCGATCGCGTTCGGGTTGTTCGCGACCTCGGCCGCCACGTCGGCGTTCGACGCGAGGGCGAGAACGGACGGGTCGGGCTCTTCACCGCCCATCACGAGGATCTCCCACGTCTCGAACGTCCCCGAGGAGCTGTCCCGGCCGACGGGGACGATCGAACCGCCGTCGTTCCAGCCGAGCTGACTCCAGTTCGCGTACTTGGCCTGATAGATGTCCTTCAGCTGCTCGAGCGTGAGATCCTGAATCGGGTTGTCCTTGTGAACGATCACCGCGATCGCGTCGTTGGCGATGTGGAACGTGAACGGGAACACGCCGGCCGCGACGGCCTTCTCGTATTCCGAGCTCTTGATCGTGCGGGAGTGATCCCCGATGTCGGTCGTCCCATCGATCAGCGAGGCCACGCCGACGCTCGATCCACCACCCGCCACCTCGATGTCGTACTGGCCCGCGAGGGCCTCAGCGACCGCCTGAGCGATCGGGAGAACCGTCGTCGAACCGACAAACGTCACGTCCGCCGCGTGAGCAGCGAACCCCGCGCTCAGCAGCCCGATGGCGAGCAGCCAGGCGACAACGACCTGCCTGCGACTTCGGAGTGTCATCGTGCAACCACCCTCCTGCTATATATTTTTCGCCGATAATATATATCACGCCCGCTGACTATGCAAATCGTGGAACGGCCCTTGTGGTCGGGACTCACGACCACGCGGTCGCGGCACCGAGCTTCTCCGCGATGTCCGTCTCCGCGCAACGTCATGCCCCTCCGTCATTCGCGCGATCACCGGCTTCGCGCGAGCGAGAAAGGGACATCGGCGCCCATTTCGCCAGAGTCAGTTGTCCTATTCGGTGCCGATCGCTTGCCAACCGGGCCGCTGAAGCCATAAGCTATTGGACGGCGCCGCCTCCGCCGCAGGGGAAGGAGTTACACCATGTCACGATCGATCGATGAGGTCCGTCAGGAAGTCTGGTCTCAACTGAAGGACTCGCAATGCGTCTATCTCGCGACCGCCGAAGCCGATCAACCGCGCGTCCGCCCCGTCACGCTTCTCGATCTCGACGAGAAGTTCTGGATCGCCACCAACCCGCGAAGCGCCAAGGCCCGACAGATCCGCAGGAATCCGAACGTCGAGTTCTGCCTCCCGCTCCACGAGGAATGCGGCAACGGCTACGTCCGCATCAGTGGGGTCGCGGTAATCGTCACGGATCGGGGGACCCTCGAGCAGATCGGAGGCCGGATCCCCTTCCTGACCGAGCACTGGTCGGGGGTGGACGATCCGGACTTCTGCCTGATCCGGATCACCCGCGTCGAGGTCGAGTACCTGAGGCCGGGCGAGGACGAGGCGACGACGTTCATCGTGTAACCGCCGAATCCTTCAGGGAGGGGCGGACCGTCCGCCTTGCCCGGGTACGCATCTTCGGCGTACTCTATCGTGCCATGAGAGGAGTTCGGCGACGCCTCGCGCTCGGTGCTTCGGTCCTCCTGTTCCTCGCCCTCTCCTCATGCCAGCAGGGCTCGGCCGACGGCGACCTGACGAGCGTCTCGACCGCACTCCATCCGATCGACGTCACCGGGGTCCGATGGCTCGCCGAGCCGACGGCCACCGACTCGGAGGGTGTCGGTTCGAGTTGCCGCTGCAGCGAGCCGGATGCGATCGCCCGGCCGGTCCCCGAGGACCCTCTCGCCGACTGCGCGGTCGTCTGCCTGGGGGCGCGCGGGTTGCTGATCGCGCGGATGTCGGCGAGCTTCACGAACGGATCCGGGGCCGACCTCCTCGTCTACGAATGGGGATCCGAACGCGGCGGAACGGACGATCGGTTTTCGGTCTACGTCAGCGAAAACGGACATCAGTGGATCCCGGTGGCCGAGGCGATCCATAACGATCCGGACCTCCCGTACGCCTCGATCGACCTCGGTGACGAGCGCGGCCACTACCTCTACGTCAAGATCCTCCCCGCCACGAGCGACGGGCTGCGATACACCGAAGGACCGGAGATCCTCGCCATCGAGGCCCTCCATCCGTCGATCGAGCTCGGATCGTGAGGTCGACAGGAAGGATCCGCGGGGCTCGATAGCCGCCCTGTATTCCGTGCCCGGATCCTCGGGCGAGCCGAGCGCGGCGCGCTCAGCCGAGCTCCTCCGGCCAGGGGACGATCGGAAGGAGGAACAGCGCGCCGGGGCTCGTGAGGAGATCGATCCCGTCGACTGCATACTGAACCGCACCGGATGCCTTCCAGGCGGTCGGCGCGAGGTCGCGCCTCGGCGGCCCGACGACCCGAACGCGCGAGCGCCCGCCCAGGCCGGCGAGCTCTCGGGCCCTGTCGATGGCGCGCCCGAGTCCGCCGAGCTCGTCGATCAGGCCATGCGCGAGCGCTTGTCGGCCCGTCCAGACCCGCCCGCCACCGATCGCATCGACGTCCTCCCTGGTCAGGTTTCGGCTCGCGGAGACCCGGTCGAGGAAGACCGCGTACGTCTCGTGGATCATCTCCCGGACGCGCTGCCGTTCGTCGGCGGTGAACGGCCTGGACGACGAGTAGAAGAGGGCGTGTTCCCCGCGGCTGATCGTCTCCGAGCGGAACAGGAGCTTGTCGAGCAGCCCGGTGGTGACGATCTTTCCACTGAGCACCCCGATCGAGCCGGTGACCGTCGCCGGCTGGGCGAGGATCCACGCGCCCGGCGTGGCGACGTAGTAGCCGCCCGAGGCCGCGACCGACCCCATCGAGACGACGAGCGGCTTCTTCTCCGCCACCCTCTTCAACGCCGCGGCCATCGCCTCGGACGAAGTGGCCGAGCCACCGCCCGAGTCGACGTGGACGACGACGGCCGCCGCCCGCCGGTTCCGCACCAGTGCGCGCGCCTGCTGGACCACCGTCAGGTCACCGGCCCGTTCGCTGAACAGGAGCGGAATCCGAAACGGGGGCCTGACCGTCGGCTGCGCGCTTCGGCCGTCGACGATGTCACCGGCGATCCGGAGGAGGGCGACGTACCGGCCCGGGCTCGGGAGCGCGGGAAGCAACAGCCGTCGCTTGGCCATCTCGTACGGTGCGATCCGGGGCGGTCTTCCGCCCTTCGCCAGGCGGGCCGGCAGCTCCTCTTCCCCGACGACGGCATCGACCGCTCCGGCCTCGACCGCCGCGCGAGCCGGATACGGACCGCCGTCGACAAGCGCTTCGGCATCGTCCTTCCCGATCCTCCGCCCAAGGGCGACCCCTTCCAGCACTTGATCGTAAATGTCGTCGCTCAGCCAATCGGCCATCTCGCGCGCCTCGTTCGACATCTTGCTGCGAGTGAGCACGTCCGGCGCGGTCTTGTACGGGCTGATCTGGACGAAGTCCCCCTTCAACCCGACCTTCTCCAGTGCGTCGGCGAGGAAGAGGTACCGCTGCCCATGGCCGAGCGCCGCGACCGAACCGGTGTGCTGGAGCAGGACCTCTTCGCACGCGCAAGCGACGTAGTAGCGCCCGAGGTCGTATCCGTGCGACCAGGCGATCACGCGCTTTCCCGCCTCGCGGAGT
>Ga0315554_1000255_pt1 | contig 30668 bp, 26 predicted proteins | sample SalMarSW160370MG_FD_202114 | JGI IMG/M metagenome (GOLD analysis project Ga0315554, IMG submission 202114) | Salt marsh sediment microbial communities from the Plum Island Ecosystem LTER, Massachusetts, United States - Salt Marsh Sediment SW1603-70 ...
GGATGCTGTGATTGTCGGCGGTGGACCGGCCGGACTTACGGCGGGATTGTACTTATGCCGGGGTAACCGGCGGACTCTCCTTATTGAGAAGGAAATCGTCGGTGGCTATATCATGAACGTTGAGTTTATTGAAAACTACCCCGGATTCAAAGACGGCGTCGTCGGTTCGCAGCTGGCGGTGGAAATGAAAAACCAGGCGCTCAAGTATGGCTTACAGGTACAGCATGGCGAAGTCAACGGCTTGCAGGGTTCCCCGAGCAGTAAGTATGTGACCTGCCTTGACGGCACGACCTATTCCACCGCGACGGTAATTATCGCCGGGGGTTCCACCCCCAAACGACTTGGCGTCCCCGGAGAAGATGAGCTGATGGGCAATGGTATTATTACCTGTGCTTTCTGCGACGGCGGTCAGTTCGCCGACCGCGTCATGGCAGTTATCGGCGGCGGCGATTCCGGCATTACGGGAGCTTTGTACATGGCTAATATCGCTTCCCGCGTCATTCTCATCGAGGCGATGCCCGAATGTACGGCCACGGCTATCCTTTTAGACAGGGCTATGGCAAATGATAAGATTGAGATACGCTGTGGGACGAGGGTCGCCTCGATTGTCGGCGAAAATCAGGTTGAGGGGATAGAAATAATCGACGCCAACGGCAAAAAGGAAACCCTGAAAGTGGATGGTGTCCTGGTGCATGTCGGACTCGACCCCAGGACCGATTATCTTCAGGATATTATTCCCTTGGATGACGGAGGACAGGTGGTCGTCAACGAATGGATGGAGACCGAAGCTCCCGGTATATACGCTGCCGGTGATATCCGGAGCGGTTCGCCCGGACAGGTAAGTACCGCCGTCGGCGATGGCGCTGCGGCGGCTATGGCCGCCCAGAGATATCTACAAACACAGTCGTAAATAATTAGCTTCCCCCCGCTTTTTAGAGGCATTTTAGTATATGGACCAGGATATCTATTTTCACAAGACGATAACCTACCGGGCTTACGGACACAACCTCCGGTTTATGTCGTCGCAGGAGCTCTTCAGCAGCCATGATATTGATGTCGGTACCCGCTTTCTCCTGCGTAGTGTTGTCGAGGCGGGACTCGATAAATCACAGCGTATCCTCGACCTCGGTTGCGGCTACGGTCCCCTCGGGCTCTGCCTGAAGAAGCTGAATCCCGGGAGTGATATACACCTGGTCGACAGAGACGCATTGGCATTACGCTACTCACGCTATAATGCTGAAATCAACGACCTGGACGGATTACATATCTACGGCAGCCTGGGTTATGACGATGTTCCTGATGCCGACTTTAATCTTATCGTGGCTAACATCCCCGGTAAGGCTGGAGAGCCGGTTATTGGTTACCTCCTCCGCGATGCCGTTTACTACCTGGCGCCGGACGGTGTCGTTGCTATTGTGGTTGTCAGCCCGCTTGAGGATACGGCGACCGCAATACTGCAGGATACTCCTGGAGTTGATATCATTACCCGGCGTAGAAAGTCCGGTCACACCGTTTTTCACTACCGTTTGGCTGATGAAGTTGAAACTACTAAACCGGACATCGACGGTATTGAGCGCGGTGTATATCACCGGGAAGATATCATTATACATCAGGGCAGCCTTGAATATTCCATGCAGACTGCCTATGGCTTATCCGAGTTCGATTCCCTCGACTATCGAAGCGAATTACTCATACAGGCGTTAATAAACATCAGTACTCGTAACGGTATTAGACATGCCGTGGTACTTAATCCGGGACAGGGCCACACGGCGGTGGCTCTATGGAAGATTGCCCGGCCTCATAATATTCACCTTGTCGATAGGGATTTACTGGCTTTAAGATATTCCCGCCGTAATCTTTTATTGAATAATTGCTCCGTCGAGAGAATAAGTATCTTCCACGGGGTGAGTGCCGACTTTGAATGCGACGACGAATTAGACCTATTTATCGGTATTCTGAGAGAAGAAGAAGGAAGAGAAGCCACCTTTCAGACAGTACGGCAGGCGGCTGAGAAGCTTTCTTACCGGGGGGTGATAATCATAGCTGCCAGTTCAACGGCTATCACCCGACTCGTCGCTGACCTTGCATCACAGGACCTTCTCCGCATCACGGCACGGGAAAAGCGTAAGGGCTGCGGCTTCCTGGTGCTGGAGCGTGTCGTAATTTAGATACAGCCACGGAGATATAAATGCTATAATCAGAAATAGAGAAACACTGTAGAAAATACCATTCGGAGGTAATGATATGAATATCTTGATAATATCGGGGAGTCGGAACCGTGAAGGCCAGACGGCACGGGCTGTCAATGCACTTTGTAAAGGCATTGCCGATGGAGGAGAGGATTCCGAGACTCTGTTTCTCACCGAGTTAAACCTGGAGCGCTGTCGTCAGTGTGACGCCGATGGCTGGGGACTTTGTCGGCGGGAGGGGAAATGCGTTATTGAGGATGATTTTGCTTCAATAGTAACGAAGATAGAGGCAGCCGACGTTGTCGTTTTCGCCAATCCCGTCTATTTCGGTGACCTTAGTGAAAGCATGAGGGCCTTCCTCGACCGCTATCGCCGGACAACCCACATCGGACTCATTGCCGCCGGTCGTGGGCCCGGTTCTTTTCCCTCCGGAGGAGGCACGCCTGCTATCGCTATCTGCTACGCCGGGGGTAGCGGCAACGGCCCCATTAATTGCTGTGCCAGTCTGGAAAGGGTATTGCAGACCTGCGGCTTTGATGTCGTCGATATGATTCCGGCCCGGCGCCAGAACCTTGAAGTGAAGCTGCCTATGTTAGAAATGACTGGTAGATGGCTGGCTACCAAACCGACATCGGGACCACCCTTCGTCCCCCCGAAGCGATAATTATCACCATCTGAATAGGGAGGATTATCCATAGTGAAAAATATACTCGTCGTCTATCATTCTCAGTCGGGAAATACCGAAGCTATGGCCAAAGCAATAGCGGAAGGGGCTGGCGCTGCCGGCGCGACGGTGGTCTTGAAAAAAGCCGTCGATGCTGTTGATACTGACCTGCTTAACTGCGATATCGTGGCTATCGGTACGCCCAATTATTTCAGCTATATGGCGGGCATGGTCAAGGACTTCTTTGACCGTGTCTGGATTACTGTCCGCGAGAAAATGGCGGATAAGCCCTACGTCGCCTTCGGCAGTTACGGTGGGGGTGGTCGTCAGGCAATCGACACTGTTGAAGGTATCTGCAACGGACTAAAAATGAAGATGGTAACCGAAAGCCTGGCTGTCCAGCGTCAGCCCACAGAGGAAAACCTTGATGCCTGCAAAGAACTCGGGAAAAAGCTGGCAGCACAAAAGTATTAGGAAAAGGCCTGCTTCATGGAGCAGGCCTAACTCTGGGGATTAACGTATCTTAATATACTGGTCTTATATCGCGTTCTTTGCTATACGTGATGATGACACCTGACCTGGTGGTTTGCTTTTACTCTCCTCATCTCCGGCACTTCTTCTGAACATTGTGCCGAGGCTTCGCTACAGCGTGTGTGGAACCGGCAACCGGGAGGCGGATTTAACGGCGAGGGCATTTCTCCACTTAAAATAATCTGCTGGACTTCCTCGGTTTCATCCTCGGGCAATGTCAGCACGGATGCGGATATTAACGCCTTCGTATAGGGATGTAGAGGATTTTGAAATAGCTCTTCAGCGTCACCGTATTCAACTATCTCTCCCAGGTACATAATCGCCACACTATGGCTCATATAACGTACCGTTGCCAGATTATGCGCTATGACCAGATAACTCAGATTATGCTGGTCCTGAAGGTCTTTAAGTAGATTCATTATCTGTGCCCGAATTGACACATCCAGGGCGGAGACAGGTTCATCCAGCACTACCAGGTTAGGATTCAAAGCTAAAGCGCGTGCCACCGCGATACGCTGTCGCTGCCCTCCGCTGAACTCATGCGGGTAAAGATTGGCATGTTCAGCTTTCAGGCCCACATCGTCGAGTATCTCCAGTACTCTGTTGCGGATTTCCTGCTTAGTTCTCTTGGTGTTTACCACCAGCGGCTCACCTACAATATCTCTGACCCGCATTCTCGGATTCATCGAACTCCAGGGATTCTGCTGTACCGACTGCACGTTTGGCCGATACTGTGCCTTAATCTTTGCCGCTGAGAATTTACTCAGGTCTTCTCCTTTGTACAAGATGGTACCGGAGGTTAACTTCTCCAGTAACAATACCATTTTGGCTGTGGTAGTCTTACCGGCCCCCGATTCTCCTACCAGGCTTAGCGTTTTACCCTGTTCTACGGTAAATGAAATACCGTCGATTGCCCTTACCCAGCCAACCGTTCTCTGAAGAAGCCCTTTGGTAACCGGATAATGTTTGGTCAGGTTCTGTCCTTCTAATATAACTTCTGCCATAATCTATTTCACCCTCCAGCAAGATACGAGGTGGCCGTCACCGACATCTATCTCGGCGGGCTGTTGTTCACGGCATTTATCCATTACCTGGCTGCAACGAGCCGCAAACCGACAGCCAGGGGGCAGGTTCAGAAGTGAGGGGGGTTGTCCTTCAATCGAGAAAAGACGTTTATCCTTCTCTTCGAGACGGGGCACCGAATTAATTAAAGCAACTGTGTATGGGTGTCTGGGATCTTTGAATATTTTACTGGTCGTGGCTGTCTCTACTATCCTTCCGGCATACATCACGCCCACCCGATGGCACATCTTGGCGACAACGCCGAAGTCGTGGGTAATAAAGAGAATACCCACATTGGTCGTTCTCTGGACGTCCTGGAACAGAGCGATGTATTGAGCCTGTATCGTGGCATCTAGAGCGGTTGTGGGCTCATCGGCAATCAGTAAGTTCGGACGGCAGGACATCGCGATAGCCCCGACTACTCGCTGTCTCATGCCTCCACTCATCTGGAAAGGATAATCCCGGAGACGGGATTCAGGTGCTGGTATCTTCAGCAATCGCAGTGCCGAGATTACCTCATCGGTAACCTTGTCATCTTGGAGTCCCTGGTGTAGCTTTATCGATTCCGCTATCTGGTTTCCCACGGTATATACCGGATTGAGTGAAGTCATCGGGTCCTGGAGAATCATCGATATCTCTTTACCCCGTACAGACCTCATCTCCTTCTTGCTAAGCTCCAGGATATTCCTTCCGTTAAGGATGATTTTACCCCCAACAATTCTGCCGGCAGGTTCCGGGAGCAGGCGAAGAAGTGATAGACCGGTCACCGTCTTTCCACAGGCGGACTCACCCACCAGCCCGAACGTCTCTCTTTCGTCCACGTGGAAGCTTATCCCATCAACAGCTTTTACCTCACCGGCTCTGGTAAAGAATGAGGTGTGTAGGTCCTCTACTTGAAGAATAGTCTTACTCATAATTGTCTCAACCTCGGATCTAATTTATCGCGCAGCCAATCACCCAAAAAGTTCCCAGACATCACTACCAGTCCGATAGCGATACCGGGGAAGGCGGATATCCACCATGCCGTATCGAGATAGCCTCTGCCGTCGTTAACCATCGAGCCCCACGAAGCCGTCGGCGCCGGGACACCGATACCGAGAAAGCTTAAAACGGCTTCCGCCAGGATAACCATCCCCACGGATAGCGTAATCATAACTACCAACGAATTGATGACGTTAGGGAAAATGTGCCGGAGCATGATTCTCCAGGGTGAGGCACCGCAAACACGTGCCTGCGCCACGAAATCGGAATCGCGTATCTTCAAGGCTTCTCCTCTGAGCAGACGCGCGTAGGGGGCCCAGCCGAGTATGGACAGAGCGAATACTACCGTCCAGTAACCCGGCTGGATGGCGACGGCCAGCAGCATGGCCATAAGAAGACCGGGAAATGACAAAGCTACATCCGTTACCCTCATGATAAAGCCATCAATACGCCCTCCGGCGTAACCGGCGAATATCCCGAGCACCGTCCCGATACATGCGGTAATGGAGATAACCAGCGCCGAGATGCTGAGAGATATCCTGCTACCATAGATAATACGGCTCAGGACGTCCCGTCCCAGTTTATCCGTCCCGAGCAGATATTCGCTTTTGCCTCCATCCATAAAAGCTGGTGGCAGAAACCTGTCTCTGATCACAACGTCATCAGGGTCATGCGGCGATAGTCTAACATTGGGTAGACCAAGCCATGACAGGTCGGCAAATACCGCCATTATAACTACTAAAAACATGATTATTAACGGGATAATCAGTGACAGCTTCCTGATAACCCGCGCTCGCAAAGGAAGGCCGGTGAACTTCTTCTTGGGCTTTTCTTCAGTTGTATCCGGCATCGTATTCAACATAATTCAAAAACTCTAGGACCTCTGGTATCTGATTTGCGGATCAATGTAAGCGTAAGAGATATCTACAAGGAGGTTTATGCTAAGAACGAAAATTGCTACGATAATGGTAATTGCCTGTACTATGGCGAAATCACGAGAAAAAGTCGTTTCGACCAGCAGCTTGCCTATGCCTGGCCAGTTGAAAATGGTCTCGGTAATGACGGCGCCGGTAATAAACATGGCGAAGATCATGCCCGACACCGTCAGAGGCGTTATTATGGCGTTCCTCAGGGCGTGCTTCCAGATAACAACCCTCTCGGGAAGTCCCTTAATTCTGGCCAGCTTGATATATTCGCTATCGAGGACATCAAGCATGCTGGAACGGACCAGGCGCATCATACCCGGCATCATGAAGAAGACCATGGTGGCGACCGGCAGTACATAGTGGGATGGGGTAGCCATGCCGGCAACCGGCAACCAGCCTAAATTCACGGAAAAAATCAGCACGGCCATAATAGCCACCCAGAAGCCCGGCAAAGCCTGCCCCAGCACCGCCAGAAATTTTATACCCTGGTCCCAGATGGAGTCACGGTAGGTTGCCGCTAAAATCCCCAAGAGAAGCGCCAGCAGCATGCCAATGAAGAAGGCGGGAACAATTAATTTGAGGGTATTGGGCAACGCCTGGCCGATTATACCGATGACTGGTTTTTCTTTGACGAGCGAATCGCCGAAGTCGCCTTGGAAAAGGTCTCCCATGTAAATTATGAATTGCTCGCCCCATGACTTATCCAATCCCCACTTGGCTTTGACAGCCTCATATTGTTCCACCGTCATATTGGGGGATGCTATCAGACTCAAGGGATCGCCGGAGGCACGGACGAGAAAAAAGACCAGTATGGTGATACCGATAAGGGCGATAAAAGATTGCAAAAGCCTGATAATGATGAAACGCGTCATCTATCTTTATCCTTAACGATGGTACAGCTTTTGATGAGCACCGCGTACTCTGGTATTGGCTCTATCCCAGATTATATCAGCTTATATGAGGAACATCAAATTTTCCGTCATTATGATATCAAAACCTGTAGATTGTCACCAATCTCTTCAGGAGAGGTTTATTATTGAGTGGTGATAGAATTTTTACTCCCGACGGAAAACATGAAGCCATTTATCATTAGAATAACGGATACTTACTTACCCGGATTCCGGGGCGAGGTGTAGGGCCTCGCCCCGGAATCTCGTTATTGTTGTCAAGTGAGCCTAAAACGTGGCGTACAACTTATTGAGCGTGCTCGATGCCGTTCCAGGAGTCCCAATAGCTCACCCAGGTTCGGCCGGTCCATCCCCCGATGACTTCCGGGTTCCAGACAACATATTGATCCGTCTGAGCGACACCGATATTGACGTACATCGATTTAGCGTAGACCTCGAAGTCGTTAAAGTACTGAGCGGCTAAGTTGGGGTCCATCTCACCGGCGGCTTTGAGATAGAGCTCGTCCGCGGTCGGGTCGTTACCGGCGTTGTGGATACCCCAGGAACAATACATGTTGGCGGCATGATACGTGGAGTTAAAGAAGGCATCGTAGTTCCACATGCCTATCCAGCCTATATTCTCCTCGTCGCCCGTGAAGCGTTGGAAGCCGTTGAATATGTAGGCGCTAAAGATAGTGGCATCGACAATGCGCAGCTCGACCTGAAGACCAACATCCTGCCAGTAGCTCATGAGGAGCAGGAAGATGTCCGGTCCTCCGCCAAGCCCGGCGGTGGACGTCGTGTAGCAGGTGATGGTCGGGTCATCGAAGGCGTCCGGATAGCCGGCTTGCTCCAGAAGGTTCATGGCTAATTCGGGGTCATACGGGTCGGGACCTAGGGCATCGCTCCATCCGTAACTCCCCGGATACATGTAGAACTGGCCACCCGGTGTGGCATAACCTGCAAACAGGGTATCGCATAACTCCTGGCGGTCAATGGCGTAGGACAGGGCCTTTCGTACGCGGATGTCAGTTATCGGCCCGGCCTGCTCCTGAGAGTACCAGGAGCCCTGGAGAGCCAGACTGGCTGTGCCGGGGACACCGATCTTAAACGCAGTGAACCCATCGGCTTTAAGAGCGTCAATCTGGTCCCTGTCAGGGTAGGCAACCATGTCAACTTCACCTGTCTTAAGCATGGCGATGCGGGTAGCTAGCTCGGGTACCTGGAGCTCGGTGTAATACTGGAAGTGGGGTATTTCTTCCGGCAGCCAGTATTCGGTATTGGCTTCAAATGTTATACTTGTTTCCGAAACGAGTTCGACGAACTTCCAGGGACCGGAGCCGATGGGATGGGCACGGAACTCGTCCATACCAACTTCCTCGTAGTAGTCCTTGGGCAGGATGCGTAGCCAGGCGAAAACGATAATCTGAGACGGCTCGGGGTGGTCCTGGACGAACTGGAAGGTATAGTCGTCGACGACCCTGGTTTCAACCTGGTTGTAGGCTTTGCTGAGGTAGAAAGACCAGGGATTGGTTGCCTGGCTCATATCCGAGAACCGGTCAAGTGAGAACTTGACATCATAGGCGGTCAGCGGGTCGCCGTTGTGGAACTTGATGCCCTCATGGATTTTGAAAGTCCAGGTATTCCCTTCGAGCGTCCATTCGTCAGCTACTCCAGGGCTGAGATTCCCATCTTTGTCCCACCGGAGCAGGGCGTCATAATAAGCCCAACCCCAGGTGGATTCGACGTTAATGGGGTCGGTCGACTCGTTGCCGAAGTCCGCCACGGCGACGGTTAACGAGCCGTAGGGCTCTGCAGGAGCTGCAGTGGTGGTTGGCGGTGGTGCCGTGGTTGTAGTGGTTGGCGGTGGTCCGGTTGTTGTGGTTGGCGGTGGTCCGGTAGTCGTAGTGGTTGGCGGTGGTGCGGTGGTTGTCTCTTCTGGTTCGCCGCAACTGCCAATAACCAGACTGACCGCAAGTACCAGGATTAACGGAATAAGTAATAGTTTTTTCATTTTACCTCCTCTTTTTATTAGGTCTATATATTATTTTTCAAGTCTTGCCTATTATTAAACCCTCCTTATCACTTTGTATTTGGGTACTACCCATAGAAATTTATGGATAAGGACAGTATTGCCCATTAATTATTACATGCTAATATCTTAATATATTCATTCATTTTTTTAAATTGAATATAATATAAAACACATTCCTTGGTTTGTCAACCATGAATTTTACAGCTATACATTTGTGTCTGTCAATTTCCTCAGCCTTGTCAGGAGTAATGTACTTTTCCAGTTATCTAGTAAACCAGGTAGATCCTTATTTTGATTTTACCCAATGGTACAAAGAATTGCAATTAAAGGGCTCTACTAACAAACTATAGACGCTTACATCCGTATAGTCAAGGCGCTGGCCCTTAAATAACATATACATGGATATGGAACCGGAGCACGTCTCTCTGAAAAGCACGTATTTAGTATGATGTCGTTAAAGATACATTATTATTAACGAGATAACCACACAAGAAGAACGTGCAGCATACTATGATTATGCTAAAATGTTCGTATGGCTGAACCATCTTTCAAAGAGCCGTTGTCATTCACTAATGAATCACCATTTTCAAAATTGATACCTCCATCCAATAGGAGTTCTGTTTTCCTCTTTTGTATTCTCAATTTATTCTGGTGGGTAGGACTCTACCTGTATGTTCCGATATTTCCTGTTTACATACAATCAGCCGGAACTAACCTTAATATGGTGGGAGTGATACTTTCAGCCTACGCAATACCTCAGGTTTTATTCCGCATTCCCTTGGGTATCTGGTCGGATAGATTACGCCGGCGAAAACCTCTGGTTGCGGGCGGTATTATCTTCACATCGTTAGGAGCACTTGGCCTCGGCCTGACGACGAATCCCTGGATATTATTCTTATCGAGGATGACCACCGGTATCGGGGCAGCTGCCTGGGTGGTCTTTCCCCTCTACTTTAATGCCTACTATCCAGCGAATGATAGTGGGAAAGCAATCGGATTGATTAACTTTGTCCGGAGTGTTGCGCTTATAGCAGCTACTGCCGGGAGCGGATTCATTGCTGAAGGATTTGGCATGAACAAGCCTTTCTTCCTGGCGGCCCTGCTTGGAGTACCCGCTTTGCTCGCTTTATCGTTGACTAAGGAATCTCCGATAAGTCAGGTGTCAGCTCCATCAAGGCGAAGCACTCTGTCTGTGGCTACCCGCCCCTTGCTTGTTACAGTATCTTTGATGGCAATATTGTTACATTTTGCCGTCTTTACGGGGGTATTTGGCTTCATTCCGATTTATGCAGCGGAAATAGGCGCCTCCGATGGCGAACTGGGTCTCATCACCATGATAAACCTGGGATTTTCAGCCTTTGGGGCACTAATAGCGGTTTGGATTTGGGAGAGGTTGGGCTACCGCATAACAATAACTTTGAGTGCATTTCTTATCAGTATCAGTCTATTTGTCATTCCTTTCATTACTGCAGTCCCCGTTTTAATGGCCAGTCAGATTAGTTGTGGATTGGGTAGTGGCGTGCTTATGACGTTGTTTATGGTTCTTAGCATCCATGGCGTACCACAACAACATCAGGCGACAGCCATGGGAGTTTTTCAGGCTGTCTATGCCGTCGGTATGTTAGCCGGTCCCCTTACCTCTGGATTTCTGGGTAGCAGCCTGGGCTTGTCAACCGTATTCTATCTGGCGGCTTCTTTAATTATCGTAATTATGATATTAGCATTTCTGCCCGTGTTTTCAAGACGTGCCGACGGATAAATTCCTGCCTATTCCTTCTTCTCTGGTGGAGGTGGTGGCGGCATCTTCGGTGGTGGTCCCTGCTTTGTCTGGAGTGGTTTACAGATAATCTCCGTAATGTGGAGTTCCGGCAAACGAGTAGAAGGGGCGGCAATCGCCACTACCGCCGTATCCGCCCCGCGACCACTACCAGTGACGGCGATGACTTCCTCACCGACTTCTAAATGCCCGCCGTCCGTAGCCATGAAAATTATTTCTACACAAACTTTCATCCCCTGGCAAAAAGTACGCAGGAGATTGGCCATTATCCTGGGTGTATCCATCCCGTACAGGTTCTCGGTATGGAACAGCATGGTGCCGAAGTGAACCGAATGCCCCTGTTTTTCCAGCTCCTGGACCAGCTCAGGTGTGAACCGCTGTCCGGCCATAAAACCGTACTGATGCGGCACCACAACGATTTTTATCCCGCTGTCTGCCCAGAGCCTGGCGGCCATACGCGCGGTCTCGCCTCGCGTTGAGGCAAGAACGATTTTCTTGATACCACGAGCCTTAGCCCTCTCAGCCGCAAGCTGTAGGGTGGCTTCGGTATTTTCTATTCCCGGTTCCTCAAAATAGACGATTTTTTCTTCCAAGTCTGACCTCCTGAATATATATGATTAAATTTTACCACATTTGAGAGTAATTACACTGATTCGAAGGCTGAGGAATGATTTCTTGAGAGAAACCTAAATACAATCAATATATGCTATAATTATATGTAATAATAAGTAGAGGTGCGATATGCCTTTCTCAGAGTATATTGTCAAGCAGGCGTGGAGAAGGTCAGGGGGTAGATGCGAGTGTGTTATAAAAACGCACGGTCATGCTAGAATATGCAAGAAGAAATTACTTGAATTATACCGGGGTGATGACGAATCAGACTACGGGTGGGAGGCCCACAGTAAAAGTGGTTCGTACTTGAATAATATAGCGGACTGTGAAATTCTCTGCTGGGATTGCCAGGAGGAGATGCATTACATATAAAAGCCATCCATCCCGCCTCCGTAGCATCGGAGGTAATTACCTGTAACGTGCCTGTATGCATTGCTCGGAATGCACTGCTTATTATCTCAAAGCACTATTCCGTAATTCTTCTGTAGCCTTGTTGTCAACCTCAAATGATTGCGGGTCGATAACTACCCCGTAGTCCTGTCGGGCGCTTTCGATTGAAACATAGCCATTAATAACGTCCTGACGTACATCTTCGGTATTTCTTTCCGCCGGATTCCCGTACCCCCCTCCACCGCCCGCCACAGCTATCACCCGGCATCCTGCCGCCAGTGGCCTGCCTGAAGTCTTGAGAATCTCAAACTCTTCTTCGTTTTCGGGCCTGATTATCGAGTAATTCCTCAGGCCTTCTTTCCCCCCATCGACACCCCAGTGTGGAGATTTACCCTTTTCGACAAAAGCGAAAAGCGTTGCCGATGAGAGAAGCCGAATCTGAAGACTGGAACCAAGACCGCCCCGGTGTTTCCCGGCCCCGCCGCTATCCCGTATAAGCTCATATTGTTCTACCATTAGTGGAAAAGTTGATTCCGTTAATTCTATAGAGCTTCCCTGGCCGCCGCCAGCCCCGGCAATAGAGTGATGAGCAGTGCAGTTATCACCGTCGGAATACAGGTCAGCACCATTGCCGATTGCGGCGCTGGAAAGGGTTGCCCAGTGTCTCCCGGTATCGGGATTAATACCAAAAAATCCCATGCCGCACACATCACCCCCGGAACAGGCGGGGATTCTCTCCGGAAGAATTTTGTAAAGGGCTTTGTTTATCAGTTCTAATATTGTTGAAGCCACGTTGCCGCATAAAAAGCATGGTGCTGTAGGACCGGCATTATAGACACAGCCTTCAGGAGCTATCACCGTAACCGGCCTGTTAGACCCTTCGTTGGCTGGCAGTTCCGGGCTCGTTAACGCCTTTACGGCCATTCTTGACGCCGACAGGGTGGTAACCCACAGTCCGTTCATGGGACCTCTCTGCTCCGGGTCAGAGCCGGTGAAATCAATCGTAATATCACTCCCTTTTACCGTTATCGTGACCTTTGTCTTAATAGGCTTGTCCAAGTCTATTCCGTTGCTGTCGATGAAATCCTCGGCAGTCCAGGTGCCGTCGGGTATTTTTTCGATAGCTAGCCGCGTGATACGCTCGCTGTGGTCGTACATCTCCTTGATACAAGCGTCTATTGTCCCGACGCTGTATTTGTCCAGCAGTTCTACAACCTGCTTTTCACCGAAGTGGCAACCGGCTATCTGGGCCTGAATATCCCCCCATACCTGCTCCGGAGCCCTCGAGTTGCACTTGATAATTTCTAGAATTTCCGATTGCAGCTCACCCCTTCGGTAGAGTTTGACCGGGGGTATGCGTAGACCTTCCTCATAGATATTCGCAGCATCCGTGGGATATGTGTTTTTAGCGCCGACGTCCTGCCAGTGAGCTTTGGTAGTAGCGTAACCGAACAGTTTATTACCGAAGAAAATCGGCGTAAACAGCACGGCATCCGAGGTATGATTGCCGGTGAACTCGGGAACGGTCGAGATGATAACGTCCCCGGGCTCGATGTTCTCTTTGCCGATGAAGTCTATGCAATTCTTGGTGCCGGGACTGGAACTGCTTAGAAAAAGAAGGATGCCCTTTTCCGATTGGGCGATAATACTGGCGTCCGCATCGAGAATGGCAAAGGAGCAGTCCATTATCGTACTGAGAAAAGACGAGACCCCGCAATGGGCGGCTGTCTCTATCATCCCGTTGGCTATGGAAATCAGCTTGTTGCGGACAACGGCAAATGTAATCGGGTCTACCTTCGGCATCTAAATACCTCCCGTATCAATGAGCAGATTGCCCAGATTATCCACCCGTAATATCTGCCCCGGCATGACAACCGTGGTGTGAAATGGTTCTTCTATTATCGCCGGACCGTTTATGGAGTTGCCGCCGAGAAGCCCGTCCCTCTCGTAAATCGGAACATCGATAAATCCCCCGTCCAGATACACTTTTCGCGGCGACTTTACGGCCCCCGGCGGTATATCTTCGCCTTGATTAGTTTCAGCTACAGGCACATCTGAAATCTTTCCCACTGCCTTTAGCCTGACGTTCGCCGTTGCCAGCGGAGCGGTAATGCGGTGGCCATACTTATTCTCATGGAGACTCTCAAAAGTATTACCGATTTCTGCACGGGTTTTTTCGGTCAGTTTTCCGTTGGGCACCGGTGTTTCGATGTAATATTGCTGGCCCTGGTAGCTCATATCCAGCGAACGTATATACTCTATTTGACCTTTTGACATCCCTTCCGCAGCGAGTATCTCAAAGGCACCGGTCTCCATATCTTTATAGATATTCTCCAGCTCCTGAATATCCAGTTTATCCATTGAACGGGCATAAGCCCGGACGTAGGTGTGTACTAAATCCATAGTCAGAATACCCCGGGCGGAAAAAACCCCGGGATTGGGTGGAATAATCACCCGGGAGATAGACATGTCTTTCGCTATATTCCCGACGAATATGCCGCCGCCGCCGCCAAAAGCCATAATAGTAAAATCTCGCGGGTCGTAGCCCTGCCCGATTAGTATTTCCGTGGTAGCGGTGGTCATGTTGTTTCTGGCCACCGCCAGGATACCGTCGGCGGCCTCGTGCAGACTCAATCCCAGCTTCTTCGCAATGTCATTGATTCCCTTTTCGGCCAGGTCTACATCAAGGCGTACTTCACCACCAAGAAAGTAATCGGGGTCAATAAGGCCATTTACGAGGGCGGCATCGGTAACCGTCGGCTCCGTCCCTCCCAGTCCGTAGGCCATCGGACCCGGGTCGGCTCCGGCACTCTCCGGTCCCACCGTTAACAGTCCCGCGTCGTCAACCCTGGCGATACTCCCGCCACCGGCGCCGATGCTGCGTATCTCTATGCCAGCCATAAGTACCGGGTAGCCCATCAATTCGGACTCGTGTCTTTCTATGTTGACACCGTCTTTTATTATGGATACATCGAAGCTGGTGCCGCCGACATCCATGGTCACTACATCTTTAACGCCGCATAGTCTGGCAAGATAAGCTGCACCGGCAGCACCACCTACCGGTCCCGACGCCAGGCTATATAAAGGTTTTTCTTTGGCAGAATCGATACCCAGAACTCCACTGGGCCCCAGTATTAACAGCTGCCCGGTAAAATCCATATCTTTCAGGTTTTCGTTAAGCCGGCTGATATACCCGGCAACGGCTTTACCCATATAGGCGCTGATAACCGTGGTATTAGCCCTTCTGTTCTCACCGATTTCTCTGGCTACCTGATAGCTAAGGGATACATTCATCTCCGGCCAGATTCTACGAATAATTTCGCCTAGCCTTCGTTCGTTTTCCGGATTGACGTAAGAATGTAAAAGGCAGACAGCGATAGCCTCCACCCCGTTCTCCTTCAATTTCCCGGCAATCGCTTTGGCATCTTCCTCGTCGACTTTTTCCAGTATTTCACCTCTGTAGTTTGTCCGCTCTCCTACTCCCTGCCGTAAATACCTGGGCACCAGAGGTTTCGGTTTTTTCCACAAGTAGTTATATACCTCTTTTCTACTGCTCCTGGTCATCTCCAGAACATCGGTAAAACCTCGGGTGGTTATCAGGCCTACTTTGGCGCCCTTACGCTGTGCGATGGTATTTAATCCGGCTGTCGTCCCGTGGATAAACAGCGCAATTTTAGACATGTCTGCTTTTATCTTTCTGATGGCTTCCAGGACTCCCTGCCCGAGGTCCTTGGGTGTGGTTGGTACCTTATCCACGATTAACTGCTTGGTATCATCATCAATGTAAACAATATCCGTGAAGGTTCCGCCCGTATCAACCGCTAATCGTCTCATAGGTTAATTCCTTATATATTATGATAGTAGTACAGCAGCATATTCTGGGATGTCTTGTTAGGTAGTTTACTTTAAAGACGTGAATAAATACAATTTGTTTGCATTTCACGACCAGTGTATAATTTGTTTATCCAAAAGGACTTCATACAAAGCTCTCAACAGGAATATAGAATACCGGTATTAGCAGGTGACATTATGAACAAAAGCCCATCAAAGAAGACGATTATGGAATCCGCACGAGAAATTAAGGTATGCCAGGAAGCCGATGTCGTGGTGGTTGGCGGTGGACCCGGAGGACACTCGGCAGCTATTGCGGCAGCGCGTAACGGAGCCAAAACCGTGTTGCTGGAAAGGTACGGACATCTGGGGGGAATGGCTACCGGTGGTATCGTCATCCAGATCCCGCATATGAGTGACGGAGGCAAGGAACCGGTAATCGCCGGTCTTTGTCTGGAATGGCTTGAAAGGCTGGATGTTATCGGAGGGACTCTCCGTCCCAGGATGGAAGATATCGGTTCTACCGATGAAAAACTGGTGCGCAAATGGCAGCGGTTTATGGGGAACGTAATCAATGGCAGAATCGAGCATACGGCCTGGGTAGACCCCGAGTTATTAAAATGTATACTGAATGACATGGTGGAGGAAGCAGGTGTAAAATTATATCTTCATTCCTGGGGCACTCAGGCTATCGTTAACGATGGTAAAGTCGAAGGTATCACGTTTGAAAGCAAATCGGGCAGACAGGCGGTACTCGGAAAAGTAGTGATTGACGGTACCGGCGATGGCGACCTTCTACCATTATCCGGAGCAGAATTTGATGGCGAATGGGCCTCTACATCAAGAAGTTCCATGCTGGCTCTGGTGTTTAGAATCGGCAACTGTGATTATCAGAAATATTGCGATTTCAGGGAGGCTGAACCGGAAAAGCACCGGGAGTTGATGAAAAGACTGTCGGAGGTTGCCGGTACCATGCTGTTGCCGCTGCCGTCACCCCGGAACGACGTTATGTGGGTGAATAACTGGATACCGGGTTTAGATTGCACCAATGTTGAAGACCTTACCAGGCTGGAAGTTGAAATGCGTAAGATTATGCGGAGGGGCTTCGATTTTATAAAGAAGAATATACCTACATTTGAGAACAGCTTCATTCTCGACACCGCCTCGCAAACCGGGACAAGAGGTAGCCGCCGACTCATAGGCGAATACGTGATTACCGGGGAGGATTTCCAATCCTGTAAGAAATTTGATGATTCCATAGCTGTATTTCCACGGCTGGGTCCACCCGGAGCAGAAGAGGTCAAGCACGTATACATCCCCTATCGGGCATTGGTATCCGTAAATGTTGAAGGCCTTCTCGTCGCAGGAAGAAGTTTCTCTTCGGACCAGGCAGCCAACAATATGGCGAACCTTATCCCGCATTGTATTGCGATGGGACAGGCAGCCGGAACAGCGGCAGCAATCGCGGTGAAACAGGGTATAAATCCCCGAAATGTGGACTATAAAAATCTGCAAAATACTTTAAAAGAACAAGGAGTTCCCTTACCGGGAGTATTGTAAGTCTAGGTTGTCGTGTAATATCAAATACACCTTTAGATATATTCGGTTACAAGTTCATTCATCCGGTTAAAAAACTTACTGCCCGGCAGTCCTTTTGCTTCCACAGCCCTCACAATTGAATCTATATTTGGTCGTATCAGCTGACGCCATCGGGCCAGCTCCTCTGGAGTAACTTTTACCAGTTCACCTTTTTGCTTTATATACTCCATGGCTTCAAGTAAATGATTATCGGCATCCAGGCCACTTTGGACGGCGTACCAGCAATCACTGCCGGCGGGACCGATTTCCTCAATAATTTTCCGGATTTCGGGTGGCAGGCTGTTCCAGGTATCCCATTTCATATATATTCTTATCGGGTGCATGGTTATCGAGCGTTCTCCTGGTATGGTGCAGTAAGGGGCTGCCCCTTCAGCTAATTTAAAATTATAGGCTGGGAGTATTCCCAGGACCGTGGCGTCCAGCTGTCCCGTTTCCAGAAGGTGGCTAATTTCCAGATACCCGACATGCATCGGTTTGGCTCCGAGGGCTTCGACGACCCCGTCTATTGGTAGTAGAGACCTTATTCTGGCGTCTTTGAAGTCTCCTATTGTTCGTAGCGGCCCCCAGGCTTTGCTTGAAAAGATTGCCATTAGCGCGCCGATTCCTAGACCGACTACCTTTACATCGCTTAATTCGTCTCGCAGTTCGTGAAATTCTGAATAGAGTTGAGCAATAACCCTGCTGCCCACGGTTGAACCGGGAAAAACAAAAGGAATCTGAACAAGGTTGAGTAACGGGTAACTGCTGCTATTAACCGGAACATCACGGACCACGTCAGCAGCTGCGATTAATTCAGGATTCTCACCGGTGCTATTACTAAATCTGACTCTACCCCCGGTACGTGTCTCTATCTCGTTCATCCACATATCCATGATTTCCACACCGTGTTCATGGATATTATGGAATACGAGTTCTATTGGTTTTTCGTTTAATTCTTTCATGATTCATGAATTTTATAGCTAATAACAGGAGAATCTTGGGATAGTCACGAACAAGAGGACTTATAAAACATTGGAAACTTGTTTAAATCCAGCCGCTGCCATTTCTATTTATATCTGAGCTACCCGTAAGGATTTCGGGTTTCGCTCTCCACTAGAGAGAATAATAACCAGGTTTATAGCTGTCTCAACCTCGGGTCCATCCTATCGCGAATCCAGTCGCCCAGGAAGTTGCATGACAATACTACAAGGCCGATAGCAAGGCTGGGGAATAATGAGATCCACCAACCTTTAACGATTTTATCCCTGCCTTCGGATGCCATCGAGCCCCATGTCGGCGTCGTGGCCGGAACACCGGCACCAAGAAAGCTCAAGGAGGCCTCTATTAGAATCACCAGTCCCACACTCATCGTCATCAGTACTACCAGTGTGTTGACCACATTGGGAAAGACATGCTTTATCAGTATTCTAGCCGGAGAAGCGCCGGTGATTCGTGCCTGCGCGATGAAGTCCTCTTCGCGGATTTTTATAACTTCTCCCCGCATCATGCGGGCATAGGGAGCCCAGCTAAGCGCCGACAACGCCAGTACAACAGTTTTAAAGCTCGGGCCGAGGCTGACGGCGAGAAGCAGCGCAATCAGAAGCGCAGGAAATGCCATAGCGGCGTCGGTTACCCTCATGATAAAGGCATCGGTACGCCCCCTGGCGTATCCCGCCGACATGCCTAAAACCGTACCTATGACGCTGGCTATTACGATAACCAGCAGTGATACACTTAAAGAGACTCTGGCGCCGAATATCATGCGGCTGAGGATATCACGCCCGATATTATCCGTTCCCAGGATATGTTCGGTACTGCCTCCGGGCATAAAGAACGGGGGTGTAAGCCTATCACTGAGTGACATCTCGTTAGCTTCATATGGCGCGAGGCGGATATCAGGAAGGCCAAGCCATGATAGGTCGGCGAATAACGCGCATACTATCAGGACAAACATTATAACAATTGGAATAACCGGCAGCCTGCGCGAGAAATCCCATGTTTTTTTAATCTTTTTCCAGAAGCTCACTCTTTCCATACCTCTCCGGAACTACTAACTAATACCTGATACGCGGATCGACATACGCGTATAAAATGTCCACTACGAGGTTCACCACAAGTACCATGACAGCCACAAGCAATACCACTGCCTGAGTCACGGGAAAATCGCGACCTACCACGGCCTCGGCTATTAGCCGTCCGATTCCCGGCCAGGCGAATACTGTTTCGATTATTACCGCGCCGGTGACAATCGTGGCAAAGGTGATGCCGGCTGCGGTCAGCAGCGGTATTATCGCGTTTCTCAGCGCGTGCTTCCAGACCACCAACATCTCTGAAAGTCCTTTTATCCGTGCTAGCTTGACATACTCGCTATCGAGGACTTCCAGCATGCTGGACCGTACCAGCCTCGTCATGATGGGCAGCATGAAAAACGATAACGTCAAGACTGGTAGGATAAAATGATCGGGGCCGCCGGTACCGCTGGTGGGCAGCCAACTTAACGATACAGCGAAAATCTGGATGGCCACAATAGCCAACCAGAAACTCGGTAGAGCCTGTCCTAGAATTGCGATAAATTTTACCGCGGTATCAACCCATGTACCACGCTTCACTGCTGCCGTAACACCCAGGATGAGAGACACAAATATCCCTATGAAAATGGCCGGCAAGCCCAGCTGGATCGTATAAGGTAACCTTTCTCCGATTATTGTGGCAACGGGTCTCCTGGTACGGATTGATTCTCCAAGGTCGCCTTTGGCCACGTTTTTCAGAAAAACCCAATACTGTTCGGGCAGTGACTTGTCCAGCCCCAGGTACTGTCTCAGCGCCTCAATGTCTGCCATTGAGGCCTGGGCGGGTGCCATCAGCATCACCGGATCACCGCTGGCACGGGCCAGAGCAAAAACCACCATCGAAATAACTATGAGGGTTACCAGCGTCTGAAACATGCGTATTATTATAAAACGCGCCATTATGTCCTTTAAGTACGGCTATGTGAATTGATTATATATTTTATTAAGGCAACGACATGTTGCCTTTATATTTTGCAGTTTAGACGTTTATTCTGATATCGGTACCGGTGACTTGTATTAAGTCACGTTCCTTGCTTATATCATCAGTAGTGAGGTTTATATTCAGGCACATAAACATACCGGAGTTGCTTTATTATTAATCATTATACAGGCTACACTATGAGAGGTGCAGTGGTCAAGCTTGTCTTCAATGTATGGAAGTACCGGTTGTTCTATTATCAAATAAGACGTATAAACACGATGGTACTGGCAACCATTCCGGCTCTCCAAGAGGTATTTCCCGGTTGCCAGTACCATCATTGTTCCTTTTCGGTTAATATATTATCGAAGTTAATCAGTTAAACTTATGCAGTTAAAAATACTGCCGGTTCAACCTATCTTTTCTTCATACCGGCAAAACCGCCGTAAATGTTGTACTGGAAGCTCAGTGTCCATTCGCCGACGTCATCACTCACCGCATAATAGGTGTACAGTTTCACAATGCCGGGGCAAATGTACTCGTCGAGGAAATATTCTACGGTTTGTCGGAAAAGCGCTATCTGAGTTTCCTGGTCCGGCGCCGTGGTGATACTTGCCCAGAGGGCATCAAAGGTTGAGTCATGCAGCAGTTGCCAGTTGCCTTGCGAATGCATGGCGCTGAAAATGAACGGGATGCTGACCTGCATTGTCGGCATATTCCAGATACAGGCACCGCCGTAGAGTGTAGTGTCAGACGCTCCATACATTCCATTCCTCAACTCTCCTCCTTCTATGTTCACCACTTCGGTCTGGACGCCCACGGCATTCCAGTAACTCGAGATGATCATATTTAGGTCGGGAAGCCAGGTACCGCCCATAGTGTGAGAATATATCTTAATCACCGGGTCCGCGAAGGCGTCCGGGTATCCCGCCGCCTGAAGCCGCTCAATGGCTTTATCTGGATTGTATTCAAAATATTCGTCTTCCCAGGCCGGGTCAAATCCCCAGCTGGATGGGGCTGTCCAGATAACGCCTCCCGGTTCGGCCAGACCATTGAAGAATTCATCCGCAATCTCCTGGCGATTTATAGCCAGCGAGAGAGCCTTGCGAACACGTGGATCGGATGTTGGCCCACTAGTAGCCCATGTACCCAACAGAGGTATTACCGGCTGGGTAGGGCGTCCCAGTACTCGCAGTTCGTAACCTTCACTCTGAACATCGAGTGCTTCATCCATATTGACCGCAACGATATCGGTCTCTCCGTTCCTGAGCTTGGCTAAAGCGGTACTGGACTCAGGCACCAGCTCAATAATCAGGTATTGCCATTCCGGGGTGATGCGCCAGTGGTTCGGTACTGCCTCACATTCGATGCTCACACCCGGGGTGAGTTTGACAAACTTCCAGGGAGCTGTTCCGATGGGATGCTCTCTGAAATAATCATCCCCAACTTCCTCGATATAGTTCTTGGGAAGGATAGTACAACCCCAGATAGAGGTATAGAACGTGTAGTTGACCTTTTTACAGTAGATTTCTACCGTATAGTCATCCGGGCAGACGATATGGTCGATGGTTTCGCTATATTCGCCTTTCCACGGTGAAGTCGAACCTTCTACCTGGACACGCTCGATACTGAATTTGACATCAGCGGAGGTAAGCGGGTCGCCGTTGTGGAACGTTACGCCATGCCGGATATTAAATGTCCAGACTAATCCATCATCGCTTACCGACCAGTCTGTGGCCAGCTCTCCGATGAAGTTACCATTCTCATCGATACCTATCAGGTGTTCCCAAAGCAGGAACTCAAAATCTGTCAGGAGGTTCGGATCAGTGGTTTCTATCCAGGCAGAAACGCAAGCACGCAACGTGCCGCTTGGGCCAGCAGGGGTTGTTGTGGTTGGTGGTGCGGTGGTTGGTGCCGTCGTTGGTGCGGTGGTTGGTCCTGTGGTTGGTGCGGTGGTTGGTGCCGTAGTTGGCGGTGGCGTTGTAGTTGTCTCTTTGGGTTCACCGCAGCTGCCGAGGACAAACCCGACTACAAGAACCACGATTAATGGGATAACCAATAATTTTTTCATTTCTCCCTCCAAGTAAATAGTATAGTTGTACTTAATTATCTTCTTCTGCTTATTATCAATTCCTCCTCTTCGTTATATTTTTATTATCTCCCACATGTAGTACGTGGATTAAGATAAGATGAAAGCTTGCTGAAACGTATATTCACATATATTTTTCATGACGTTGTGTAAAATATAATCTAGATTTGTTCACTTGTCAACCTTTAATATAGGGGTATTACCTATACCCCCTGTAGGTATATGGCATTTCTTCCTTTAGTTAAACGTAAATAACTAAAAAACGGTCTATAACCGCATCAAAATCAGGAATAATACCAGGAGAAAAACACAGGTTCCTCCTATGACGAGGAAAAGAGTGGTCAATCCGAGCGACGTTTCCAAAGGGCTTAAAATTATAGGTGATAGGAACTGTCCTGTATAAGAGAATAAAGAGATATATGAAGTCATCCTACCGCGAAATGAAGCAGGTACCAGTTCGCCTACCCATACTGAAATTGTAGGTATGACCATACCCATACCAATTCCAAAGAATATAATAGATACCGAGATTAACCAGAGAAACGGTGCCTGGGAAATCAGAATGAATCCTGCCGACCATAGAAATAGGGATATTTTTACGATTGAGTTAAAGGATAGTCTTGCTTTGATTCTTCCGTAAAACAGAGAAGTTGCGCCTCCGGCAAGGCCTACCGTTGAGATGAATGTCCCTATATAGAAAGAGCTGGTCACATTATACTGTCCGACCAGTTTGGGCATGAATACGATTATTGCATACAGGAGGATATTCCCGACAAAGGCCAGACCGTAAGGAAGAAAGAGTATTGGTGTGCTTTTAAAAATTTTAAAGGTCGACTCTTTCTTACCTGCCGCGCCATTTGCTGGATGGTCCGCGCTCTTTTGAGTTACAGGAATAGCCAGGAAGGCCATAAATGCAATAGGCAAGCCGATGAGGTAGGCAACAAAAGGCAGGTGCCAGGAAAGCATCCCGAGTGAACCCCCGATTAGCGGCCATATGATACCACCGACGCTATTGCTGCTTCCCCTCCACCCCATTACCCTGTTCCGCTGTGTCCCTTCATACAGGTTAAGAATAGTAACCGTGATAGAAGTGAATATCATGGCGACACTGATTCCGAGAAGCACTCTGCTGCTAATTAGGAGAGCGTAATTTGTAATAAAAAGTCCGGACCCACCGGCAAGTCCGTATAGAATCAAGCCCAGAATTAAAGGTTTTCTTACCCCCACCTTGTCTATTAGAAGACCAATTGCCGGGCTGCAAACGGCAATCATGATTCCATGGGTGGTTATAAGAAGCCGAGCCGCACCGGGGGTAACTCCGAGTCCTTCTCCCATTTGATTAAGAACCGGAGCGATAACGGAACCTGCCATTACTGTTAAAGTAGCAGAGGCTAATATGACCCAAAGGGAAGTCTTGCCAGGTCGTATCATAACTAAACCGTGTTCATAGTATAGTTCTTGGGGTTTGCCAAGTCCAGTTTAACAATGATACTCGATACAGAGAGAAAGACGACTGAAAAAGTTGGTGGGCCATTCTGGACTCGAACCAGAGACCCCAGTCTTATTTTGTATGTTATTCATTCATCAATCTCCAATTAGGTTTTACTCATCGTAATGTGGTTTTACCAACAAAATAATAACATAAATGCTAGTATTTGAAACAGGGAATTAGCTGATACGCAATGAAATATTGACGTGCGTTTAACTTACATTATACGCTATTCAAAATCAAGCTTGATTTTAGTCGATTTGGCATAGTTGATGTAAACACTAACACGGTGAATTTATTTATCTAAGTTTTTCTATTATGAAAGGCTCTAACTCCTCCAAATCCTGAATAAACTGGTAAAATGTCGGTTTCCTCTTCACGAGTGCGTATATTTTCGGCTTATTTCAGAGCTTCTTCAAGACGCCCGTCCATGACCGCCAGGATTGAATCCATTCCTGCTGATACGAGCACGATGGGGATATACCCGGTACGCTTGGCCATAATCCGTAAGTGTTCAGAGACTTCTTCAAAACGCTGGCGTTGCCCAAGAGCAAGGAAAGTATTGCCGGGTTTAATATTCCGGAGCCATATATCCGTCGGAGTATCGTGGCCGATACCGAGCACGTGTGTATGGAACTGAAGGATGTCGACATGATTGCTAAAAAGATATTCAAGATAAAAGACTTTCCCAGGATTAACCTTGATAAGCTTCGTATTACCCACACGGAACTCCCCGAGCTGACCCTCCCCTGCCTCTGGCACGTTTTCGGGGTAAAGACATAATGCTGGAAATGCGTACCGATGACATGCGTTTTACCCGAGAGGAGGCGGTTACCTTATTTAATCACTTGAATACCCCGGAACTCTCCGAAAGTGATGTTATTACCCCGGATAGTCATACTGAAGGCTGGGCGGTGGGACTAAAAATGGCAGCCCTTTCCCTGCGTCACCAGAAGAACATCCCGGAGTTCTCGGCCAGTTTCACCAGCAGCCAGCGTTATATCATGGACTACCTGGTTGAAGAGGTACTTCAGCTTCGATGTACTTCGATCTCACTTAGATGAGGCACTAACCTGGGCCCGCCTAATAAAAGGTCAAAAGGTTGATGAGGTTCAGCAGAACTAGGATAGCTAATGGGGTTGGATGAATTGGAGAGACGGTGGACTCAACGAAACGTCAAAATGCTAAAAAGGAACCTTTTTAGGCTGTACAATCTGACCGATAGTAATATATTCAAAAAGAGTTGATTATTGGTGTGGTAATGTCGTTTCAAGATTCTTTATTTGTACTGGCTGGTCTTGGTTGCCAACGCACATCCATACCCGAAAGTATTTCAAAATGCTCTTTCGGAGGGAATTGTCCTCCAGCATGTGGGATTGGCACACTAGTCCGCTTGAGTTGCCGGACAGCCGAAATTGTCTCCGGACCCGGGAACGGAACCTATAGCCTTAGCTGCTGGAAATATAGAAAGAGCCCTCGCATAAAATTTGGCATGGACCTGTAAGAGTGTAAACTCAATTGTCCCTGAATGAATCCGATTATTATTTTAATAAATCCTGGGAAAGCGGGGTTTACGTTTATTTAGTCATTTAGCCATTCCCGAATTCCCGGGCTAATTCTTCGAATATTCTTTTACGTCGCGCTAGAAATTGCTCCCTGGTGTCATCGGTGTATGCCGGGAGCACCCATTCCATCTGCCGTAGGTTCTGAGTAATGGCGGGTATCCGGTCATACGGTATAGAGAATAGAAGCAGTCCTTCAGGGTAAACCCTTCTTCCTTTCAAGCCAAGGGTCAGCCCGGTGGTGATATAATTGACTTTGCCACTCAGGTACGGGTAGGCGAAAAGGTAAGCGCAGGCACCACCCGAAGTTGCCTTGCTCGACCATAGTTCGCCGGTCGAATAGCTCGTAGCTCTGAGTAAGATTTCCGCCTGGCTTACATTGGCCACAAGAAACAGAAGGTCAGGCTCGAAGGTTATCTGTTCCAATGGGGCAAAAAGGACGTAATTTATATTACCCGGGGGCATTTTCGGCGTACTTGCGACTAGCCGTTCGTTGACGCGTGCCTCTTGATAGATGCCCCATTTTACTCCCAGTTCGCCGCCGCCCGCGTGTGACCTGGGTTCTAGCATTCCCAGTATCATGGCCCCGGCGCAGTCCTCATTATCTTTGTCAATGTAAAAAGCGGTTTTTCTTTTCTGGGCCTCATTAATCATCTCGCATAAAGCCATGGTAGTGTCAAGCGGTTCTATTCCTTCAGGGCTGACAGACAGGAACTTGACACCCACGGGTGGTCTCTCGAAGTTGAATTTCTTGTAAATAGACAAATCAGTTTGAAGCGGTTTCATCATAACCTCCTTAAAAGTGGATATTACCAGGCATTTCTCCTCTCAGTTCGTGACGGGGTATATTAATGCTTCTCGATTCATACTTAATCTAATCTTTACGGAATCCGGTTGTCAATTTATCTGGCCTATATATTCGGGATGACTTTTTTGCCTGACATGATTATAATTAACGTATTGATATAATCTTGCTATTCGCTTCCTGATGGCTTTGGCCCGGCAGTATCAGCCATGAAATTCAACAAGAGAACATATAAAAATATAAAGGAACTCTTTGTGGACCTGTTTTTCCCAATAAAGAATATGAAACGACTGAGGGAAGTAAAAAAAAGAGGTTTACTATCACCGGCTTTTCAGGAAAGGCTTATGCTGGCAGTAACTGCCGTAAATGGCTGCCGCTATTGTTCCTATTTCCATACCAAACAAGCGCTAAAAAGTGGGGTTCCACCACCAGAGATTAGCCGGCTGCTGTCAGGAGATATTGATGCCTGTCCGGAAGAGGAAGCTACCGCAGTAATGTACGCACAGCACTGGGCTGATTCAGACGCTCATCCCGACCTCGGAATTGTCCGGAAGCTCCAGCAGACATACGGCGTTGAGAAAGCGGAGGCCGTTCATCTGATGTTACGGATGATTCGGATAGGCAATCTAATGGGCAATACCCTGGATTATTTACTCTACCGCATATCCTTCGGTAAATGTTTGAAACGGGCGTAAATTAGATTAAAGCTCAACGAATTGGTATTAAGTAATATCGATGATCTTATTAATGAAGACTTTCATATGGGAACGATATTTAGAAAGATTTTAGATTAACATTACTCTAAATCGTGTAACGAGGTTGGTTATATTTCACCGCCGAGAAGATTAAAAATCATCAGCGCAAGTGCCACCAAGATTACACTGTAATAAATAATAGAGCCATGGTTCATTAATTCTATAGAAATAAAACAAAACAGTGAAGGTTAATATTGCTCCTACTAGATACGGTAGAACTGACCAGGGGTATAACAGGACCCCTATAGTTACAAGGACTACGGCTGTTGGTAACGTCATAAAAATTGCCTTAAAAAGAACCCGAAGTTTTGAGCGGAACTAACCTTGTATTTCTCTTGCTCTGACATTACCTCAATTCAGCCTGCGCAATCAAAGCAGCTCCCAAAGCACCGGTAACTTGTGGTTCCTCTGGAACGATACACTTCAATCCACCCACTTCCTCCAAGGCTTTTTGAACCCCGATGTTTTTAGCTACCCCTCCGGTAAACACCGTTTCCTGCTCAAGATTTATACCTGAGCCCATAATCACAACCCGGCTGGCTATCGCCCTGTGTATCCCGGCAATCAAGTCTTCAACAGCTTTTCCCTGCGCCCGGAGCGACACAACCTCGGTCTCTGCGAACACCGTGCAGGTACTGCTAATATTACACACGTTCTTACTGGCCAGAGATATAGGTCCCATTTCCTCAAGCTTCAGGCCGAGGACTTGCGCCATAACTTCCAGGAATCTGCCTGTTCCGGCGGCACATTTATCATTCATAACAAAATCAATAACCTTGCCTTTGTCATTTACCCTTATTACTTTGCTGTCCTGAGCGCCGATATCAACGATGGTTCTCGCCTGCGGTATTAAAAAATGTACCCCGCTGGCGTGGCATATAATCTCGGTTGTTGAAGCATTGGCAAATGAGACGGCGTCGCGACCCCACCCGGTCGAGACCACATAATCCAGACTACCCAATAACAATCCCGCCTTGTCTAAAGCGTCATGAATTACCCCTTCTATAGCTTTGTTGATATCGCCGCTCACCGGTATAATTGAGAAGGCAATAATTTCTTTATTATCCAGGATAACAGCCTTGGCGGTTCCGGCACCGATATCAATCCCTGCAACTGGCATTACTTCGTCCTTTCCCTCGACGCTTTGCCTGACTTAACCATCTCAGCAAATGTTTCTAATCTGGTTCTCATTTGTTGAATATTGTAGCTCCGGAAATCGCAATAGTCCCCCTCCAGATTCAGCACCGGTATGCCCAATTCCTCTTCTATAATCTCTTTCGCCTTAATGGGGAATATACTGTACTGTCGGCAGGAATAATGACGGAAAAAGACTATGCCCTCTACGTTCCATAGCTTGGCTACCTCTCTCAACTGAAGTATATAAGCCAGGCTGGAATAATTGGCGCCTCTTCCCCGCATATTTGCGTCGGCCACTTCCTCCCAGAGAGACGTATATGTTACCGGGCGCGACGTGCTTCTCGGTGTCGCTCCGGCGTGAATACATGCCGCCAGCCCCAGTGCCCCGATTGTAGCTGCCAGGGCGGGATTATGCGGTATCATAACGAGCATCACCCTCGGTGCTCCCTTCTCCGTTATTCCTTCTCCGGCGGCAATCCTCTTTTCCAGTTCCACCAGCAGGCTGTTAAGTATTTCCGGCCCTTCTCTCAATCCCCTTCCTATATTGGACAGCGACATGGCCAGGTGATAATCGCTCTGGCTGAAGGGCAAGGGGTCGGCTTTCCGCAGTTCCTGTATCTGGCCGCAAATAAAGTGGATTTTATCAGCTCTACTTACGGCTTCCCGCACCTCGTTTTCGGGCAGTCGGCAGCCGGTCACCTGAGTGTACATATCTATGGAATTCGCCATTTCCTTAGCGAAATATCGAACCTTTCGTGGATTGATATCTTCCGGCCATCGGTCGCCCTTTTCATCTATCAGGTTGTCTATGTAAGCCACGGGCGTGCCGTAGAGTTCGTGCAGTAGCTGGTCGGTCGCCGGCGTCAGGTCGCAGAGATAGCTGGACGGGATGAGCAGGTCCGGTCTGGGGACTATCCCCTTTACAATGGCCCCTAATCGGGTCTGCAGGTACGAACAAAATGCTGTGCCGGGGGCTAGTCCGTTTTTTTCCGCGGTCTCCAGGACAGGGTTGATTTTATCGAAGAGGAGATTCAGGGTGTTGCTTAATACTATGTCCGGGGACGCGCAGTAAATCATGTCCGAGCTCAGGGACATGGCCGCTGCTATCTGGGGAATGGGAGGGTAGCTCACGTAAATCACCTTTTTCCCCTCATCCTTTGCCAGCACCATATCGACGAGCTCTTTCATCCACAGCCCCAGAACCTTCCGCATGCCAAGCAGTTCTATGTCAAGATATTTTTCAATCTTAGTTCTAGCCCGGCCTACATCCTCATCGCTTATTTCCAGAATACTGAACGCCTTCTCTATCCTTCGCGCTTCTCTCTTTATTTCTTCGGGCTCAAAACCGCATAAGCTCAAGAATTCAGAATACATGTTTTTACCCCTTTTGAATTGTGCTAACGAAAGTCTCAATTCGCGTCCGAAAGCCACCTGTCTCCGCGATATCATAATCGGAGCTGAGCCTTAGCATCGGTATACCGAGATTCTCAAATACTTTATGAAGGATGTATCCTTCGACATCATACGAATCCCGGTACATCAACGTATACCACACGACGCCATCGGCTTTAAAATCTTTCAGCAGATTCAGGAGAAAATCAGATCTTTCCTTGGCCGCTCCCCTGAAGAAAGCATCGGGGACTCTTTTCATAAAGTAGCTGTCAGCCAGGGCTTGCATCAGGTCGTCTCCGGTATCCACAGGCTGCCGGTAGTTCCTGAGCCCCTCGGAGAACTCCTCGATAACAATCGATGCCCCGGCTTCCTCCAGCAAGTCCACTATTCTGGAGTCTCCCAGAGCCATTGTAGAGCCCGCCAGCAACACACGCGGCCTTACCGGACCGGAGGACTCGGTCGCCTTCAGGCTTTGGTAAAGTGATTGCAGGGCTGCTAACATCCTGTGTCTATCGGTATAGAAAGAGCGGTGGCTTAGCTCGATGAATTCCTTACCACTAATCGGTGGCCGTTCCGCCCTTCGCATGAGACTTATTTCTCTAAAAAGCTCCCGTATCTTATTAGCTGTGTCAATCTCCTCTCTCAGCTTGGGTTCTGTAATCTCATTACCGGTAAAGCCCTCCAGATGTCTTTTAAGCAGATTCAGCCCTTCCAGGTAGTATTCAAATCCGTGCTCGGCTTTAACATGAGGAACACCGAACCTGAACACCTCTACATCTGTGTAGAAATTCCACGAATCGGCTATTGCCCTGACGTGATTGTCCGTAACCGGCACGACAAGCATGTCCAGCAGCTGGTAGATGGGTTCCTCCTTCAGTAATCTATAGCCAATCTGTGCTCTGCAAAATGGGTCGAGAAATCTGGCAAGACATGAAGCGGAGGCCGCTACTGGAGCAGAGTCCCCACCTCGGGCCAATGCCACGGGTAT
>Ga0315554_1000256_pt1 | contig 30666 bp, 28 predicted proteins | sample SalMarSW160370MG_FD_202114 | JGI IMG/M metagenome (GOLD analysis project Ga0315554, IMG submission 202114) | Salt marsh sediment microbial communities from the Plum Island Ecosystem LTER, Massachusetts, United States - Salt Marsh Sediment SW1603-70 ...
ACCTAATCCTGCTAAGTTAGAATTGCAAATATAAGATGCATAATTTTCAATAGTTAATTCTCGGACAGAATAAGATTCAAAAGAGTTGTATTCTATTCTAGAATTAGGAGATCTAAATGTACTGAGATTTAATCCCTCATTAAAGGTCATATTTGAGTAAGGAGAATAGAAAACTAAAAGGTTGAATTCAACTCCTGTATTATTTGTAATAACACATCTTTCCGAGTATAAAATATAAAACGAAGCATTGACCAGATAATTTCTTATAAAAACTGATTCTTCACAGTGATCAATATTGATAAGACTATTCGTACCATCGAAGTTGTTTTCAGAGATGTTTAGTTTATAAGAATCTGTTGCAAACATATGATAGAAAAAACTTTCTTTTGGATTGTAGAAATTATTTTTATAAATTGTAGTAAAATCAGCTAAAGTGAGGGAAATAGCGTATTGGCAGTATTCGAAATAGTTCTCTATAATTTGTGTTTTATCTGTATTAGAAATAAGTAATCCAGTATCACAATCAACTATTGTATTGTTAAATATTGAAGCTGTATTCTCACCTACATTTTCAAGATAAATTCCAACACCATCGGAATGCGATGACTTTAGGAAGCAGTTTCGAATAATAAAATAATCAGTCGTACCAAAGATGTAAATAGCGTTAGAAGTGGTAGTAGTTATATTGAAGCATTCTATCAAGTATGGTTCTTCTTGAGTACCGACTCCTTTGAAGTTGTAATCTAAGAAATCTTCATCGTTCCATATAATAATAGGATCATGTTTAACTAAACCACGTGGATTTGGTCTAATTATTCCATATTCTACCAGTAAAACAGGAACAATTATAGCAGCAGTAACTATTAAAGCAGTAAATACTCCTATAAGATATTTCAATACTTTTTTCATGTTTTCACCTATTATTATTTATATCTTCTTTGTTTATGAGATGTTTCTTTATCCAATTTCGAGATAATTTTTTGACAGTTTCCTCATACATCATTCTATCACTTTCTCCCCAGATTTTGTGAGGTAAACAATCGCATTACGCCCCCATTTCTCCTTTCGTATCAAACCTTGTTCTTCTAATAAGAGAAGATTTCTAGAAGTTTTAGCTCGCGTAAAAGCAGCATTTCTACCTAAATCACTTTGAGCTATTTTACCACCAGATTCTTTTAAAATTGTTAATAGTATTTTTTGAGATTCATTAAGGAATAACACTCCCATATCTTTCATCGATTTTCCTTCTCGACGTCTCATCAGAAAGTATGTACTAGCTACACCTATAGAAATGCCAGCTAACGGACCAACAATAAAAGCCCATATAGGTAAATTTGATTTTTCTAGTGAAGGAGGATCGAATCTTAAAATATAAATTGGATTAACAGTTGGATTAAGATTATGTAATGACCAGGAGATAATTAGTCTTTTTCCTGCTACATTTTGTGTATGATTTGAAGGATATATAGAAGTTAACCCAGCTTCTTCATGTATATAGCTATTTTCTGGTAATTTAACTGAGAGATAATGGTTTAAAGTTACGAAATTAATGGTGGATGAGTATTCAAAGTAAAAATAATCAGTAGCATCTACGTACAAAGGCATCAAATCGAGATTATAGTAGACATAAAAGACTGTAGATTCATTCATTTCTAAAGGCTGCCTTAAATCCAGTGAAACAAGACAATGAGCAGTTGTTTGAACCAATTCATAAAAATCTAAATTGCCTGTTCCATCTTGAACAGTAATATTACTACAAGAGTGATTTAACCAAAGATCTACAGAGGAAATTGAAACGTTTTCTTGGTTTTCTATATTGTAAATTTCTGTAACATAAATTTCTTCAGATGTCTGTATATCAATCTGGATAATGTGTGATTTTACTAGAATTAAATCTGATGCTGAGAGATAAGGTTGTATTTCTGAATTATCTAAACCAAATACTTCACACCTATTATCTGGTTTAAACAATAGGAGTGTAGATATAATCACTAAGCAAATAATCGAAATCTCTCTTCTCTGCAACACCATAGTAATCTCTCAAGCGTTCAAAAGAATTTCCCTTGAAATTCTAAATATATTATTTCTCTTAGATATATTTTACAAATTCTCTAATATATTTTGTTGATAATTCATTGAAAATAAATGAGACATGTTCTAATTAGAGAGGATTGCTAGAAAGAGGATAAAAATCGTAAGCTAAGGCACTTCCATCGATTTGATAATTTCCAGATATCCATTCGTTCCAATAGTTCCCAGATAAGGTAGTTGCATTATACCACAGATTTGTACCAGAAGCATCAAAAGCTTGAGAAGATCCTCCTTCATTATTATCTATAAAAGCGTTAAATGCTATTACATTGTAGTAACTTACAGAAAGATAAATTCCATGTAATCGATTATTTGCTATGAGATTCATAAAAACAAGATTATTACCTCCATTTTGTTCTTCTCCACTCGGAGGTAAGTCTATTCCATAAAGAGTATTATCTTGAATAGAATTATATGAGATTACTGTATTCCTTGTTCCATACATAGTTATACCATTATATCCATTTGAATCAAAGAAATTAGCTGTTAAAGTGATATTAAAAGAAAATCTATCTGTAAAACCATAGTAATTATTGAAACTACAGTTATTTCCTGAGATAAAAGAATAATTAGAAGAAAATACTGCTATTCCTCTGTTTATATTTTGAGTGCAAGTGTTATTTATTGCAGTACTGAAAGGCGAGTTATAGAGTGAGATGCCATCGTCACCATTTGAAGAACATGTGTTATTGATTATGTAGGTATATTGAGATTCAATCACCAAAATACCGTCTCTATCATCAAAACTTCCAGCTCTGTTGTTAGAATTACAGAAATTATCTTTTATTGTATTATTAAAAGAACCATAAAGTAAGATACCATCTCTACTGTTGTAAGTACAAGTGTTGTTTAATACTTGGCTATCTTTTGTGTTAAACAAAATAATTCCATTTCCCATACTATTTGTAATAAGATTATCTTGAACAAGAATATTTTCACAAAACCATGTTAAGAAACCTGGAGAAGGAATATTTGTAATATAATTATGTTCTATAGTGATATTTTCACAAAAAGAAAACACTAGTCCAACACTGTTAATAATACTAGAACTAGTTAAGGTGATATTTTTACAATTTACGAAGAAGATTTGACCTAAATCTCCTGAAATAATGGTTTCATTTTCTAGACCAACTTCAAAGGAAAGTGGTCTATTATTAGCTATATTGTTAGTAATCTTATATGAGATGTATGTTGTAACCTCTTCATCAATAATTCGAAGTCCAGTTTCTTCAAAATTATTATCATAAATTGTTGAATTTTCAGACAATCCTAATACTAATCCATTAATGGTATTATCACTTAATATATTCTGTCCAACTTGACTATTTGAAGATGAAAGAAGAACTATTCCGGTATCTTTGTTGAAGAAACATTCATTTTTAGTGACATTTGAAAATGGACTATTGTCTATGTTTATTCCATATAATTCATGACCATAGCAGGAATTTTCTTCTAAAGTAGCATTCTTTGAAAAGGAAATGGAAATTCCTTGACTAGTTTTTAAACTTGAAGAACTGACACAAGTATTGTTTTGTACTACAACAAAATCAGAATTAACCACTCTAATTCCGTAATCAATATTATTTGTACAATAGTTATTAAGAATTTTAATTGTACCATCTGCTGTGTTTAATATTTTAATTCCTGTAGTTTTAGCATCAACATAGCAGTTCTCAATAATTACAAATTTAGAAGTTCCAGAAATGAAGATTCCTTCATTACTACCAGTAGTGATATTGAAATTACTTATCAAATAAGGAGAAGAAATTGTACCATTGCCTTCAAAATCATATTTCTGAAAATCTTCATCGCTCCATATCAGAATTGATTCTAAAGGTTTCTTAGTAGGTAAATTGGTTAAAACTATTGGTAAGATTATTCCAGCAAGGAGGAGAACTGAAATAATTATAATTGATATTGTTCTGTACACATTCTTCATAATCTCACCACTTCTTCTTCTCCAATCTACATAATTCAAATCTTGTTCTCATTTTATTTGAAACAGATGTGCAACTTATCACTCAATCACCTTTTTACCTTGATCAGTTATCGAAACCTTGTACTGATTCCCCCATTTTTCTCTTTCGATAAAGTTATTTTCTTCGAGAGGAGCAAGATTTCTTGATACTTTGGATTTAGAAAAACCTGTTAATCTCACTAAATCTCCTTGCGTAATTGTTCCTCCTCTCTCTGTTATAATTATTAACAATGTTTTTTGTGCTTCTGTAAGAAAAATGTTACCAATCTTTTGCATAGTTTTTCTTTGATTTCTTTTAACAATTAAGTAAGTTATTCCAGCTCCAGCAAAAACACAACTTGATGAACTTATTACAAATACCCAAACAGGCGTGTTATTAGAATGAGGAGCATCATATTTCACATAGACACTTCTTTGTTCTTGATAATACAGATTTCTTATTACCCAACTGAGATGTATTCGATTATGTATAGGGGTAACCACTGCATTTGGTGAGTAAGGATTGCTGACATCAGAAATAAAACTCTGTACTGGAAGTAGTATGTCAAGATTGTAGCGAGCTGTATCAAAAGAGATTTGAAATGCGAATGTAAAAGAATATGAAGCTGGTTTACTTTCTATTATTTCAACATAGTATTCTTGAAAGAGATCATAATAGAGAGTAAAATAGGTTGAATCGTTTCTACTAAGAGATAAGGCTAGTTCTACAGATAGAATATCAGAAGTATTCGAATAGCTCAGTAATCCATATTCTTTATCTAAAATTATAAGATTCTTAAAGTAATGAGGGAAATATAAGTCAATTTCTGAAACAGGATTACTTTCAAGATTTTCAATTGCTATTGATTCTTCTACTTTTATTTTATCTACGTCATCAAAAGTAATTTGTGTTTCATGTAATGAACAATACAACGAATCATTATTAATTGTATAATTTGAACCGTTATCTCTTAAACAGATAGCAGTTGAATTTACTCTAGAAAAAGAAAACAATAGAGATATTGAGATTAATAATGCTAAAGTTAGTAATTTTTTTCTATTATTCAACAAAGATATTTTATCTTACTACTAAAAAAAAATTTCTCAAAAAAAGAGAGAGAGACTAATCTCTCTTTCTTAATTTTGATAAAAATCTGTAAACAGAAAGCAATAATATAGGTAAAAGAGCAAAGTAATAGCTACTTTCATCATCTATCGTACAAATGTCATTTATTTTTAATGAATGATTCATTAAGTATATGAAATATTGCATTATATTTGATAATATATCGTAATCTTGTGTTAATTCTGTAGTAAAAGCTCCTTGATTAACAAAAAGGATAACACCTATACCTTCTGTAAAGAACATGAATGATGTATATCCTGGACCATTTCCGAGATAACCTTTCCAACCTTTATCTTCCCAGTTTACAAATATTCCTAAACCATGACCTGCACCTTGGTGATTGAACATATAGCTTTGAATCGAAGTAGCATTGAGTAAGGTTGAGTTTCCATAAGAATAACCACACATTAAATCTGTTAGGAATTTTGCAAGGTCATTTGAAGTGCTTTTGAGAGTAAGACTGGTTCCAACATCAAACAGTTCCATAGGATGAGTCGAACTTGCTATTGGATCCCAGAGGTAAGGTATTGCAATATCACTAATATCATAATTAAAGAAACTATTTTTTGTATTACTCATTCCAAGAGGATCTAAGATATTAGATTGAACATATTCCAATATTGTTGTTCCAGTAACAATTTCAATGATATAACTTAGAATCTCGAAGTCCAGAGTTGCATAAGTATAGTCTTCTCCTGGCTCATATTCCCAATAATTAGGATCATACAATGAACCATTTACGTTGAGAAAATCATAGATATAATCCGGGAAAGGAATAGTTGAGTTTTGAATAGTGTTTAAAAAGGTTATATTTGCTCTATCATTTATTCCAGCTCTGTGTGCCAAAAGATTTTTACATGTAATTGGTGTATCTGGAAAATTAGGATTTTCAATAATGTAAGGTAAATAGGAATTTATATCTGCATTAATATCAATTAAACCCTCTTCTACTAGTTGTAAAGTTGCAACACCTATCAAGACTTTATTAATAGAATGTAGTGGATAAACTAAATTTAAGCTACTTTGTTCACCATAACTTTTAGCAAAAACAACTTCTGTTCTATTAATTACAGTCATAGTACTAGTTTTAATTTGAGCTAGAGCCATTTTAGAAACTACTTGACTATCAAAATCTGTATCAAAAACTTCTGAGATTGGACAAGCATTAGCTCTTAATGAAAACAAAATTATTGTCATTAAAGAAAACATGGTCACCCAATTCTTGATTTTATTTTGTTTATTTTTATTCATTTTTTCACCTCAAAGTCACAATGACTTTGAAGTACTACAGAAAACAAACTAGTAAAGATATCACCATAATTTTAGGTGAAACAACTTTGCAACAACATTTAAGGTAGAGAATATATACATCTTGTTTTTTGGTTGTGTTATAAGGAACAAAATTATTTGCCTTTCACTTCTAATTTTTCATATCCGTATTTTTCTCTATATTCATCCCAATGTTTGTTCACTCTATTTATAACATCATCATCTGTAACATGATCATTTGGTTTATAGTCTCGTTTTTGAGATTCTGCATAAGCAATTATGTTATCCTTATATTCATCCCACCCATCTAATTTCAGTGTTTTATAGATATGTTCCATCGTTTCTGAAGGTTTTTCTATGAATTCTTCATATTTAACATGTACAATATTTTCTTTTGGTATAAGATCTAAATCTCTCTCATGACACTCATATAGAAGTTTGAAATTCCTTAGTATATCTTGTTTCATTTTCTCTTTATCCCAGTTTTGAAGTGTATAAATCGCAAAAACTTCATCAAAAAACTTCACTGTACTCGAATAAACTTTGTAGGGATTACGGTAAGTATGGATAAATTTAGCATTAGGAAACATCTCTAAAATATCTCTAATTCTATAACTAAGAGTAGGATTTTTTAGAAACAGCGGTTTTCCTTTATGTCCAAGTGTCAACATTTGAACAAGGTAATAATATTTCTTTTTCCATTTTTTATGATCTTTTGGTTTCTTATCAAAAGTCAGGAAATCAGAATAGAGGTCAAAATTTCGAGGAAAAACAAATCCAGTATAGTAACCATAAGGTGAAAAGGTACCTATACAATATTCCTCTTCAGTTGGCTCATCAGCTCCAAGTATCACATTATCCATTGGTCTAACATCAGGCAAAGAAGTCTCTATTATCCACCTAGTGAATTTTGGAAAAGCAAGATAGAACTGAGTCGCATATCCTTCAATATTTGAAACATAACCTTTAGATTTATCATATGCCATTAAAGTCATTAGATAGGTTGTACCAGTTCTATAATGACCTATAATAAAAATAGGATCTTCTTTGATTATTGTCTTCTTAATTTTCCTATCAAATCTAATACGTTGATAAAATCTAAGAGGAGTAACCAAAACCATTAGACCAACAGCATAAAGAAAACGTAAGAAATATTTGAAATCAACCTGGAATTTATTATCCCAAAGAACTCGAAGAAATGTTGGTAATGAATATCCTGCTAACGGTTCTTCTTTAACAACTAACCAAGTCTTATCATGTCCCATAGTCCACACCATCTACAATAGTTAAGTAACACTTAGAGAAAATTGCTAGTTATTTATATTATTTTACCAGAAACAAAAGAAAAAAAGAGAACGAGTTTATACTCGTTTCTTACGTATAACTAATGCAGCTGCAGCTAGAACGGGAATAGCGAAAAGAGCAAACCATGCAGCACTAACTCCACTAGCATCAGCAACGCCTAATACTGGATCATGAACTAATTTCAAACCATCACCATAGTTTGGATAAGCTAAAATTAGGTTGATGTATTCTCTACCAAATTCATGTCCCATTCCAAAGGACTGATCATAGCCAAAACTTGTAGCAGATGAAGTGACATTTACTGTTTTTAGGTAGTTGTCCTCTTGATCAAAAACATCAGCTTGTTCTGTCCAAGCAAAGTAAGCGGATAATCTATCCTTATTATCGTTAAAGCCAATTCCATCTCTTGTATATTGTTGAGTTCGATTAGCTACAAATTCACTTGTGTTGTTAATTCTTACTCCATCCTCTGGCATACTGACCCTTTCACCAGTTTGAATTCTGTGCCTATATTGATTTTCATGTACCTTAACGTTGAAGAACAATCCTGCAGCACCAGGTGAGAAATTCCAATTATTTACGATAATATCAAATTTGATTTCTTTTAGTCCTTTTGTAGTGTATGTTACAGTAGTATCGTTTAACTCTTGAGTAACAACAACATCTTGAAGGTAGATATGATAAACAAAGGAAATTGTTGCACCATTATCTAACGATGAAGAGGTTTGGGTAGCTACTATTTCATCAGTGAGATTTTCAGTAGTTATAGTCCAATCAATTGAAGAAGAGACAAGATTATAGATTTTTCCTCCTAGAAGATCATTACGACTATCAATTATTAGATCATCACCAAAGACTTCTCCTATATGATAGAAACCAACATGAAATATTGAAACATCTTTTTTACCTGCATCTTCATTAGATAACCAGAAGAAAATATCAGGTTTTCCTTCATTAAGTTTTACAGTAATATAAGGAGTCTTAATAAAAACAGAACCTTCTCTGTTGTCTATACTTCCTTCAGCAGGTGGAAATGCCATCGCGTTTGAAACAGAAGATAGAACAAACAATGAGATTATTCCGACCATCAGTATTTTGTGTATTGTTCTCATTTTTACACCTAACAATACCTTGAAAACGATAATATATGAAACATCGGTTAATGGGCGATTTCACACCATTGTAACACAGTATTGCAACGGTTGGCAACGATTATTCGATGACAGTTTTACCATCTTCAGTCAGATAAATAACGTATGTTCGACCCCATTTCTCCCGTTTTATCAAACCTCTTAATTCTAATGGTACAAGATTTCTAGAAATTTTGGATTTACTATATCCAGTAACATCACATAATTCTTTTTGACTGACTTTTCCATTCTTATCATAAATGATTTGTATCAAATCTTTTTGGTTATCTGTAAGTAAAGTCATCCCAATTTTCTTCATAGCTTTCTTTTCTCGATATCTGATTAGCCATGAAATTCCACTTACACCTATAAAAACTCCAACTAGGACCCCTATTAGAAACATGGTTGACCCTCTCTCCCAAAAAGAAGGAGACTCTTCTATAACAAGAGCTTCATCGAATCTAATAAGGAAAAAAGGATTAACTCCTGCTGCTAAATTACTGTATATCCAAGTCGTTTTAATTCTATTTTTCTCAAGAATTTGAGTAGCATTACCTGGATAGAGTGATGGTGTGCTATCTGCAAATTCGTGCATAAAACTCCTTTCGGGAAGTAGAATAATCATTTTATAAGTACTTGTAAGGAAAGAAATAGTAGAAGAGAATTCAAAAGAATAATATGTTTGTTCGGTTCCTAGAAGATCTAAACTTGATACTAGATCATATTTTACAATGAATGAAGCAGTATCATTTTGTTCTAAATCAGTTCTAAAATTGACTCTAACTGAATTACTACTATTAGAAACAACTTGCCAATCATAATTTAATGAACCTTCACCGTCTTCTACTATTAATGTGCTTAATGAGGTATTGAACCATAGATCAACAAAAGACATGTTAATAGTTTCTGTGTTCTCAACGACAAATGATTCTTGAACAGTAATTTGCGAAGGTTGATAAATATCAACTAAAGTTATATGTGAACGTACCAAAACTGGCTCTTGATAGAGTTTTATCTTCTTATTCACAAATGAGGTCTGACTTAATGTACATTGGGGGCCAATCAACGATAATATTGTTGATAGAAGGATGATGATCAAAATTGTCTTGTGTAATGTGGACCTCAAGTTAGTATCATGTGGTAACCGGGTAATAAAAAAATTTCCATTTAGTGCAAAGAGAAAAAAAAAAGAAAAATTAAGCGATGGATTCTTGAGAATGTTGCATTTCTTCTTTTTCTATTTCTGTTTGAGTTCTCATTCCATCTGCAAGATAATCTTTAGCCCATTTCTTCCTTTCTTCAATTGAAGGTAATTTTACAAAATATGTTATTACTAATCCGATGACTAGAAGAATTAAAAGAAACATTATTCCAGCAGAATACACTCTTTCTGGATATCCTTGTCTTGCGAATATAGGGTAAAACAGAGCTATAATACCACCCCACATTGCAAAAGCTAGACTAGCATTTAGACGTCCTGTGATATATGAGAAACCCGTATATTCACCTATTTTATCAGGAGGAGCTAACTTAAGGATCATAACTCTCTGAACAACCCATGTTGAACCTAAACCAACTCCAACTCCAATCATCATCAGTAACGTTAGTATGAAAAGAATTCCTGATTGAGGAGTTATACTCATTTTTCCAAACCAGATGGCAATTATACCTGAAATTAAACCAATAAAATATAACCCACCAACACACCAGATTGTAGTTTTGGGACTAAATTTATCTCCAAGCCAACCAATTATAGGAATAATTATAATAGCTAAAACAACAACTGGTATTTCAAGAAGTAGAGATTGTCCTTCTGGAAAGCCTATACCATCTCTCAGCACCGTAAGAAGTATGAGATTAGCCGTATTCGCCATATCTACGATAAAGAAATAACCTATGATGAATTTGAACATCTCTTTGTGTTGTCTAATATCTCTGAAAGTTCTATAAAGTTGCCCAAAAGAATCACTGAAAAGTTCTTTTAATGATGGTCTCTTACCAGGTCTAGTTTTTTCTTTAGTGAAAAAGAATGGTATCATGAAAGCGATGAACAAAGCTACACATAGAATATAAGTTAAAGGTTTGTCATAATAGCCATATTCTAAAGGAGGTCTAAAGATTGTATTTCCGTTGTCTAATACTTGAACAGGTGGCAAGGCATTTGGTTCTCCATAAATACTATTCATTAGTATTGTAATGCCAATTGCAGGTACAATAGAAACCCATCCTAAACCCATCGCAATTCCACTTGTTTTTCCAATATCTTCTTCTGCAGCAACAGACGGTATCATTGCGTCATAAGCTGTTAAAGCTGCCCAATAGGCTAAATTTGCTGCAATAAACAACGTCATGACTAACGCAAGATTCTTGTGTATCCACAAAAGAGACGTACCTAGAAGTGTTATTCCTGTTATTGAAATTACAAATGGTTTTTTCCGTCCTAACCTATCCATCATAGCTCCAATCAGAGGAATTATTGCAATTACAATAATCTGACTTAAAGCTTGAACTGTTGTAAAAAAGAAGTAAGCTCGGTCATAAGTCATTCCAAATTCTTTTTGTCCCATAATTTGAATATAACGAAGTATAATTGTCGATTGAATTATTTGGGAATAAACAGTATTTGCAATATCATAAAAGGAAAAAAGCAACACATTTTTTTTACTTGTTTTCATAACTAAGCTCATAATGAACTATTTTGTTGTCGAATGACTCATTTAAAAATTTATTGAGAAAAATTTACAATTAGATTTTAAATGAACAACTTCTAGAGTGTATCAATATATTCAATTAGTTGTTTTGTAAATTCTGTAGCTCCAGGCAAATGATGCATATAGAGAAAACTAGGAACATGTAAATATGTACTTGTAGGAACTAAATCAACACATATTTTTGTTTCATTATCTTCGTGTAAATCTTCTTCAGTAGCTCCTACCATTAAAGTAGGTGTTTTAATTTTTTTGAAATCCTCTGTCCCATCCCACCAAGTTACCCAACGGGTTTTCTTCCATCTCATTGCACTTGCTGTTCCAACATATTTTTTGTATCTATCTCTTTGTATTCCTTTCTTAACAACAGTACTAATCCAAATCATACCAACAAATCGTACTAGAACTGTTAGGATAAAACTTGGGATAAAATTAGTCAGAAAAATCAGTTTTGATGGTAATTTTGGTGTTCGTACAGGGCCTATCATTATTACTCCTAAAGGCTTAATCCACTCTTCCGCTAAAGCTCTTGCAACATATAAAGCAGATGAACTAGCGCAATAAATTATGGTCTTATTTGGGTCAAGTTTCAAACCTTCTAAAGTCTCTTTTACATCCAGACCTGATCTATTCATATTTCCTTTATGTTTCCACTTAACTTTTGATGTAGGTTTCTCTCTCGTTTCTAGAACATGTAAGTTGAAGTAGTCGTAAAGGCTATCCCACAAGTCGTTCCATGATAAAGGTACTGAAGCATAACCAGGAATGAAGAGTATATTGTAGTTTTTTGGATGCTTTCCTTTGGTTGTAAAATAAACTAAAAGTTCAGCTCCATCAGACATAGGAATATAAACTTGCTCTGCTTCTTTGTAGAATAGTTCTTTTTGTGTATATTCTTCTTCTTTATCTTCCTTTTGATCTGATTTTTTAGATTTCATGAATAAAATCATTATTTCTTCAGTTGTTTAAAAAACATTGTTGAACATTACGATTTTTTCTTTCTAAGGGATTACTTTATTTATGTTTGTATATTTCCTAGCTTGATTAAATTGGAGATTCCTAAAGATCACCCTAGAGCTCAATCCTTAATTGTTAGAGAAAAAATAATTGAAGGGATGCATAAAAATATTGTAGCTGAAGCAGGTTTAATTGCTCATGGAAGAGGAGAAGCTTTTGATTATCTAATTGGTGAAGAAACACCTAAATTTGCTCTAGAACAACAAAATGCAGCTGTTGCCTTACTCTTAACTGCAAAAAATCCCGTCCTTTCAGTAAATGGTAACGTTGCAGCTCTTTGTTCTGCAGAACTAATAAAATTTTCAGAAATACTAGATGCTCCGTTAGAAGTAAATTTATTTTATAGAAGAGAAGAAAGAGCACAATTGGTAGCAGAAAAATTAATTCAAAATGGAGCAAAAGAAGTATTAGGTATTAACAAAGACTATCTTACAGTAATATCTGAACTATCTCATTCTAGACGAGTGGTTGACAAAAGAGGCATTTTTTCAGCTGATGTTGTATTTGTCCCTTTAGAGGATGGAGATAGAACAATGGCTCTTAGAAATATAGGAAAGAAAGTAATTGCGGTTGATCTTAATCCGTTGTCAAGAACTTCTATCTGGTCATCTATAACCATTGTCAACAATATAATAAGAGCTATTCCAGAAATGATTGAAACTGCTGTTGAGTTAAAAAAATATTCAGAGGATAAATTAATTGGAATTGTCCAATCTTTCGATAATGATAAATCTTTAAGAGTAAGTCTTAACTATATATCTAAAAGACTTGAATCATTGGCAGAAAGTACTTTAGGGGATATTCGAAATAGTTGATAGATGGTGAATAAATGTCAAAATCCAACAAAATCACAATTAGAGATTTTCAAGCAATGAAAGACGATGGTGAAAAAATCACCATGATTTCAGCATACACTTACCCGATAGCAAAAATCATTGATGAGATGGATATAGACTCGATTCTAGTTGGAGATTCTCTAGGTATGAGTATTTTAGGTTATAAAAACACACTAGAAGTAACTATTGAAGATGTTATTCGTCATAGTCAGGCGGTTACAAGAGCTGTTGAGAGAGCTTTGGTGATTGGAGATTTACCTTTTCTTTCATATGGGATTAAAGACAAAGAAACTGTTAGAAGTGCTGGAAGATTAGTTAAAGAAGGTAAATGTGAAACTGTGAAATTAGAAGGGGGGAGAGAGAGAATTGAAGAGATTAAAGAAATAAAAGCAATTGGCATTCCGGTTCTAGGTCACATAGGTCTTACTCCAACATATGTTAACGAATTTGGTGGATTCAAAGTACAAGGTAGGAGTGTTGAAGCAGAAAAACGTCTAATTGAAGATGCTAGACTCTTAAACGAAGCAGGTGTTTTTGCAATTGTAATTGAATCTGTTCCTTGGAAACTTGCAAAAATAATTACTGAGACTATCTCTGTACCAACCATAGGTATAGGAGCAGGGCAATTCTGTGATGGTCAAGTATTAGTGATAGATGATATCATTGGTTTAACACCTTCCTTAAAACCTAAATTTGTAAAAAGATATGCTAATGTAAGCGAGGTTATAGCTAAAGCTGTAAGTGATTTTAAGAGAGAAGTAAAAGAATTGAGATATCCTTCAGATGAATATAGATATGATGACTAAGTATAACTTTTAATTGTTTTATAGCATATTTCTTCCTCGATATAACGATCAATATCAGACAGAACTGATTTATCTTTGTAAATAATAAAAATACCATTTCCTAACATAATTTGACTTACCATACAATCTTGCTGTTCTGTGTCTTGTATAAGTTGAATTACATCAGGTGTTGCTAGATAAGATGTAACAGAAAATTGTTTAGAGATAGTTGCAAATTTTTGAATAGAAGGCTTACTATAGAATTCTTGTAGAAACAGTTGCCCTACTTTATTTATCTGCTCTTTCCATTTTTCATTCTTAATTACTGACTTTGTTTCTATGGGACCTAATGAAATAGTAGCTATTTTGTATGAATTCTCTAAGATATTTTTAGCCTCTCCTATTCCTGGAGCTCCAACTTTTGTCCTGTATTCCCATCCCCCTTTTAGGAGACCTATGACATCACCTAGTCCCCCTCCATTTATCACTTCAGCTCTATGAGCGAGTTGATACAAATAAATTTCTGAAAGGTTTAAATCTAATAGCTCATTAAAGGCAAGACAACAACCTATAGCTCCAGAAGCACTTGCTCCAAATCCACAAGAGAGAGGAACTTCAAACTCATGAAACACTGAAATAGGATCAGAATTTGCTCTACGTAATTGCAAATCGTTTACAAGATAGCTAGTAATTACAGCTTTCTCATTACTAACTTCATTTCCATTGAAAATAATATGATTATGATTATCGTCGGAATATTCAACCCAAGTAGTAGTCCCCCTAGAAAGAGAAAATCCTGCACCTAAAGACCCTTTATGAAGAGGATCTGGATGATCATCATTTATTGTAAAAATTCCAGTAATATGAGAGGCTACCCAAAACTTCGTCATTATATCACATCAAAGTGAGCGTAATTCTAAAATAATTTGTTCTTTTGGAATATTTTTATTTGATAACTTCCGGATCAAATCAACAATCTTAGTATTTATTGGAGCTTTAACTCCTTTAGATTTAGCTAATCTTGTTATCTCGCTATTTAATACATCTATCTCTGTTCTTCTTTCAGCTTCAATGTCTTGTAACATGGAAGATTTATGTCTAGCTGTTTCTTCCGTTATTTTCCTTATTAGTTGTATTGAGTCTTCATAAGTTATTCCTAAATCTTTTGGAACTACACTGAGCATTTCTTGGATAATAGAATCTACAATTCTACTAAGAAATGCATCCTTTAATATTTCACCATTCTTCAATTCAGTAATTGCTGATAAAGGACCAATCGTGCAATTTACCATTGTTTTTAACCAGATATCTTTCCTAATATTATCAGACAAAACAACGTTCAAGCCTATATCAGTTAAGATTTCTTTCCATTCTGTTAACAAATCAATATCGTTATTATTTATGGGTCCAATTTTTGTTTCTCCAACACTTGCTTCAAAAGCTTCATTGTTATGTTTTCTATAAGCTGCTAGAGAGGTCAAACCTCGAAATATTCTCCAATTATTGTCAAACTTAAGAAAAGGATCCTCAATGTTTAGACCATTTTGCAGAAAAAGGATTGAAGCTGAAGATTTTAAATGTTTAACAAGATCATCTGCTAAAAATTCATTTACCCAAGTTTTGGCAGCTATAATGCACCTATCAAAAATCTGTTTTTCTGTCAATTCTCCATATACTTCGCAATCCTGAAGCTTAAGGCTTTCCTCTGTAGAAAGTTTTACTCTCAGTCCTTTCCTGCGGATAAGTTTAGAACTTTTAACACTAGTCAGACAGACTGTTGTGTAGTTCTTGAGAGCTAACCGTTTATATATAACAGAGCCAATAGCTCCTAATCCAACAAGGAGAATGGGTTTATCTTTATTCACAGATAATGAAAGATTCAGAAGAATAAAAGCTTTTTTGGGCAAAAAGCCATAACTTTATTTTGTTCTACACTTAAATAGGATACATGTCTCATACTTCAAAAGATATTGTTGGAACTTTAGGTAACGAACTGGAAGGAAAGACTATAATTCACTGTATAACCAGTTCAATCTCATGTTTTTTAGCACCTCAAATCTCAAGAAAACTGATGAGATACGGTGCTAAAGTAATTCCTGTTCTTTCTCCAGAAGCTGCAAAATTTATAAATCCTTTAATTTTCGAATGGGCTACTGGTGAAATTCCTATTACTAAAATTGAAGGTCAGGTAGAACATGTAAAATACGCAGGAATTTCTGCTAACAAAGCAGATTTAATACTAATAGCTCCAATTACTGCCAATTCAGTCTCAAAACTTGCTAATGGGATTATGGATACTACTGTAACTTTAGTTGCTGGTACAGCTTTAGGAAATAAAATTCCTACAATAATAGTACCTACAATGCATGAAGTAATGTTGTATAATCCAGCTATTAAAGATAATCTCGAAAAATTAGAGAAAATGGGAGTTGAAATATTATATCCTAGAATAGAAGAAGAAAAAGCTAAAATACCTGAAACAGATGAGATTGTAGAATATTGTTTAAGAGCTTTAAACGATTCTTCACTAAAAAATAAGACTGTACTCGTAACTGCAGGACCAACTCAAGCTTTTTTTGATGGAATAAGATTCATAAGCAATCCTTCCTCAGGAAAAATGGGATTTGCAATAGCAAATGAAGCATGGAGAAAAGGAGCTAAGGTCAAACTAGTATATGGGAATACCTCAAGTCAACCGTCGGAATATTTAGATGAAACTGTTTTTACAAAAACTGGAGATGAAATGCTAGTTGAAGTAAAAAATTCATTAAGTAAACAACATTATGATATTGTTATTCTAGCTGCTGCAATGAACGATTTCAAACCGAAAGAAGTGAGAGATGAAAAAATATCATCAAGAGAATCGTTAAAAATAGAATTAGAACCAGCAGATAAGTTAGCTGATATTATTAAAGAGATATCGCCTAACTCAATTTTAGTACTCTTCAAAGCTGAGTATAAGAAAGAAGATGAAGAATTGAGTGAAGCAGCATTGAAAAGGATGAAACAAGCTAAAGCTGATTACATCGTAGCTAATGATGTTTCAATTAAAAAATATGGTTTCCAAAGCGATGATAATAGAGTGGTAATTTTAGATACTAATAACGAATCAATTTGGATAGAAGGAACAAAAAATCTAATAGCAAAAGAATTGTTAAAAATAATTAAATTAGAAAAATAGAGGAATGAGGTTTAAAAAACTCTAATCTCCTCTTTTAATATGATGATCAAAGTTGAAGTCATTCTTGTATCCTTTGTATTTGTCAATTAAAGAACTGACATTAGCTTCTTCTTCAACTTGCTCATTCAAAAACCATTGGATAAGAAAATTTGAGCTATACTCTTTCAATTCCTTTGCAAGTTCATGAAGCTCAATTATTTTACCAGTAATGTATTTTTCATGCTCGTAAGCAGCTTCTAGAATTTCCAGTAAATTATTCCAATCTTGTTTCTGTTCTTCAAGAACTTGATAATGTACTGAACCTCCTCTTTCAATAACGTGAGTCTTGAATTTCATTCCGTGTTCAAACTCTTCTTCAGCTTGTTTAGTAAACCATGCAGCTAAGTTGTCTAAACTTCTTTCTTCAAACCAAGTTGCCATTCCTAGATAAATATAAGCTGATTCTAATTCCTCTTTAATCTGATCATTAAAAGCTTCATTCAATTTGTCACTAATGTTTGCCATTTTTTATCACTTGTAAATATGTTTCAAATAACGTATGGAAGCCTCTCTTTTAAGTCTAATCGTTTGTGCATTTTCTTCACACACCTTTTGCTTAATGCAAATCTTTTTACATAAAGAAATACTGGGATAATTTATGCAAGTTGTGAAGATAACAAAAATAAAGTGTCCTAATTGTGGAAATATAGAGACAGTTGAAATGCCTGAATATGTTTGCGTAAGGACATATAAATGCCCCAAGTGTGAACAAGTGTTTAAACCTAAAGAAGGAGATTGTTGTGTATTTTGTAGTTATGCAGATGATGAATGTCCTTCTAAACAACAAGAGAAAGAATGTGGAGACTAAATCAGGTATAAACGGGAGGAGAGAAAGAGTATCTAAAGTCTTTTGGGAGATATCTTTTCAATTTTTCAAGATTTTTAAACATTAAGTGGAAGTATTTAAGTTCTGGCATTTCTAGAGCTTCTGAAAGAGATATCCATTTAAATTCTGTATGTTCCCAAGTAATCTTAACCTCACCTTTAAGATATCTACAATAATATGCTATGAAAACCATCGGAAATTCTTTTCCTCCCCGATAAAAGAATCCTGTGTCTAATGGCATAACAACTTCAACTTCTAAGCTAGTCTCTTCCATTACTTCTCGTAAAACGCCTTCAACTGGTGATTCATCCTTTTCAAGTCTACCTGTTACGGTTTCCCAAGCTTCTGGTTCAAAATCCTTCTTTGGTGATCTTTTTAGAACAAGAAATTCATCATCTTTTTCAATAATAGCAGCCATACCAACATAGACTTTTTTCATGAAAGAGTATTTAATTAAGGGTTTATATTACTTTTTAGATGGGGAATTTGCATTCAATCTAGCCCAAATAATCTGTATTTTCTGTTTAAAATATCTTTATCATTTATAGTTTCTCTATTCTTTTCAGCATCGAACACTAATAGCATTGGAATTCCAGTTTTCAATTTCTGAATTTCGTAACCAGTTTTGTATACTTCTAATTGATTTATACCATCAATTATATCACGCGCACCAAAACAGGAAACTTTCTTTTTTCTATAGGAAATTGTGTAAATTTAATGGTCCATCCATTAAAGAAATTCTTGTTACATACTTCCTCAAAAAGTTCTTCTAGAGAGTTTGTTAAATGTTTATTTCTTATTGATTCTTTTTTTTGCAATTTAATAATATCATTACTTAGTTTAATTTCTCTTGATTTTTGTTGTTCAGTTTCTTCCTCAACATCTTTTATTTGTTGCTTTATAACTGACAAAGAAATAATGTCAAAATTTTTCTTTTTTGAATCTACATCGTTATTCTTTTTGAATAGGTCTTCTTTGGGAATTGAATCAATAAGTTCATTAATTTTATCATTATTTTTTCAGCCCAGAAAGAACCAAATAGACCTAACATAATAGCATGTATTAGAGTCGTTTTTCCTGAACCAGCCTCACCATATATAATTCCTATATCATTATCCTTAAAATTTATTGTAAGTTTTTGACTTAATGTCTCAGTTAACACGTTTTCCACTGTTAAAGATAGAATTTCAGGTAAATTCCTAATACCATACATACTTCCCACCTTACAAATTACAAATGTTTAGAATTGAGAAATTAGATAAATAAATCTTTCGAAAATCCTGTGTGAATTGTAATTTTATTCATTTAATACAAAATTAAATGTAGTAAAAAGAAAATAGAAATCTTCTTACTTCTTTGTAACAATAAGATGTTTCACATCTCTATTGTACCTACTTTTTATATTAGAAGTGTAAGTTTTACTAAATGAAGTCATTTCAAATTTTCGCTTATCACTGTATAGTTCTGATATAAATGGAGTCTCTTTAATAATTATGATAAAATTTGATTTTGTTTTGGAAAGAATATTAGCAAGTCTTTGATGATCCTTCTTAGAGAAATTATTATCTCCATATTTACTGAAAACGGAATCATATGGCGGATCAATAAACATAAAGTCGTTATTTGTAAGTTTTGATTCAATTATTGCTTTTTCAAAGTCCATATTTTTAATTATAGTGTTTCTGAAAAGATTCTTTACATCTTCTGAAATAACGTACTTAATTTTTTTACTAAAATCTTTTTTATTATAATTAATTCCCCCATAAGGTATGTTGAATTCTCCAGAATCATTATGTCTAAACATACCTCCAAAACAATATTCTCTAATGAAATAATAATTTGCTATTTTTTTCTCTTTAGTGATTTCATTTTTTGAATCAAGTTTTTGATTTAAAATATCTCTAAAATGATAATAAAATCCACTTTTTACACCAGTTTCTATATGCTCTCTAATATCCGATGAATTAAAGTTATTATTTTTATCTATTTTTTTTTTGATTTTAAAAATTCTAGTAAGAAGACTTTTCCTAATAGATTCAAACAAACAAAATTGTTCTATACAGAAATCTTCCTCAAACATGCTAAAAAAAATTGAAGAATTTTCATCAAAGATTCTATTTATTTCTTCTTCTAATTGATATTCTGAAAGATTATTAATACTAAATTTGTCATAGATATTTATAATTTCAGGAAATAGAGGTTCAATGAAATCAACGATCCTATTCCAATGAATTACATACTGAAAGAGTTCCTTTTTAAAAACTTCACTACCTTTTTTTACGAGTTTATAAAAATCCATTAAATTATTCGATATATCATTAATAATAGCTTTTTTTGGTTTTAAATAAAAAAAGAGAGCACCCCCACCAAAAAATGGTTCAATGTACCTTTCATATTCTGGTATAATATCTACAATATGTTTTATCTCAGAAGATTTACCTCCTGTCCATTTAATTAGTGGTTTCAGAATTCTCATTCCTTTGTATTTCTATTATATTCTCAATGAGAGAGATATATATATTTGAATCTTTTCCTTTCTTAGGTTTAAATATGCTTTTAAAATATAAAATAGTATGCCATTTGAGAAATCATCAAATAGAGATGGTCTGGCAGGGGATAATAAGATATATTCTAAGATAGACGGTAATTACGACATACTTTCTTTGGATGACCTTTTTGATTTATCTAAAGCAAACACAATTGAAGTACCTTCTATTGACTCAAAAGGAAATCAAATTTGGGTAAGAGTCACCAATATCATATTTATTGGTAAAAGAAAATCCTTGAAAGTAATTCCCACAAATGGTTTGTATTTTACAACTATTGGAACACAAAAGATACCTACAATAATAACTGCAATTAAACTTAAACAGACTTCTGATATGAATCTTAGATTTATAGAAATAAAAGAAATAAAAAAACTTGATAAATTTTGGTTTTTATCACATTTTGAGAATAACCTAAAAGAAGGAGAAACGAGTGATTACAAAAATGGTTTTTTTGTAGGTTTTTTCTTAGCAGAAGGGAACTATATCTACTATTCTCACAAGTTAAAACAAAATTCAAAGTTTTCAAATTATGCTCTCAAAAGATGGAGCTTAGAAAAAGGGTATAGTAAAATTGAAGATTATTTATCTCAAAGAAAAGACAAAAGAATTAAAGGTTTACAACTTTCTTGTGGTTACAAAGACTTAAAGAAAGGATATCTAGACAAGATAGTGTTTTCAAAGAATATCAACAGATATGGTAAAAAGGTTCATGTTTCTATTTATGATAAAAATGCAATTTCCATTATCAAACGGTATGTACACGGTTCTACAAGTAAAAATAAACGTCTTAAACAATTAGCATTTAATAAATCCAAATCCTTCTTACAAGGGGTACTAGATGGATTTATTGCTGGCGACGACTATATTGCAAAAACTCGAATAAGTATAGGAATGACAAACAACTATATTCTTAGAGATCAGTTGATGATAATTAGTAAGATGCTGAAATTCGAACCAAGATTTAGTGAAAGTAAAATTAATTTGAAGAATTATAAAAAAACGTATCAAATCCTTATTTTAAGATTGTGTCCTTTAGAGAAAAGATTCATTCGAAATAATATATTTTTTCAAAACCTTAGGAGAATAGACAAATACGAAACACAAAGAATCTATAGAATTGAACTTGAGAGTAGAGCAGCTTTAACAGATGAATGGAATAGACTACTAGTTCTTGGAAATGGTTGTATAGTTCAAGTATAATGATTAAAAATCAAAGAAAAAGAGATAAGAAAGGAAATCGGATGATTTCAATTCGTTTTATATTTATTAAACCACTCAATAATTTTCTGTAACCTGTCTTTCACATGTTTAGGTTTACCTGATCTACTCAATTCGTGCCCTTCTTCAGGATATCTAATTAACTCAGCTTCAACACCTACTCTAAGAAGTGAAGCAAAATACTCTTCTCCTTGGTTGATAGGTACCCTGAAATCATTTTCAGAGTGTATTATCCTAGTTGGTGTCTTAACTTTATCAACATAAGCTATTGGAGACAATTCCCACAACTGATTCAAGTCTTCCCATGGATAAGATCCTAGTTCTTCACTAATGAATCTAGGGATATCAGTTGTTCCCCAGAAACTCACGTTGTTATAGACTCCACGTTGAGGAGCAGCAGCTTTAAAACGATTATCATGTCCTATAATCCATGCTGTCATGTAACCGCCATATGATCCTCCAGTTATGAAAAGATTGTTTTCATCAACATAACCACGTTTTATTACTTCATCAACACCTTTCAAGATGTCTTGTTCTGGTTTTGTTCCCCAGTTTTTTACAATATAACGGAAATCATAACCTCTTCCACTAGAACCTTGAGGATTACAGTAAAATATGACATAACCTTGAGAAGCAAAAAATTGATATTCAAACCACATAGAGCGCTCATAAGGACTCCATGTAGCATGCGGACCGCCATGGATCTCAAGTATAAGTGGATACTTCTTATTTTTATTAAAATCAGGAGGTTTTACAATCCATCCTTGAATATCAACATCCTCAAATCCTTTGAATCTTATTTCTTCTGTTTCAGAGATAATCTTATCTTTTAGAAACTCCTCATTTGATTTCCAAAGAATCTTAAGTTCTTTATACACAAAATCATATGTTTGAAGAATTGATATATCTTCTGTAGTAGAAACAACTAGAGCAATTATTCCTTGAGTACTGTCGACATCGAAAGAATAAATTAAAGAATCTCCGTTATAGATTTTTTCTAGACTCTCCCTTTCTATGTTGTATCTGTAGATTAAATTTCGTTCCCATTCATCAGAGATGAAATAAAGATAATTTGATTCAGCATCAAATATAGGTTCAAATGAATGATTATCTATAGTTTCACTTACCCATTTCTCTTGGCCTGTTATAGTATTATGTAGAGTTAACTGATTATTTTCAGTAGAAGGTACTGTAATTTCCTTAACTGAATTATAAACTAACCATTCACCATTAGGAGACAGTTTCAATCCTGCTCCAAAACCATAAACTAATTTCAGTATTTTTTCTTCTTTTGTATCTACATCTATTTTCACAATCTCGTACTCATAAAGATCGTTTAATTGTCCAGTCTCTTTGTATTTCACTGCAAAAATTGTCTTATTATCCAGACTTAAATAAGGATCAGAATAATTAAGATCACCTTCAGTAATTCTTTCTGTTTTTTTATCATCTAAATTTAGAATATAGATATGGCTTATTTTATCATCCATAAAATCTGTTCCTTTTCTATAAACAATTTTTGAAATCACTCTAGGATTAATTTTTTCTTGTTCTTTCTCTTGTTCTTCTAGATTCTTAATTTTTACATCAAGTTCAGAGAGTTTTTCCTTCTCTTTCTTTTCCTCTTGTTCCTTATTTTTATTCTCTTCTTCTAGCTCATCTGCATTTATTCTATGAGTAAAAACAATCTTCTTCCCATCTAAAGACCAATTAAAATCTCCAACACCATTTTTCATGTTAGTATATCTAATTGCTTCACCACCAGTAATTGGCATAATGAAAAGTTGTGGTTTAGCTTTTTCTCCTCCTCGAACTGAAAGAAAAGCAATTTTGTCTTTATTGGGAGAGAGTTTCATATTTGAGTCTTGAGATAATCCACTTGTAAATTGATAAGGTTCTTTTCCTTTAATAGCAAATATTGCAGAATTATACTTATCTTCACCTTGATTTATTTTCTGTTCTTCAAATAAAATTGTTTTTTCAGGTAGAATTTTTGTGGTTACAATTTTTTTGAATGAAAACAAATCATCAAGTTCAAATTTTGTTTTTTCCATTTAAAACAACTTTTTAGTTTGCCTAACCTTAAAATTGTGTCTTAATAATGTTTTCATTAACCTATTTCTTTTCAAAGAACATTGAAATCTGCAGTGTAAATTTTATATATGCAACTTTCATTATAGAAGGCTAGAAAAATAATGGGTTTCATCGAGAGATATCATAATTTCTTAGAAAAATACAAAGTGGTAGTTATCATAGTTTGGTTGGTCATCTTTGGATTTAGTGTCTGGTTAGGACCAAGATTTCTAGATGAAACGTCATCAAATTTTGAAGCTCCTGAGGATTCACCTAGTGTTATCGCAGATGGAATCCTAGCAGAGGAATTCCCGAAATATATTAATCAAACAAGTGCAGTTATAGTTTTAAGAATGATTGAGGAAAATATAAGTATAATTAATTCTCAAACAGAGGCATTTTGTACTTCTTTAGGATATGATATTGAAAACTCGAATTTTAGTCAATATATTGTTTCTTTTCTCAACTATTACATTTTAAATGCTGAAAATTTAAGTGATTATGCTTCAGCATTAGTTTCTTCATCAGAGAGATCTATGATAATAAATATTGAATTTGAATATGAAGAAGAAACAGGAATGATAGGTGCGTTTGTTCAATTCTTAAGAGATGAAATAGAAAAACTACATATTTCTGAGACCTATAATGCATACTTAACAGGTTTCTATGTCATGTACATAGATATGCAAGCAGCTACTGAAGAAGACCTTACAAGAATGGACATGATTGTTTTACCAATAGCTTTAGTGGTTCTTGCAGTTGTATTAAGAAGTCTCAAACTTATGATTATCCCACTAGCTTCGATGGGATTTAGTATCTTAACTTCTTTCCTAATTATGTATCCATTATCACTTGTCTGGGAAATATTTTCTTTTGCACCAAGTATAATGATGTCTCTAGTAATAGCACTTTCTATAGATTATTCACTATTTTTGTTAACTAGATACAGAGAAGAAATAATGAAAGGAAAATCAGTTTCAGAATCTGTTCATTTAATGAGTAAGAACGCAGGTCATACAATTACAGTCTCAGGTCTGATTCTGGTAGTATGTTATTTAGGTCTCGTTTTCTTTCCATTAGAATTATTATCAACTATAGGATTAAGTGCTGCAATTACAATATTTATAACACTAAGCGTTAATCTTACATTTACTCCTGCAATTCTCTTAACATTTAAAGAATTCTTCAAGAAATTTACTCTTTATAAGAAACTAAAAAGAAGAAAAATGGAAGAAGAGAAAGATGTTAAAAAGCGAGAGATAGCTGATCAACTAAGAAGTGTGTGGTATAAAGTAGGTAAATTTTCCACAAAATATGCTCCATTTCTAATAGTGATAATCATTGCAATTGCAATACCCGTATCTATTCAAGTGTTTAAATTCCAAAGATCAATAGATTTTCTCCAGATTTTACCTAGAGGATCTGATTCAGATTTAGCTTATCAAGCATTTAGTGAGGATTTTAGCCCAGGTCAAATGCTCCCTTTCTATCTTATAATTAAAACGAATCAAACAAATGGTATTCTTTCTACTGAATTTTTCAGTAATGCTAGTTTAATAATAGACAGACTAGTAACGGATACACAAGTAGATTTAGAAAGTTTCACCTCAATTGTTTGTGTAGCAGGAACTTTTGTTCCTTACTCATTTGCAAGAAAATTTCTGAATGATTCATACCCAGAATACTATACAGCAGATGCGGCTATGTATAGAGAAATTTTCAAAATGAACACTAATTCAGACAATTCAACAACAACACTTAGTATAAGCACACCTTTTGACCCCTGGGGTGATAAAGCTGAAGAATGGGTGAAAACTACACGAGGAATAATCAATGAAGTTCAAGAGACTTATGGGTATGAACTCTACCTTGCAGCTGGTTCTGCATTTATGATTGATGCAATAGATGCAGTTTACAAACTATTTCCTATAATGATAATAGTTACAATTGTGGTTATTTACGTTATAATCGCTATTATGTTTCGATCAGTCTTCATACCTTTTAGATTGATAGTTACAATAGGTTTGACGTTGTCTTGGATTTATGGTTTGAGTATTCTGGTATTTGAGACAAGTGCTTTTAACACAATCATTCCAGCTCTGCAAAGAGTAACAGCTCTTTATTGGCTTGTACCTATAATGGCGTTTACAATTCTAATAGGATTAGGATTAGATTACGATATATTCTTATTGTCTAGGATTTCAGAATATAGAGACAAAGGTTTTACAGAAAAAGCCTCTATACACAAAGGATTGTTCAAAACAGGGAATGTAATATCTTATGCAGGAATTATCATGGCCATAGCATTTAGTGGATTGATGCTATCAAAAGAGATGGTCTTAAATCAATTTGGATTTATGTTATGCATAGCAGTATTAATAGATACATTCATCATTCGAACAATACTAGTTCCAGCGATAATGGCTGTAGCAGAAAAGTGGAATTGGTGGCCAAAGAAAGTCCCTGAACCAATAAAAACGGAAATGGATATAGAATAATTTCAAATATTTGCGATATAAGTTTATGTCAGAATTCAATTTAATATTGAAAATGGCATCAAAACTAGGTAAAGGAACAATTATCATTCTTTTTTGTATTTTAAGTACACTTCTAGCCATACAGGGTTTGGAAACACTGTTGGAACAAAAGAATTTGTCAATATAGTTTGAGTAGGGAATTCATTTTTATGGTATGTTGACATATATGATGTTACTTTTGAAATTAAACTAGAAGCAGAAACAGTTCTTAATAAAAATGATAAGATTGAAGTTACTATTAATAAAGAACCTGAATTAGAAAGCGCTGAGATTGGAGATGTTTTTGAAGGCATCACAGGAATTGATTGTGTCAACTATACAGTAAATGATCAATATTTCAACTCAACAGATACTTTTCATTATGAACCATATCCATTCTATGCTGGTTGGATTTACGCTATTTCATTCCAAGGTATTGATACCCAAGGTTGTACAAATTTCATGGAATTGATGCAAGACATGTTTGAAGAACCAAAAGAAGGAATTTCTGTTATTACTAAAGAGCTTACTGAATCTTATTATGAGCTAGAGTATACTTATGAGACAGCTTTAGAAAAAAGATACATAAGGAAAAAATATGATAGAGACACTGGAATCTTATTAGCATGACATGAAGATGTCGAGCTATACGCCATTGGTAACATTGATATTCTATTGGTATCAGCTGATATTCTTCTAGTATATGAAGATGAAAAAATAAGAACAGCTGATTTTTCCTTGTTAGTTTTAGTTCTCTGTTTTCAATTAATTACAATCTTTCTAAATAAATGGAAAAAGAAAAAAAAGAACTAAAAGTAGACTATTCCAATTAATTTCCAGAAGTAAGGTAACACAAAGGAAATCAAAAGCAATCCAAAGATATCAACTAAAGAACCAATTTTAGCCATTTCTTTGACTTCATATTTACCTGTACTATATGCTATCATAGTAGGTGGCGTTCCTTGTGGTAACATGAAATCCACACTTGAACCTATTGCCGCTACAACAGCTAGTAGAAGAGGATCTATATTAAATAGTAAGCCAAGAGGAATGACTAGTGGTACAAGAATGGATGCAGATCCAGTATTTGAAGCCATAAAAGTCAAAACAATACTAACAACAGCAATTAAAGCTATAAAGAGAATTTTACTTGAAATACCTATACCTTCTAAAGAAAAAGCAATAAGATCACCAGCACCTGATTCAGTAAGTATAACACCAAGTGTTAGTCCTCCTCCAAAAATTAAGATAGCATTCCAATTTAAATCATTAACATCCTTTCCTCTGAGAACAGTACTATTTTCAAATATAGCTGGTACAAACAAGAGAAAAGCTGCGATTATTGCTACAATAGAAGAAGAAAATGTTGGGAAGAGGTATTTCTTTATTGTTCCTTCTAAAAACCAAAGGATTAAAGCTAAGATGAAAATCGAAAGAACATAAATTTGTTTCTTGTTCAGATGTCCCATATTGTCAAGTTCTTTTTTAACTGCTTCTTTTGCATCTGTTATACTTTCTTTTGGTACTTCAGGTTTAAAAACTATCCAGAGGTATAACCAAATTAAAGGTAACATTAAAAGTACAATCGGGAGACCAAAAATGAACCATTGACTAAAAGTAATAGTTATTCCTGCAAACTGAGATAAAAGAGCAATAGCTATTGGATTTGCTGGTGTACCGATTGCAGAGCCAATACCTCCCAGAGAAGCGCTATATGCAATTCCTAAAATTAATGCTTTACTATATTTATCGATTTTTTTCTTATCAACTTCTTCGTGTACTTTGAATTTATCAGTAACTGCAACAGCAATGGGTATCATTGTAGCAGCAGTAGCTGTATTGCTCATAAACATTGAGAGGACTGCAGTAATAGTCATCATTAGAAGCATAAGGATTCTAGGATTATCAGGACTAATCCTGACAATATTCAAAGATATCCATTTATCTAAACCTGTTTTATTCATTGCTTTTGAAATTACAAATCCTCCAAGAAATAAGAAAATCACTGGTTCAGCAAATGGAGCTAATAATCCACTAGCACCTAATTTTAACGTTATCACACCTACAACAGGTATCATCAAACTTGTTGCAACTAGAGGTATTGTTTCCATTACCCAAAGAATACCGACCGCAAATAGAAGAGATATCACCACATTAGACCTATATGGTAATCGTAAACTAAAAATAACCCATTTCTGAGCTTGATAATCAGCTTCTAAAGAAGAAGCTGGTAGAGTAAGATCTAATCCATTTTCTTCAGTACTTGAAATGCTAACACTAAAGTTGCCTATATTTGGTACAGGATTAACAGTATTATTCAGTGGGTCTGTAATTGAAGTTCTAATAATCAATTTTTTATCATAACCCACTTGCACTTTAGGTGAATAAGCTAACCAAAGCGTTAGGTTATCACCTAAATCATAAGTTTTTACTGTTTCTGGATGTGTAGTGCCATTGTACAATAAAAAAGTGAAGGAGATATTTTCAGAATACTGATTAGTACCGTTATCATAAAAACAGTGCAGAGTTGCCATATGCAATGCTTCTTCTTTCTCACCAGCTACAGTTCCCTGGGCCAAGCCCATTGTAAGTCCAATTGCAGTAACTAATAGCGCTACTGACACAACTATCTTAACTATTTCTTGTTTTTTTATTTCCATAAGATCCCTCTAATTTCACGATGGAAACATTTAGTAAAACTCCTTAGTTATAATATCTATTTGCTCCTTACTCAAATCAAGAGGTGCTTTTGCAGGAATCACACCTTGATTGAGTGTAAAATCTCTCTCTTCGTAAGTTGTTTTATTCTCAATTTGATAGAAGATTCCAATAGGTAAATCATCTTTAATGAATCTTTGATTTGAAAGATCTAATGCTGAATAAATATCTTCTTTATCATGGTCGGTATCTTCGACTTTGTAGACCTTTTCTCTGAAATAATTGAAAGTTTGATTTTTATTGAAAGTTATACAGGGACTAAAAACATCAACAAATGCAAAACCTCTATGAGCGATTGCTTCTTTAATTACATAACTAAGATGTTGTAAATCACCTGAAAATCCTCTTGCAACAAAAGTAGCTCCTGCTGAAATTGCGACAGTAATAGGATTTAGAGGATTTTCTATAGAACCTCTTGGTGTAGTTTTTGTAATAGTTCCAACTGGAGTTGTTGCACTAGCTTGACCTGTTGTCAAACCGTAAACAAAATTATTTGAGACTATTGTTATAATATCAACATTTCTTCTACAAGCATGTAAGAAGTGATTACCACCAATTCCGTAAATATCTCCGTCACCACCGTATACAAGTACAGTTAAATCAGGATTGGCTAATCTTATACCAGTTGCAACAGGAATTCCTCGTCCATGAACTGTTTGAAGACCATAGACTTTCAGAAAGTTAGGCATATGTGAAGAACAACCTATTCCACTTACTAAAACAACTTCCTCTGGAGTAAGCTCTAATTCTACTAGGGCTTGTCTTATAGCTCTCCATTGAGAGAAGTTCCCACATCCAGGGCACCATGTTGGCTTGAAATTACTTTCATAATCTTTTAGAGAAAAATTGAATTCGTTACTCAATATTCAACACCTCTTTTACTTTCGCAATAATCTGCGACGGAACTATTGGTTCTCCGTCCCACCTTCTAAAACTATGTTTGATATCGAAGCCTGTTTTCATTCTAATGAAATCATTCATTTGACCAGTATAATTTTGTTCTATACAAAGTATCTCCTTTGAATCATCCAAAATCTTTCTAACTTGAGAAGTATGGAATGGATTAATTGTTTTAATATGTAATTGTTTAGCAGATATGCCTTCATCTTTTAGTAAGTTGATAGCTTCTCTGACAATATACTTTGTCGAACCCCATGAAACCAAAGTAATAGAAGAATCTTCCTCTCCAAAAACAGAAGGCTCTTCAACTTCTTTCAAGATTAAGTCCAGTTTTCTCATTCGTTTTTTAACCATTTCTATTCTAATTGGAAGAGTCTCAGGCAATCCAGCTAATGTGGAAGCAATGGAGGTTCCTTTCTCAT
>Ga0315554_1000257_pt1 | contig 30657 bp, 29 predicted proteins | sample SalMarSW160370MG_FD_202114 | JGI IMG/M metagenome (GOLD analysis project Ga0315554, IMG submission 202114) | Salt marsh sediment microbial communities from the Plum Island Ecosystem LTER, Massachusetts, United States - Salt Marsh Sediment SW1603-70 ...
GGGGTGCCTCTCAGCCGCTTGAAAGAATCAACTCCGAGATCCTAGCCAGTTTTGAAGCAATTAAACCAGGAGATTTTGTATTCTTTTATGTAAGAAATATTGGTGTTTATGGTTTGTGGAGAGCTACAAGTTTTCCATTCTTTGATGAAACTAATATTTGGGGTGATAAAGAACAGAAGTACCCTTATAGAGTCTGTTTTGAACCATTAATCCGCCATTTCCCCAGGCCAGTTGCTCTCAGTGACATTCTTGATTTACAAGACAAAGGCAAGATATGGACGTTCGAATTGGGTGCCATGCGCTTGAAAAATCATAACCCCATCACTACTGAGGAAAGCAAAGAGTTAATACGCCTCTTATTGAGGAACAACCCCATATTCCGTTCTGTTGAAAAGATACCTAATCCCTATCCGAAAAAGGATACCGAACTGCCTCTGGCTCTGGCAATAGATAGAAAAGGGCATATTAAATATGAGGGTTATTTAAATGCCTGGTTTATGAAAAACTTGGCTCTTGGCAAAATGAAGGAAATTATTGGAGACTATGCAGACTTTCTGAACTATGTCCCAACCTCTTTCAACAAGGTAATGGATATTTTTCTCACTCATGTTACATCGGTTGATGGCGTTGACATCCTCCACAACTTTACGTGCATCGAATTAAAAACTGCCATTTGTGTAGAGGAAAACCTGAACCAGATTATCAAATATGAGAATTGGCTTGTCAGGAAACTTGCTAGTGGAGATAACGAAATGGTGCAAAGCATACTGGTTGGCTTCGATTTTGATGACAAAGTCTTAGAGTATGTACAAAAGCGGAAACTTATAGAGGAAAAAACAGTTCGACTGTTGAAGTATCGTGTAAATGATGCGGGGGACGACATCGTGTTGACTGAAGTCGAACCGAAATAGACGGGAATGTCGGAACCGACAAGTGGAGTGTGAAATATGCCTAGAAAGACATTGAATCAGAGACTTTTTGAATATCGTGTCCATGAAGACACAGGGAAATGCGGTGGGTGCAATTGGGAAGTCGGCGAGGTGTACGTAATCGCAACGTCCCAATCCGAAGCGGACAAGCTCTATTATGAACAAAATTACGGCCTCTGCTCGGAGTGCATTACTGACCTTATCATGGAGGAGGGACTAGTTATCCGAGCGACCAAGTAAGAAACTAACGGGAAACCGGTAGCAGACCACCTCTCAGGTATAACCTATGCTTGAAATATGGCAGATATTCCATTCTTCCTGATAGTGATATTGTAATTTATGATCCAAAAACGGCTGAAGTAAAAGCGATTATTTCCTGTAAAGCATCTATTAGAGAGAGGTTTGCACAAACTCTATACTGGAAGGTGAAGTTATCCACTAATGAGAGAACTAAAAATATAAAAATGTATTTTGTCACGGTTGATAAGGAATATAATGAGAAAAAGACAGGATTTAAGAAGCCATCTTTAGATATTCGAGTAGACAAAGAGCCAACTAAACCGCGAATCTTACTTGAGTATGAAATGGATGGGGTTTATGTAACTAGAGATATGAAAAATGAGAGTAACAAGGTAAAGATGTTTGATAAGTTTATTGACGATTTGAAGATGTTACTTTCATAGTGTAACTAGCAATTCGAAAGGAAACCCCGTCCCACCCCCCTAATCACCCCACAGGTCTCTGGCGGCGTCCTCCAGACCCAATTCCAGCAGTTTATCTCTGGTCGGTTTACCGGTGTCCCAGTCCCACTTCCTGAAGTCGTAGTATTCCCGGAGCAGTACGTCCATGTCCGGGGACCGGTCGGCGGTGCCGCCCTCTTTTAGCTCCGTGGTGCAGACGGCGGGCAGCTTGTCGTCCTCCCTGGTTATGCCGAGCCTGTTGCTGATGGCCCTTTTCAGGTTAATCGACCTCTCCCCGACGGTATTAATGTCGAGCGGCGTGTAGTCCCAGCCAGTGATATTGCTCAGTATCTCGGCAATCTGGGTCAGGGAGATGGAGGAGAACTTGCAGAGGAGCAGGGAATCGTACGTATCCCTGTAGTTCTGGTACTTGGCGGCTGGCTCAGCCTTGCCCTCCGACTGGAACCTGTCACCGGACGCAATACCAAGCTCGGGCACCGAGCCAGCCATATCGATATTATAGTAATCGCCCTTGAGGTGACAGGCCCCCCGCGGGCCGGTGGCGTAGGAGATGGCCATGCCCGTATATGCCCTGACGTCATGCATCGGCATCTCCAGCCCCTTGACGTGGGCGGCGGTGGCGGGGTCGGCACCCAGCTCTTCAGCCATTCTCCGTGTCCCCTCACCCAGCAGCTTACCAATACCCTCGCGCCTGATTATCATCTCCACCAGATTTACAATTGTACCGCCGTCCCCCCACTCGAGCTTCATCCCAGCCTTCTTCTCGTCCAGAATGCCCTTCTCATAGAGATTCATTGCGTAGGCGATGGATACGCCCGCCGATATGGTGTCTATCCCCTGGGCGTTGCACAGGTGGTTCGCCTGCACGATGGAATCGAGGTCATTGTTCACACAGAGCGGCCCGAAGGCAACAGCCGTCTCGAACTCCGGCCCGTCAACTTCGCCAGCGTCCTTGCCGAAGTTCTTCACCACCCGGCCACAGGCGATGGGGCAACCGTAGCAGGCGTGGGCGGTTACCGTATGGGCCTGCCTCAGTGCCTCTCCGGTAACATGCTTGGCAGCGAACACGTTTCGACTGAAATACCTGGCGGGAACGTCTCCTAATAGCATCCCCATGTCCATATAGAGCAAGGTGCCGTATTCCCGGTAGACCATTGACATCAGACCGGACGAAAGTGTATCCCTGGCCTGCCTGGTCAACTCATTGATTTTCTCCTTATTGGCCACGTCCGACCTAACATCTCCGGTTACCGCGACCGCCTTGAGGTTCTTGGAGCCCATGAGCGTGCCCAGACCACAGCGCCCGGCAACCCTGCCACGGTCGTTGACCACACAGGCATACTTCACCAGGTTCTCACCGGCCTGCCCGATACAGGAAACACTCAGGCCCCTGTCCTTCAACTCGTCTTTCAGGGCTTGCTGGGTCTGATAGGTATCCTTGCCCCACAGGTGGGAGGCATCCCTGATTTCCGCCTTGCCATTGTTTATGTAAAGATACACCGGCCTCTCTGCCCTACCGGTGATGAAGATGCCATCGAAGCCGGCTGCCTTCAGCCTGAAAGGAAAGACCCCTCCCGTGGTAGCTTCACCCCAGATACCTGTCAGGGGGGATATGCCACACACCGCCGAACGGCTCACCATCGGAATAGTTGTCCCGGTGAAAGGCCCGACGGCAAAGACCAGGGGGTTCTCCGGGGCGAGGGGGTCCATGCCGGGTCTAACATGGTCGTAAATCAGCCTGGCGGCCAGACTGGCACCACCGATATAGTTTTTGAGGTGGCCCTCTTCCATCTCCAGGGACCTGGTCTCGCCGGTATTCAGGTCTACACCAAGGAATCTACCGTTATATCCAAACATGCTTTACCTCGCTAAAAGTCTACGTCCCTGCCTTCATAGGCATAACGGAACAGCCTTTCGCACTGCTCCTTCGTGGCCGACCTCGGGCTCTGGAATGCAGAGGGGTCCTCAACGCTGTAAAGAGTTAATTTATCTATGTTGTCTTCAAAATCCTTCTCAGAAATCCCGAGACCTTTCAGGCTTAAGGGGACATCCAGCTCCGTAAACAGTGCCCTGACCTTCTCAATCAGGCCAGCAAATCTTTCTTCATCAGTGTCACCTCTGATATTCAGGGCATCACATATATCCAGATACTTGTCTGTCACTGTAGAGTAATACTGAAAGGCATAGGGAATAAGGATACCCACGGCAATGCCATGATGTATCGCAAAGAGCTTGCCCAGGGAGTGTCCCATGCTGTGGGTCAGAGCGACCCCGCCGTTGCCGAAGGCTATCCCCGCCATGCTGGCTGCCATGTGCATTCTCAACCTGGCCTCATGGTCGGCACCATCGTGGTAAGCCCGTGGCAGGTATTTAAAAATCATCTGGATAGCCCTCAGTGCCAGCGCATCGGTAAAATCATTGGTCATGGGAGACGTGACACAGTCCATAGAATGCGCCAGCGCATCCAGACCGGTACCCGCCGTGAGGTAGGGTGGCATACCACTGACAAGGTCGGGCACAAGTATCGAGAAATCGGGTAGCAGGTCACCATTCACAATAGGTATCTTCCGCTTCGCTTTGACATCGGACACAACCGCTACAGCCGTACAGTCCGAGCCTGTCCCGCTCGTGGTCGGTATTGCCACAAAGACTGCCTTCTCTCTCAGGCCAAAAGGTCTCAGCGGAGGAACAGTGGCCAGGTCAGTAATATCGGGGCGCTCGTAAAGTATCCAGGCTGCTTTGGCACCGTCTATCACCGACCCCCCACCCAGAGCCACTATCGCATCCGGTTCAAACTTGCTCATCGCTTCGGCACACTCTTTGACATTCTCCAGTGGCGCCTCCGGTTCAGCCCCGTCCCAGACCTCTGTGGTAAACCGTCTCCTCTGCATGGCAGCGCACACCCTGTCGGCATATCTTCCGGCATGTTTATCGGTAACCACGAAGGCACGTCTCTGAGCACACTTCAACCCCACCGCTTCAAAAACATTGGCCCCCCCACCCCTAACCTCAGAGAGCGCATTGGGCCCCATGAAAAGCCTGGGCATGCTGAACGATATCGACATTCCCCGGATGGCGCTGGCACCGGATAGAGGTAAGCGGTCTTTCACCGCAGCATCGGTAAACCAGTATGTCATAGTTCCCTCCTCCAACTTGGGCATTATCAGCAGGAGTCACGGCAGGTTATACCTGCCAAGCTTAACATATTTAATTGGTAGGATGGCCAAGACGAGATATGGCGCCGATGTGCCATATCCAATTTCTTGTACCAAATCGCCGTGAAACTCAACGCACATGCTTGACCACGCATTATCGTATCAATCAGTATAGATATTGTCAATGAGCCAAATTGTTTAATAATTGTTACCGGAATTGGCAAGGCTAACTGAATAACAACGTTACCTGGGGGTAACAGGCCGGGGGACAGCGCAAATATGGGTGCTGCTTTCCGGCTATCTCGCAGGGACAGGGTCAGGATGACTTAACGTCACTTTAACGTCAGGTGTCGGGTGTACCAGCCATATTACCCGAACAATACAAACGGACGAGGCCCTGGCTTAAAAGTGAATCGGGCCCCTAACCCGTTCCTTCGACATCGGTCAAAGTAAGGACTTCCCCACTCAGCTCGCTCCGGCTGACTGTCAGGATAGCCATGGACGCAGGGACCATGAAGGACGCGTAGGCCTGCCCCGGGTTCAAGAGCAAAGTGTCATTCAGCTTCAGGTTACAGGGCTCGTGGGTATGGCCAAACAAGATGGCATCGGCATCGGGGAATCGAAGAGCCAGCTCTTTTTCCAGACCATCGGGATGTCCGCCCCAGGGGGGATGTATCACTACTATCTTTCGTCCTTCAAGCTCGAACATGGCCTGATGAGAAAGCTGGTGTCTGATATTACTGGGGTCAGCATTTCCAAAGACCCCCACGAAATGAGATGCCAGTCGCCGTAGCTCATCAAGCACCCCCATACTCGTGAAGTCACCGCAGTGGACCACCCACTCCGTCTCTCTTACTGCCTGACGAATCCTGTCGGGTAGCTCCTGGAACGCCCTGACGTGGGTGTCCGAGATTACCAGTACCTGAGTCAACCCCTGTCACCTAATACAGCGACGACCAGGAGGCTGGGACCAGTGTGGGTGCCAATTACCGGGCTTGACCTTGAGATATAGATTCGCTCCTTGGGATAGAAGGAACTCAAATGTTCAATCAGTATCTCGGAGTCATCGGGAGAACCGGCATGCTCTACTGCCATCTTTTCAATGCTGGAGTAGCCCCTGGCAAAATCGCAAAGATGCTGTATTGCCTTCGCCCGGGAACGTTCTCTGCCGAAAGGAAAGATCTCGCCATCTTTCAAACCGATAATAGGATTGACATTCAACATGGAGCCAAGCAATGCCTGCGCCTTACCGATACGCCCCCCTCTGGCAAGATATTTGAGCGTATCAAATGCAGCCCGCATATCTACTCGAGAGATATCTTTCTTAACCAATCCTTCAATCTCTTCGAGGCTCGCACCGGCCTGAGCTGCCTCAGCAGCTTTAATTACCACCAACCCCTGCGCCATTATGGCCTGTGTTGAATCAATCACCTTTACCCGGCACTTCTTCTTCATCAACGCGACGGCCTGTAATGCCACCTCATAGGTAGCGCTGAGCTTGGATGAAATAGTAATAACTATTATCGAATCCGCATCCTCGGCCAGCTTATCATATCTCTCAGCAAACTCCCCCAGAGAAGGTACGGAGGTAGTCGGCAATATCTTGGCGCCAGCAAGATATTCATAGAACGTCCCAGCGGTCAGGTCAATACTATCGCGATATGCCATCTTACCGAAATGAACGTATAAAGGGATAACCGTGATATCCAGTTCCTGTACTGTCTGTGGTGGTACATCGGCCACACTATCGGTGACAATCTTAACTGACATATGTCCCCAACGTAACCCCCTGTTACTACCTATTTTCTGATGTTGCTATATTAAAGTCTCGAGGTTAAACTGTCAACCATTTTCGTAGTACACCACGTCACGTCGATTGAACAGATAGGTGAAGTAGCCAAATCCCTGACGGAATAGCTCTAATAAGCTAATAAAACGTAGCTACCTGCATATGCGTGGTTGGAACCAGGATGAGTCCAGCCCTCTTTACGCCTGTACCCTTCTCCTCAGTCTACCATAGTAAGGGCTACGTGAAAGATATATTGCTGCCAGTGGGTTGTGGCCGGTAACCCTGTCTTTGACCGCCAGTACCGTCATCGGCACCTGGCAGTATTTAATGAACAGGGAGTCGTGCCCCACGCATAGTCCAACGAGGATGGCAAAATCGACCCCTTCCTCATTTAATATCTCGGCCTGCGTAATGGGGTTACACATGGACTCATAGAGGTCAGGGCCCGAGATTTTCTCCTCCGGCCTGATGCCTATCCTTTCCTTGGGAACAGCACCCACCTTGCAGCATACTGATACGACGTCAAAACCGTTCCTTTCGAGAATATCAGCAACCATCCTCGCTTCATTAGCCAGACCCGAGCAGAAGGCAAGCCCCAGCCTCTTAAATCCGTTCTTGTGGGCAAACTGAATGGTCTCTTCTATCCTGGGGATTCGAGTCCTGATTCCAGCCGGGGTATGTTCGTAGCACTCAAACTCCTGCACAGAAGCCAGGCGGGCGAACTCCCGTATATCTTCCTTATCATAATTGCTGAGCGCCTTTTCTATAACATCTCTCTTCAGTTTGGTCGGACAAGAAGGCGGTGCCTCATCGAAGCTTGGACGCTCGTCAGCGGCGATATTCGGGTAACAGAATATCCCTGAACACCGGGTACATTGTGGACTCTCAGACATTCTTGTTCCTCCTTGCGAAAACACCCCCAACGCAATCATCACAGGTGGAGGGTGCTCAGATTAAGCAATAGCTACGATTGCCTCGGGCCAAGCTCCTCGTGCACTTTCTTGAGCCAGTCAGGAATAGGTATCTCCTGTGGACAGGCATCCAAACAATCGCCACACTCGATACACTGGTCGGCACGTTGTTCCTCTTCAATTCTCCCACCACGGTAATAGAACCGCCCTATGCGCATGTCATCATACATCACAGCATCGTTATATATCTGGAAGTTGCGCGGGATATCCACGCCGTTAGGACAGGGCATACAATATCCGCAACCAGTGCACGGGATAGGACTCAAACCCTGATAGGCCTCCCGCACCCGGTCGTATAGTGCCAGCTCTTCGTCCGTCAGCATTCCCGGCGCAGAGCGAGAGGCTACTTGAACATTCTCCACCACCTGCTCCATGGCGCTCATGCCGCTGAGAGCTACTGAAATTTCCGGCTGGTCAAGGACCCACAGCAGTGCCCACTCGGCCGGACTGCGCTTGTGCGAAGCACTATCCCATATCTTCATTACCGGTTCGGGTTGCTTGCCAAGTTTTCCTCCGCGCAACGGTTCCATAACCACGACTGCCAGCCCCTTGTTCGCCGCATACTCCACACCCTTACGCCCCGCCTGAGTCTCAATATCCATATAGTTGTATTGGACCTGACAAAAAGTCCAGTCGTAGGCATCCACTATCTCTTTGAAGACATCGAGTTCATCGTGGAAAGAGAACCCCAGATAATCGAACTGCCCGGCAGCCATCTTTTTCTCGGCCCATTGAAGCACCCCCAGGTCGCGCACCTTGGGCCAGCTCCGACCGTTTAACCCGTGTAACAGGTAGAAATCGATTTTATCGGTATCGAGGCGCTCCATCTGCTCGTTAAAAAAGCGGTCAAAGTCATCATCCGACTCGCACATGCGAGCCGGTAGTTTCGTTGCCAGCTTCATTTTCTCGCGGTAGCCATCCTTTAGTGCCCGGCCAACAATGCGCTCGCTATTCCCACCATGATACGGGTAGGCCGTATCCAGATAGTTAACACCGTGGTCAATGGCATATCTAATCATCCGGATGGCCTCTGGCTCATCGACATTCGTCTGTTCGTTATTAATCACTGGCAGCCGCATCGCTCCAAAACCAAGGGCTGATACCTTCCAATCCAATTTACCAAACCGACGATACTGCATAAGTCCCTCCTTCCTCCTTCAGCTTGAAATTACAGCCGCACCGCAGATACGCGTGCTGAATACAAATATATTTAACCTCACTCCCTCAGAAAAAGCAAACACACACTAGTAAGCAGGCAAGGAAAAAGTCGTTTCAGCTATAAGCCGCCAGGGTTAAGCTACGACTATACATGCAGCGGTTCGCCGGAGTCAACGTGCTGGTGTGTGGGAATAACCAGGAGCCTTATCGCGGCCATCTCTATCAGGACAATAGCCAGGAAGCCGTAAATACGCTGTAACACTCCCTCAGCAGGAGCAAAGGCCGGAATCTGGGAAATTACAAAAGTAAGCAGGATGATTATCAGGAAAACGATGAAAATCCTCGCAAAAAGTCGCCATGTCGGGTCGTTACGATTGAGCCAGACGAAGACAAACGTCCCACCTACAAATGAGGAGCAACCGATAATTATCCAGACATTATGTAAAATCCCTGAAGCCGTCGACACGGATTCGGCTGTTCTTGGGTCATCAGAGAAAACACCCCCGAGCAGGAAACCAGCTCCGTGTAAAATATAAAACAGAAGCACCAGCCAGGCGAGACGATGCTCCCTTACGCTCCGGTAAAGCACGAATCCAAAGCCGAGAATCATGATGCCGTAGGTGATAAAACCGGTACTCATCCACCCGGGGTGAGGACTGCCTGTAGCCGCCAACTGGCTTATCGGGTCTGACACATGGTTATAGCCACTGGTTACGGCTGCACCGACGAATATAAGGGCTATCAGAATAATCGGGGCTACCACCCCGCAAAAGGCCAGTAACCTCCAGAGGAAATCCCTTCGATTCAAGGTATGAAATATTCTGAGTGTGAATGATAAGTCAGAGTCACGGTGAGAGGCTGAAGATGAACCTCGTATGACCGAGTTGAGCAACCGGCGATATCTTTGCTCACTTCTTCTTCGCTTGCCAGATGCTATACTCTCTGTCAAAAATGATTCCTTTCTTGACGTCAGCACCGCTCTTAGCTTTTGACAGGCCAGCTATAGCATACCTGACCGCCAGGAAAGCTGCAAGGAAGATAGTATAAGTAACCAGCATGCCCGAGCCATTCAGTTGCCAGACAAATACGGGCAGCGGGGTCAGCCCTATGTAAAGTCCCAGTACCGGATTGTGGGTGATAAAAACAACGACACAGGTAATACCAAAGCTAATGCCTAACTCCCGGGGCACCAGAGCCAGGAGTATCCCGAGGGTCGTGGCACCACCTTTGCCTCCTCTGAATTTCAAAAAAATCGGCCAGTTATGCCCGATTATCGCGGCGAAGCCGGCAGTGTATACCCAAACAGAAGAGAGGCCCAGCCACCGGGCAATATACACCGCCAGCATACCTTTGGCCATATCGGCTATCCAGACGGCATAACCAGCCCCCCTGTCTATCTCACGCATGACATTCAGAGCACCCATATTACCGCCACCTACCTGCCGTATGTCCACCCCACTCTTAATGCGAGCAGCAATATAAGCAAAGGGGATGGAACCCAGCAGATAGCCGGCAATGATGGCTGATATCGTGCTTACCATCTGTAATCAACCCCCTGTGTCTGTATACTTTACAACTGGCAATCAATTCTTTCAAGTAGGTCTTTGATACCTGCTAGCCACCAGCGTGTAACTAGAGTGTTATTTAAAGAATTTATTAACTTATGTAAATCTCAGCAGGAACAAGCCGGAGAAAGCCATGAACGAGACCTATTGATAGAAGGCAAAACCGACCGTGCCGGTACCACAGGCATAGCCCATTACCGGAGTCAACTCGGTAATCCACAGCTCAGCACAATTGAACTCGGACGCTATCCTCTCCTTGAGCTTTTCCGCTTCCTCTGGCGCATAGGCATGCATTACGGCAACATGCACCTCACCCTGCCCCACCTTCTGCCTCATCATGCGGAGAATACGATTTATGCCGCTTTCTTTTCTCCGCACCGCCCCAACAAACCGTATCAGACCGTTGGAACTGGAGAGTATTGGCTTTATATTCAATCGGGAAGCTACCTGGGCAGCTATCTTGGGTATCCTACCGGTACGATATACGTAACGGACAGTGTCCAGGAGAGCGAGAAAGTTGACCCTACTCCTTATATCATCAGCTATTTTCAACACTTCCTCAAAGGTCCTGCCCTCTTCGGCAGCTTGCGCTGACGCCAAGGCAATAAACCCCTCAGCAGCCGTAACAGTCTGCGAATCAAGTACCTCTATGGAGATATCACCAATCTCATTTTCGGCCTGTTTCGCCGCCAAACGGGCTATATTATAACCGGTGCTTATCTTGGACGAGAGAGTGATACAAAGGATATTTTTCGAGTACTTGCTTGCCTCACGAAAAGCCTCAAGATAGTAGCCGGGTGATGCTGGCGATGTGCTGAAATTGTCCGGGTCCTGTAACACCATCTCGTACGCCTCCGACGGGCTTACGTCCAGCACATCACGATATATCTTGCCCCGAAAACAGATATTGATTGGCACGATTGTAATCTTGTGTTTCTCAATGGTCTCAGGGGTAAGATTGGAGACGCTATCAGTTACAATGGCTACATTTTGCACGAAGTCCCCTTCCCGACACACCCAGCCTTCTGTCGATTGGCATTCCCACATCCTTTGAATACCTAGATACTCTAGGTATATTATCCTAAAAAGTCTATGCTGTCAAGTAACAAAAACCAGTCCGACGCCTTCGGAAAACAGCAGGCAGCCAGCACGACAGCACCTGGTAAAAACCACGGAAAGACAGAAATAACAGGGCCTTTGGCTGTTCGTCTCACTATGCTATAATGCGCCTTAGTGTCCATCAACCGTCGGGATAATGCCAGCACACCAGCCGGGTGAGAATCAGCTATGATAACGCGTTATAGATAGGAGACACACTGCATGCCAAAACGGACTGACATCAACAAGGTAATGATAATTGGCTCTGGACCTATTATCATTGGGCAGGCCTGCGAGTTCGACTACTCAGGGACACAGGCCTGCAAGGCTCTAAGGGGACTTGGCTACAAGATTGTGCTGGTGAACTCCAACCCGGCCACAATCATGACTGACCCTGGCATGGCAGATATCACCTATATTGAGCCATTAAACCTCGACCGCATGATTCAGATTGTTGAAAAGGAACGACCGGACGCACTGCTGCCGAACCTGGGAGGGCAGTCTGGTCTCAATCTCAGCTCCGAACTCTACCGCTCCGGCACCCTCGATAAATACGGTGTCCAGATTATTGGTGTCGAGGCTGACGCCATCGAACGTGGTGAGGACCGGATAGCCTTCAAAGAAACGATGAACCGCCTCGGTATCGAGATGCCGAAAAGCACCGCCGTGTACAGTGTGGAGGACGCTGAGCAGGTGGCCGCTGAACTGGGATACCCGGTGGTCATCCGTCCCGCCTACACGATGGGGGGTACTGGTGGAGGCCTGGTCTATAACGTCGAGGAACTACGAGTAGTTGCCAGTCGCGGCATCTCCGCCAGCCTCATCGGGCAGATACTTATCGAGGAATCCGTGCTCGGGTGGGAAGAGCTTGAACTGGAAGTGGTCCGGGACGCCAAGAACCAGATGATTACGGTGTGCTTCATCGAAAATGTCGATGCCATGGGCGTCCACACCGGGGACTCCTACTGCACGGCCCCAATGCTCACAATCGCCCCGGAACTTCAGGAACGACTGCAGGAGTATTCTTATCGTATCGTTGAGGCAATTCGAGTAATCGGCGGTACCAATATCCAGTTTGCCCATGACCCCAAAACAGGCCGTGTCGTCGTTATTGAAATCAATCCGAGGACGTCACGTTCCTCAGCACTGGCTTCCAAGGCAACCGGCTTTCCGATTGCGCTGGTTTCTTCCAAGCTGGCGGGCGGGCTAACGCTGGATGAAATCCCGTACTGGCGGGACGGTACCCTGGAGAAGTACACTCCGTCCGGAGACTACGTGGTCGTCAAATTTGCACGCTGGGCATTCGAGAAGTTCCGGGACGCCGAGGACAAGCTCGGGACACAGATGCGGGCTGTCGGTGAGGTTATGAGCATCGGCAAGACCTATAAGGAGGCTCTCCAGAAATCAATCCGGTCACTGGAAAACGGCCGCTACGGCCTGGGATTTGCCAAAAATTTCCACGAGAGACCGCTTGCTGAATTGATGGAGATGCTTAACGTACCCACCAGTGAACGTCAGTTCATTATGTACGAGGCGCTTCGCAAGGGTGCCGGCATCCAGGAGCTTTACGAGAAAACATACATAAAACCCTGGTTCATTGAGCAGATGAACGAGCTGGTCGAGCTTGAGGAACGAATCCTGCAATTCAAGGGCAGGATGCTGCCGGACGAACTCCTGATTCAGGCAAAGAAGGATGGATTCGCCGACCGCTACCTCGCACAACTCCTCAAGATATCGGAAAAGGATATCCGGGCCAAACGTATTTCCCTGGGAGTTAGCGAGGCATGGGAGCCAGTGCCGGTCAGCGGGGTCGAAAACGCCGCCTATTACTTCTCCACCTATAATGCCCCCGATAAAACGCTGGCGAGTGACCAGCGCAAGGTGATGGTTCTCGGTGGAGGCCCAAATCGTATCGGCCAGGGGATAGAGTTCGACTATTGCTGCGTTCATGCTGCCTTTGCCCTGCGTGATATGGGATTCGAGACCATCATGGTCAACTGTAACCCTGAGACCGTATCGACGGACTACGATACGTCCGACAAGCTCTACTTCGAGCCACTCACCGTTGAGGATGTCCTCAGTATCTACGAGAAAGAGAAGCCAGAGGGCGTGATAGTCCAGTTCGGAGGTCAGACTCCACTGAATATTGCCAATGAGTTGTCTGAAGCCGGCGTTAGAATACTGGGGACCTCACCTGAAACAATCGACTTAGCCGAGGACCGTGACCGCTTCCGGCAGATGATGCGGCAGGTCGGAATACCTATGCCGGAATCCGGTATGGCCAGCAACCTTGAGGAGGCACTGCTCGTGGCCAATCAAATCGGCTATCCCCTGATGGTGCGGCCTTCCTACGTCCTCGGCGGACGGGGTATGCAGGTTGTCCATGACGAAGAAATGCTTAGGGAGTACGTCACCGCCGCCGTAGATGTTACCCCTGACCGCCCTATTTTAATCGATAAATTCCTGGAAAACGCAATTGAAGCAGAGGCCGATGCCATTGCTGATGGTACCGACGTCCTTGTACCGGCCATCATGGAGCATATTGAACTGGCCGGAGTGCATTCCGGCGACTCCGCTTGTGTAATTCCACCGGTCAGCATCCCTGAGAAACATCTCAAAACCATTAACGAGTACACCAAAAAGATTGCGCAGGAACTCAACGTCTTGGGGTTAATGAACATTCAGTATGCCATTGCTCAGGACACAGTGTATGTGCTCGAGGCCAACCCCCGGGCATCCCGGACAGTTCCGCTGGTCTCGAAGGTGTGCAATGTGTCTATGGCACGTATCGCAACTCAGGTCATGCTCGGCAAGAAGCTCGACGAACTTGACCTGAAACCGCGTCGGATACCGCACTTTGGTGTAAAGGAGGCGGTCTTTCCCTTTAACATGTTCCCTGAGGTAGACCCACTCCTCGGCCCGGAGATGCGGTCAACAGGTGAGGTGCTCGGAATCGCCGACTCATTTGGTAATGCCTTCTTCAAGGCGGAGGAAGCAGCCAAGCAGCAGCTCCCCACAGAGGGTACGGTCCTGATAACAGTATCAGAGATAGACCGCCCCGCTGTGGCAGAGGTGGCCCGGAGCTTTGATAAGCTTGGTTTCAAGATAAAGGCAACGCAGGGTACCCGCCAGTTCCTCAGTAGCCTGGGTATCGAGTCTGAACTGATTTTAAAGATGCACGAAGGCCGCCCGAATATCACCGATGGCATCATGAATGGGGAAATCCAGCTGGTCATCAATACCCCAGCGGGAAAACTCAGCCAGTACGATGACTCCTACATTCGCAAAACGGCCATAAAATACAAGGTGCCATACATTACTACTCTGGCAGCCGCCGCCGCGGCAGCTAAAGGAATAGCTGCGTACCGCCAGAACAGGACCAGCGTGAAGTCATTACAGAGCTACCACTCAGAAATAGGTTGATGCAGATACTGTGATGTTCTATGAGACTGTGAACCATTCGAAGCTACACAAGTTAGCTACTGGAGATTTCGTACGCGTGGTAAGAATACCGCCACCATAAGGGTCACGGCAACAAGCACCATAGCAAATCCACCGACCGTCCACTCTACGCCTATGGCAGTATCGGCCATCAATCCGGCGACAAAGGTGCCAAGGCTGGTAAAGCCGAAATTCATAGTATATATGCTCATGACACGCCCGCGATAGTCGTCATCCACGTAGTACTGCACCAGCGTATTGCCGAGGGTCATTCGCGCCGCCTGACCCAGCCCCACCACCACAATCAGAACAATGGAGAGAGGCCAGGATTCGGAGAAGGAGAAGCCAATCAAAGCTGAACCCAGAACGAGACAGCCGAACAGCAGCAGCATGCCCCGCCTCCTGTTTGGCAGGGAGGCCAGTACAAGGGAACCAAGGATAGCACCAGCCCCTGATATACTCAACAACATACCCAAACCAGCCGGCCCCACCATCAGGATATCCTCGGTAAAAATCGGCATCAGTACTATGTATGGCCGGGATAGAAATATTACAATGAGTAGGAACACCAGCAGCAACAGTATGGTGGTCCTGCTCCTGACGTAGCGTAGTCCTTCCCAGATATCGGCAAAAACGCTTCTCCTGATTGCGGTTACTTTACTGGTACGCGGCATTAATATGATAAATATTACCGCCACGAGGTACATGCCTGTCATAGCGAAGTAGACAACCTTAAAGTTATAGTTGTCGCCGATAAGGAAACCGGCTACCGCCGGAGCGATGAGTCGTAGTGTGTTCATCGCCATATTATTCAGGGCAATAGCATTCATCAACTGCTTTTCACCCACAATCTCAGGGACAATCGCCTGGCGCGAGGGCGCCATGAGACCCATTACGGTCCCCTGAAATACAGAAGCCACAATCAGAATCCACCACGAGCCGGCACGCTCAGCACTGAGATAGCCAGTGGTAAGACTCAGGGCAATACCAAGAGAGATGGCCGCTGAACATAACTGACCGACAAGCAGGACATACTTTTTCTGGACCCTGTCAGCGATAACTCCGCCGAACAGGGCCAGAATAAGCATGGGCAGGGCGTTAGCCAGGGACATCAGGCCCAGAATGGTGGCCGAGTCGGTCAGATGGTACACCAGCAGGGAGCGAGCCATCATCTGCATGTTCGCTGAAGCGCGCTGCCCCAGAAGAGCACCGTAGTAGAGACGAAAAACAGGGTTCTTAAATGACTCAAAGGTCCTCAGACCGGGCAGCGATATCCTGCCACGACCACTCCTGCTTGGCCTGTGTTCCTCATCATTGAAGTTATTCGTGTCCTGCCGCATTGTTTTTACACACTAAAAAAACAGAGGCTGCTCGTAGAGCAGCCTCCAACCCCTAAAGCACACTTGGGATATTATATGGCAATGCCGTAACCTGGGGCAAATCAGGAATAAAATAGATGGCGATACCGTACAATCTCAGAAATAATGAACTGGTTATAAGAAACGACGGAAGATTTAAGGGCTACCTTTAATTGTCAATTATAGGAGCGGCGGCCCAGTGTTGTGAGTAAGCTTGGGGCTTGTTGCCATTCAGCGCACTCATAACCACCTGCAGGTAATCCCTGAGCAATCTGGGCATCAGGTAGTCTCTCCGCACGGACTCTCGGCCTGCTTTACCTATACTCTTTGCCAGTGTCCGGTCATTCAAGAGGATTACCATGCTTCGAGCACATGATACAGTGTCGTCCACCAGAAAGCCGGTCTTTCCGTCGTTTATCTGAAGCCTGATTCCGCCGCAATTTCCACCAACCACGGGAGTCCCTTTCCACATCGCCTCCGCCACGGTCAGACCGAACCCCTCCCTGATAGACTTTTGCACAATAATATCAGAGCCCGACTGAAAGGCATCCACCTCCAGGTCTCCAATAACCAGGGGGTCAGAGAAAAGGTGTATATCAGGGTCGCATCCGGCATACTGCTGAACGCTGCTGAGGACCTCCAGAGCTTCATAATCATCGTTTGCCGTCATGGCCCCAACCAGTGCCAACTGCAGCGAAGGAACCTCTTTCCTGGCTAATCGGTAGGCGTCGATTACTCCCCACGGGTCCTTCCAGCGGTCGAAGCGCGATACCTGCGTCACAAGAGATCTGTCCGGGTCTATCCCAAGCCCGGCCAGTACTTCTCGCGCCTGGCTAAAACCCAACGGCCTGTGCTTCGGTATTAACGGGTCAATAGCGGGAGGAGACACAAATACCCTGTCCGCATTATTGTCTTCCGGAAGGTATTCCGGCATACTGGCCATTATCATCTTGTAATCGCTCATGTACGAGCGCAGCAGCTCCATGACCGTCCTATTAGGTCTGGTGGCATCAACATGGCATACCCAGACACCGGCAGGAGCACCCAGATAGTGAAGCAAGGGCAAGACCTGAGCATCGTGAATGAGCCACAGGTCTGCGGTTAGTCCCATCACTGCCGCAGCGTTTGCGGCTTCCTTATTATGCCTCTGATAAAGGTCAATATCATCACAGCACAGACTCTCGCCATCACCCTGGAGGCAGTGGTGCAGATTCTTGCCGACCCGGAAGAACGAGGTATCCGGTTCGATGACATACCACTCAGCCTCAATCCCGACACTGCGCATAAGAGGTACCAATGATTGCAGGATTTCAGCCACACCTCCGCCAGCAGGGGTGGCATTAACATGAACAATACGCACTCCCCGCAGCTTTTCGGCAGTAGTGACTATCTCCGATATAAGACCATCGGGAACAAAGCCAGAATACTGAGCAAGTTGTATTTCCTGCGTCGGGACCCTGAGCATAAGATATGTCTCCTCCAATTACCCCCTTCTTAGCTCTATTAGCCCGGCACCGGATGGCTCTACTTGTTGAACTGGTTCGTGACCAGATACTATTGCCGAGCACTTGTTATAACTATTGCTTATTACTTATTACAATTGTAATATTGAGCAATAACTTCATATATCCCGCAAAGGTACTCAATACAGTAGTACTTTAAGCAACAGTACTTTCAGGTTAGTGTTAGACAAAGCTAGCCCCAAAAGACCAATTGGTAAAATGGCCAGTCCAACTCCTTTGCCTGTGAGAATACCATCGTAGATGACTATAGCTTCGAGAGGTTGGAAAAAGGTTAGAGGAGGGGCATGATTTGATTAGAGTTCAAGTGGCTGTGCGGGCATCCGCAGATAATTCCCGAAGCAGGGGCTAAGGGCACCGGACTGTAAAAAAACAGGACAACAGATGGTCCTGCCTCATTATTTCCTTCGCTTCTGTAGCTTATACCAGGGGTGGAAACTAACGATACATTGGGAACAGATTTCCTTATTTATCGCACCATTTACGGTCATGTTTATAGCCATCAGCTGGTCGGCAAGCAGGTAAGGAAGGAGAAAGTGCTCTTTAACATATTGCCTACCTTTCTCCCCGACGGCTGCAGCAGCTTCAGGATTTTCCAGTAAAGAAAGTACTTTCTTTGCCGTTCTGTATGGTGTCTTGTAGAAGTACCCGGTCTCGTCTTCCCTGATTTGAAGAGGTATGGCACCTACTTCAGCAGCTATTACCGGTTTGCCTTTCCACAATGCCTCAGTAACCACCAGCCCGAAGCCTTCCCTCGTCGATGGTTGCATGATAACGCGGGCAGCCCGTTGGATTGCATTTACCTCTCTATGGTTCTCCAGACGGTCCGCCAGCGAGAGATTGAGCACACGGATGTCCTTATCATCCTTTATTTCGTCATATATATTGGCCAGAATCCTCTCACCCTCAGGGTCGTCGGCAGCCAGGGCGCCCGCCAGTATCAGCTGGCACTCCTTCTCCTCTCTGACCCGACGAAAAACGGCGATAGTCCTGTCTATCCCTTTCCAGGGGTCAAACCTGCCTACCTGGGCGATTATAGGAACACCAGGGTCTATCTGGTACTTGGCGAGAACGCTGTCTATCTCAGCCTGTGTCAGTTCCCGGTTCTTCTCGGAAAGGGGGTCAATGTAGGGAGGAATGATGAACTTGGGCAGAGGCCAGAGTGATACGATATAGTGTGCTGCCGTAAATATGGCGGCGTCATAATATTCCATCCAACGCGTGACGAAACCAAAGAGCCCGGGATTGGTCGTTAGAGTCTCCTCTTCAACATCAATGTGACATCTCCATAGCCATTTCTGCCCCTCCTGCCGAAGCCACTGGGCCAGGCCTAAAGGCTGCGGGTCATGAATCAGCACTACATCTGGACGATAGTCAATGATGTTCGTGTCACAGCATCTGGCAATATTATCGGTATAGGTTTGTTCCATCCCCGGAGTGAATTCCCCCTCTTTGCCCTGCAGCAGATTATGCAAGCTCTTCGTGCACTCAAAGTATTCCTCGTCACCCTGGACAACCTTCCATTCGGCGTCAATACCAAGCTCATTTAAAAGGGGGATAGAGCTATAGAGAATCTCGGCCACACCACCACCTTCGGCAGTAGAATTTATCTCCAGCAGCTTCAGACCTTTTATCTTTTGGGCCGCCCTGTACAGCCTTTCTATTTTATCATCACCCACGATAGCAGCATAGGCCTTCACCGGAGGAGTCGATAGAGGACAGAAGTCCTTTCTCTTGCTGTAGACCGTACCATCAGCCAGGATAGACGTGCCATCATTCGGTTCTACCATTCAAAAACCCTCACCTCAGAGGACTCGTGACCTAAAACTGGACTACTCTCAGCGCATGTGCTAAACTACTACGCCTGTGAGCATTATAACAGCCACGAACACTGACCTCAATACCATGTATCCGTCTGGCACCGAAAGATACTTAAAATCTCTGGCGACTGACTCACAGCAAGCAGGCGTGGATAATATATGGTAGAATAACGATAGCTATCTTCACCAGTAGTGCCCCCCTTAAATCTATTCTGGGGCAAGAGCTTCCATATGTTAATGATACAGGGTAGTGATACAGGGGGCAGGAGGTAGGCCATATGTCTAGGCTATTGCTCGTTTCTAACCGGTTACCGGTTAGCATCGAAAAAAGTAAAAGAGGGTTGCGTTTCGAGACCAGTGTTGGGGGACTGGCTACGGGTCTGAGCACGTTCTACAAATCACGTAATAGTACCTGGATTGGATGGCCTGGCATCGACCTGGATACGGTAGGGGACAAATTAAATGATGTCATGGCAAAGCTGCGAGAGCAAAGATTGCACCCAGTCTCTATCTCTGAGCAGGACTTTGAAGGTTACTATCACGAATTCTCTAATAAGACCATCTGGCCCCTTTTTCACTACTTTCCCTTATACGCATTATACGATACGGAGTCATGGCGGGCTTATACACGAGTTAACGAAGCCTTCGCTAAGGCAGTCGTGAAAGTTGCCCGCGACGGTGACATCATCTGGGTGCATGATTATCACCTCATGCTATTGCCACGACTCATCAGGAGGAAGCTGGAGAACGCCACAATAGGGTTTTTCCTGCACATTCCCTTCCCATCCCTTGAAGTGTTTCGCTTACTGCCATGGCGCAGTGAAATTTTGCAAGGGCTTCTGGGCGCAGACCTGGTCGGCTTTCACACCTATGATTATGCCGGGCATTTCCTTGATAGCGTTCGTAATCTACTGGGCCACGAGGCTACCATGGGGCAAATCACCGCTGATGACCGCCTGGTGAAAGTAGATATCTTCCCTATGGGAATCGACTATGAGCGCTATTCCAGCGCTGCCCGAAACCGAAAAGTTAGCTCAGAGGCCAGTGAGTTCCGCGAGAGGCTGGGGGGCCGCAAGGTAATACTGTCAATAGACCGTCTCGATTACACCAAGGGCATCCTCGAGCGACTCGCAGCCTATAATCTCTTTCTCGAAAGGCACCCGGGACAGAGAGAAAGGCTGGTTCTTGTTCTGGTTGTAGTCCCCTCCCGAACCCTGGTGGAACAATATGCCCTGCTTAAAAGTGAAATAGACGAGCTTGTCGGTGCAATCAATGGGAAATACGGCACGATGGGCTGGACTCCTATCTGGTATCTCTACCGTTCTTTACCATTCCACTCCCTTGTGGCCATGTACTGTATCGCTGACGTCGCGCTGGTGACTCCAGTACGAGACGGGATGAACCTCATCGCAAAGGAGTACATAGCGACCAGGTCAGATGGTAAAGGAGTCCTGATACTCAGCGAGACCGCCGGCGCTGCTAGGGAGCTGGGGGAGGCCATTGTTATAAATGTCAATAACCAGGAAGAGATGGTACAGGCGCTGGAAAGAGCCCTGGCAATGCCGGAGGAGGAACAGATTGAGAACAACAGGACGATGCAGAAACGCCTGATGCGCTATAACGTGCAGCGGTGGGCTGAGGAGTTTATCGACAGGCTGCTCCAGACCAAGAAACTGCAAGTAGAGGCGGAAGTGAAGACACTGACTTCCCAAGAACAAAGGGGGTTGGTCAATGACTTCTTACAAAGCAGCCGAAGGCTAATTCTGCTTGATTACGATGGCACGCTTGTATCCTTTACGGGAAAGCCGGCGTGGGCAAGGCCAAGTGATGAGATCACAACGTTGCTCCAGGGACTCGCTGGGGACCCTCGTAACCAGGTGGTACTCATCAGCGGACGGGAAAAGGACTCCATAGACGAATGGTTTGGCAGCATGAACATTGGACTGGTCGCCGAACATGGCGTGTGGGTTAAAGACGAGGGTGGTGAGTGGGAGCAAACGCTGGAAATAACTAATGAATGGAAGGAAGAAGTACGCCCAATCCTTGAACTCTGGGTGGACAGGACCCCCGGCTCATTCATCGAGGAAAAGAAGTTCTCTCTGGTCTGGCACCACAGGAGGTGTAACCCCTCACTCAGTGAAGTGAGAGCCAGGGAACTGGTGAAGGAACTCACGCACCTCACAGCCAATCTCAACCTCCATGTGCTGGAGGGCAGTAGAGTGGTTGAGGTCAAGAATGTCGGTGTTAACAAAGGGCAGGCGGCCTCACGGTGGCTCTCAAGAGAGAAGTGGGACTTTATACTGGCAGCTGGAGATGACCTGACCGATGAAGACGTCTTTCGGGTGCTCCCCGCCACGGCGTGGTCAATTAAGGTCGGCTTTGGTGCATCCGGTGCCAGATTTTGTCTCGGCTCCCCAACCCAGGTAAGGTCCCTGCTAAAAGAAATGATTAGTGCGCCGTTACTGCCGCAGCGGCAAATAACTATGTCAGGAATTCTACAGAGGCACGAGCGCTTCGGCTACTGACGAGAAAATATCCTTAGGCACCCGACTAGGTCGGATGAAGGTCTGTTGCTCGTTACCTCAAGTATATTGCTGGCGAAGCTCACGATTTGAATTGCTATTATCTGTTTTGCATGATGAAGAAAACCGAACTATTGAGCTCAGGGTTCTTCTCAAACATGTCTATTTCTCGCTGGGAATTGTGAACTGCTTCAAGAACCTTCGGGTCATCAGCATATTCAGCTAGAGTTTCCGCAATGAGTTTTTTCAGTGGAGCAAAATACTCCGCCCTCCAGACGTCTTCGTTCAATAGGAAGTGACCAAGTAACTCGTAGCCGCAGCTTGCAATTAACCTCAGTTTCTCGTCGATGTTGCCCTGCTCGTCATGAACCACCATGTATCCATTCGGCTTAAGGAGCCGTCTCCATTCCCGGAGCCCCTTTTCAAAACCAACTACGTGTATACAGCCTTCAGACCAGATGATATCGAATCTCTCGTCAGAGAACTCCATATTGAAAACGGAACACTTCATTGTTTTAACTCTATCCGATAATCCTGCCCGGAGGATCTTTTCAGCAAGTATATCCAGAGTAGACTGGTCAATATCCAACCCAATGATTTCTCCGTTGCTTAACCTCGCCAGCTCCATTGTCGGAACGCCGGAGCCACAGCCCACGTCAAGAATTCGTGGACTATCCATTTCTGGCAGCATGCGAAATGCCCTTCTTGTATATTTAAGGAGGCGCTTTCTTACCCGCTCTTTTTGCCTCTGAAAGCGTAGTTCTTGGCCTGCGATTGTCTTATCTCCGTTTCGGCAATTTTGTTCCGCCGCTTCCATGCCCTGATGATTCCTAAGAAGATATTCATGCCGGGCACCCTTTGCATATAGTTGATATACTCATCGCCAAATTTTTCGACGAGGCGTTTATCTTCCTCTCTGGTGCTCAAGCACAGAAACACGGTTCCAATAGCACCCAAGATGGCAAATAGCCAGTGTGGATACAATAGCACAGTAGTTAGGAAAATCGCATAGATTCCCCCTGTGTATTGCGGGTGCCTGACGACAGCATAAATCCCGGTATCAACCAGACGAGTGGTATATACGAATGATTTACCCTTGGGGACGCCGCCGCGACGGGGGAAAAGGACTATCGGCGCCATCACCAGCACCATACCGAAAGCCCAGACTATACAACCTATGATAGTTAATACAAGGTATGATTCAACTTCCAGAACACCGGTTAAGACGAGGGGGTTTGCCGGGAAACAGACGATACACAGAATAGTAAATATTGAAGTCCAGAGGATTTCCCTCCAGTTTTTCATCCGTAACCACCATTTATTCAGTTAGTCTCTTTCTGGAATGATTGATGGAGAGCAAGCACGGCTCTCTTTACTTGGCACCCATTCAGGTGTTTTCACCTTGAGCAACGGTCACGCCGTCCTGATTTTTAAGAGTCCACAAATAAGTCACGAATACCCTGTCGCCTTTTGAGGTCTCCTTTCTGCCGATTACTTCGGCTTCTGCACTCAGGGTATCGTATGGATAGACTGGAGAGAGTAATCTCAGATTGTTAAGTCCCGTGAATATGGCACTTCCCAGGAATTTGCCAAGCAAGGAGAACAATATCGCCAGTGACATTGCTCCCGGTAGCAGTCTGCTTTTCATACCGAAAGCCTTGGCCGCTTCGTCGCTAAGAAAAGCTGCTCCCCTCATGCCAGTGATATTGCAGAAAATGTCCAATTCTGTGGGAGTAATGAGCCGCGTCTCGTCGCTCACATACTTCTCACCGATAACCCTGTCTGCAAGTCGTTTTTCTGCCATCTTCAAGCACCCCCTTTTAAATGTATGACCCTTTCATTTGAAATATACCCTTATTAGCTTCAGACTATACTTATCCTTTAGTTGGAGCTGGCTACGGCAATGTAAAACGGGTACCGGCATTGTTCAGGAAGAAAATGTCTCCAAACTCTTGAGCCAATCGTGCCGAAGAATAGAAACCAGTACAATGGGAAACGCCCAGCCGTTGAATCCCCATGCCTCTGAGTTCGGCTGCGGTCTTCTCCATCCGTTCCTCAGAAGCCCCCAGGAGATGAGTGCCCCCAATAACAGCGTAGACCAGCTCTTTGCCGGTGAGGTTCTGCGCATGGCGCAGGGTATTAATGATGCCCCGGTGGGCACAACCAAGAATGACGACCAGGCCAAACTCGGTATCAATAATGAGTGCCAGGTCGTCGGCGAGAGGGTCCGGCTTAAGCTCACCACCTTCTTGAACAAACAGGTGACTGTCAATCTCTTCATAGCCAGTAACCATCGGGATTTCCCCGGTAGTCAGGATATTCTCGGTGATATGGACCGACTCTCTCACCAGATTGAAGCGGGCTCCAAGAGCCTCCAGCTCCTCCCGTAAGAACGGAATCCTGATACTACGCGCGATTCCCCCCCTGCGTTTGGTATATTTATCCGCCCAGATATCGGGGTGGGCAATTATCTCCACATTGCCCGTCAAGCCGAGTACGTCTCGCAAGCCGCCGGTATGGTCGGCATGACTGTGGCTGAGCACTATCCGGTCGATAGATGTCAGGTCCACCTCCATCAGCCGGGCGTTGTGCACCGCCGTAAAGCTCAGTCCGGTATCCACAAGAACTCGCACTCCGTCAGCCTCAACCAGAATGCTGAGTCCCCACTCTCCGAGGCAGCCGTAGTTTGCCGTGTTCTCACTTAGCGTGGTTATCTGTATTTCCATTAGTCCTTTCTCGCTTTCTCTACCCGTCCCGGTAGGTTTCTGTCTTCCGGGTAGGTAGTCTTTCTTTGAACTGGTCAATGATGTACTGGCAGGCAGCAAAGCCCTCACCACGATGGGCTGAGGCTACAGCAACCACCAGATTAATTTCCCCGACCTTCAGCTTGCCTATCCTGTGGGATATAGCGACGTTCTCTATTGACCACCTGCGCCTGGCTTCATCGGCTATTTCTTGTAATGTGCTGGAAGCGCTTCCCCCAGGGTCTTGGTATTCTACCGAAAGAACCGGTCTACCCTGAGATTGGTTGCGAATCAGCCCGACGTAGGTGACGACACAGCCGCTACCGTCACTCTTCACCTTTCCAACTACTCGCTCGGGAGATAGCGGGGTTTCGGTAATTTCAATCATGTTAAACACTTTCAGAGATAATACTTACTATCTGTGGTATGGATTCCCCCAGTGAATTTATCATATTGGCGTCCTAGCGTTCAACATTACCCTCATCGTGTAGCTCAGCCAATTCCAGCCCTATCGCCAGCCAAAACAACGTTTCGGCTGTCGTGCCGTTATTGTGGTCGGAAGCTATAGATGACTTCATCAATAATTGCCTCATGCTGCTGGAACAAGTCCGGGTAGGTGACTGCCATCACCCAGAAAGCCTGCTCTCCATTGATGGCGATGAGATACTTGCACTCAGTAGTATATCCGGGAGAAAGGTCCGACATTCCGGTGAATACCAGCTCATAGGCGTCGAGACCACCGACGGTCACGCTCCGTTTCGAAATGAGATTAAAATTAGCCCAGTAACCAGAGGTAGGGATGTCCTCTACTATGCTATCAACATACTCCTGAAGGGTGGTGTCTTCCAGGCGCGGCTGCACAGAAATATGCACCGATGGACTCTTCTCAGGGGGCGCGAAATAGCAAACATGCTCTGGACGCAATACCGGGTACTGGCACCACCCTTCGGGAATGGTAACGGAAAAGCCAGTGCCAGTATATGTGCCTCCCGGCCAGGGCTCCGGCGCAGCAAAGGTGAAGGTGGACAAGAGCTTGAAGCTGTCCATTATATCTTCTACAATCTCCTCCTGCTCATCGAAAGCTCCAGGCTCCCCATGAACGCCATACCAGAAACCTTGTTGCCCGCGCACCAGTAAGACGAACCTGAATTTCTCGACTTGCCCTGTTCCAATGTCACCTTTGGCCACTATCTCATGACCGGAAATACCTCCACCAACGCTTACAGTACGTCCTGAAATTGAATTGTATCCGGGCACAGAACTCAGGTATGTTTCACCTTGAGCTATAAAGTCCGATGAGACAATCTCCTGGCATTCATACTGCAAATACACGCTGGCGGTAAGGAGTCCATCAGGGTCAGCGAATTCAATGGAAAACTGTGTACCTGCCCCCTGTACGTTCTCCGACCACTCCTCTGGATACTCGATAGAGAAGCCATGCTCTGTGCTCTGGTAGAGTGTCATGTCTGAGGTCGTAGAAGTGCCGTTACAACTGGCAGATAATAAAGCCAGCAAAGTAAGACAGGCCGTTACTAACCAGATTGCTTTCTTTAGCATCTTTCGCCCCCCTTGCATATACTTCTTAGGTCTTCATGAGCTTGTAGAATCCCTTTTCCTGTTCTATAAATGAAAACATGCCACGTTCCACAGCCTGATTTAACGCGTTGGTCACCTTCTTTTTCTCGTGCTCTTCCCATATTGCCAATATTCCCGCCGGCTTAAGGACACGATAAAGCTCCTGCAAAGTCTGCTCCATCGGGAACTCATGAAAGGAATCACATGCATGGACAACGTCAACACTCTCAACCGGCAGATTGACAGAGTCTGCGCTGGAGAGAAATACCTTGAGATTTTTCATCCATCTTATCCTGGCTCTGAGCCAGAGAATCAATACATGCACCGGCTCGTTGTCCAGGGCATAGACCATCCCTTCCCGTCCTACGATGCGGGCAGCTACAATTGACGATGTGCCCATACCGAACCCCTCATCCAGGACAACGTGCCCTCTCTTAACACCAGCCCTTACCAGCCACTTTCTCCTCCACCAGGGATTTCGAAACAACTCCATAAACGGCAAGAATATCAGCAGACCACCGCTGTAACCAATAAATAGCCACCAGGGGGCAACGCGTCTCCTCAGGGTGAGCTTGAGTACAATCCAGAGCAGTGTAAGAAAGACGTGATACCCCACTACCCCCAGACCTATCCAGTGTCCCGGGGTAAATTCACTCCAATCTGGCATTATCAATTACCGAATGATTTTTTAATAGCCTCGGAAGCTATGATATCCGCGACGCAGTTTTAGAAGTCTACTCCTCCTTGGCTGCAGTATAGGCGCATAACCATGCCCACAAACCCCACACCCAGAGTCCAATGGCCAGCAATATCCAGTTGCTTGGTTCTAGTCCGGGTGTCCTGTTTGCCGCATCGCCGATAATGCCTACTATCAAGCACACCAGACCCAGCCAGTCAAAAATCATCGAAGCGCGTGCATGCCATTTAGGGCCCATTCCGAATAGTAGGAACTTCATGTCCTTTGGTATTTCCGCCATCTTTCTCATCCCCTTTCTTATTATTCATGATTTCGGTATTCCTATCCATCTCGGGGTTCTATTCATGTATTCACGGTAGGCATCGCCATAGACTTTCAAGCAGTGGCGTTCTTCGGTGTCTAAAAATAGAAGCGACATAACCATATATACAACAGAAAGTAATAAGACAATCCAAGATGCCGTAGCTATGCCTACTCCCAAAAATGCCAGAAATGGTGTGATGTACATCGGGTGTCTTGAATAACGATATATTCCTTTGGTAACAGGCTTGTCAGGTGGTGTAGTCGCAAGACCTACAAAAACCATTACATACGGGATTAAACCTAATAAATAAATAGGAAGGCCTGTATAAAACCATACTGTACCCAATTTTAACGGTATGAAGATAGAGTAGATAACCAAGAGAAGATATATGATGTGAAGAGAAATGAGTGCAAGCTTCTGTATTTTGCTGAACTCAGCAGTGAAATCACTCCCCTCCTCTCGACCTGCGGGAATAATGTTCAATGGCCACAAGAAAAGGGGTACTAGTAGCAAAAACATGAAAATCCAGGCGTTCCAGACGCCAATTTCAAAGGCTGGTGTAGCCGACATTGCTCGCCTCCTTTAGTTCATTCTCTCTACGATTTGGGTATTCCTATCAATCTAGGCGTTCGTTCCACATATTCACAGTAAGACCTGCATAGAACCATACCATACCCTACAATTCATAGTTATCTATTAGTACGATAAGCTGGGCGTTTTGTGAACATAGGTGTCGTCCGTAAGCTGCTTGAGCATAAAATCAGCAACATCGGCCCGCGATATTTTTGCCTTGATGGACGTGTCAGTAGCGCTGAAATCGCTGCGATAGACACCGGTCCGGGGACCATTGGTTAGCACCGCGGGTCGGACGATGACCCAATCCAGCGTGCTTTGCATGATGTAGCGTTCCTGGATTTCCTTGTCCTGAAACATATTTCGGCCCAGGATGGGAATGATAATGATTTTGTAAGGCAGTCCGAGTTGTCTTTTTTGTGGTTTGCTGTCACCAATGCCAAGTGATGACTCGAACACGAACCTTTCGACTCCGTATTTCTCCATTGCAGTGATGATATTTCGCGTCCCATCAGAAATAGTGGTGTTTCTCCAAATAGCCTTGGTACCAAGTGCCGATAATACCGCATCTTGTCCTTTAACAGCCCTTTCAACCGAAGCGTAATCTAAAATATCCCCCTGCACGACTGCTAAATTCTTATGTTTCGTTATGATAGCAGCAGGATTGCGCGCGAAGGCCGTTACCCTGTGTCCTTGTTCCAATGCCTGTGCAACGATTGCACGGCCTGTTCCACCCGTTGCCCCGAAAATAAGCAGATTCATTGTTTCTCTACCTCTGCAAGTGGTATGATTCACTCCTTCAATTCGGCAAGCACATATAACAGTGGCATCCTATCTTGAGGTTCCTTCAGGATTTCTTTATTCATAATAGAAAGCCCCGAATCTCTTATCATGTCGGCCGTCTCATCCAGGTTTAACTTGTGAAAAACCGGGAGTTTGATAAACGGTTTGAAAATCGTAAACAGCATCTTGAATATTGGAGCTTCTCCAAATCCAACTATTACACCAATAAACCGTCCACCCGGTTTTAGAACTCTTTTTATCTCAGACAAAGCCTTTTGGGGGTATGTCATGTTATGTAATGCGTTGTTACAAATAACCGTATCAAATACATCGTTCCCAAAATGAAGTGAATAGGCATCTTCTGCGAAAAATTCTACATTGTCAAAGCCCTTTGCTCTCATCTTTTTCTCTGCCTCATTAATCATCGGCGCTGATATGTCAATGCCGTATACTTTATAAGCTCGCTCAGCTACCTTCAGAGCTACCAACCCTGTACCACAAGCGACTTCCAGAACAGTATCCCCTGCATTAACATCACTGGATATTTTATCCAGCAATGATGATTGATAGATTCCCCAGTGCTTCTCTATGAATTGGTCGTATTCGGGACTGAGTTTATCCCAGTATTTCTTTTCCTTCTCAATTCTTTTCACATCTTGCATTTTTACTTCCTCATTTGCTACTGGTTTAAGATTTTGGTATACCTATCAATCGCGGCGTTCTCTTCATGTATTCACGATATTCATCTCCGAACCTCTCCAGACACAGGCTTTCCTCGGGAGGTACCAGCAATATAATTTGCACAATCAGGTATATGACAGCCAGAAGCAGGTATACCCACGAGGCTGCGGCCAGTCCTATGCCGATATATGCCAGTAGAATGCCAAGGTACATCGGATTCCGAGAAATCCGATATATACCGCTTGTATTTGGTCTGTCCGGTGATGTCCTGGCGAAGGTCAGCGTGGACAGCGTGGCAAATAGCATCCCTATTAAAAACACAGGCAGCCCGGTGTAAAACCAGGCTGTACCCAATTCTAGTGGCACGAAAACACTATAAATCCATGAGGCTAATGAGACCGCCATAAAGAATACGAGCAGCAATCTTTGATGACTGCTATATTTTGGCCATGACCATAGGGCCGACTTCTTGCTGACAAAGGCAAATGAAATACCATAGGTTACTAGGAGAAAGGGAACGATAAAAATCCAGGCATTCCAAACGTCTACTTCAAAAGCTGGTATAGCCGACATTGCTTGCCTCCTTACCTGATGAGGAATGAGAGTTCATTGCTTCACCCCGCGTGTGAGCATCATCTTGGGCATCATGAGTCCTTTTGCGTAGGTAAAAGTGACATCCGAGAATCCGGCTTCTTCAAACATGGTTCGTACTTCATCTTCTGACCAGATATGATACCCATACTTGCCAACTTCCTTCGAATGGTCTTTGCCGTCTTCAGCGTTCCACTCTAGGCTGATGATGACTCTGCCTCCAGAGCGCAGCACCCGGTACATTTCTTTTAACGACTCTAGCGGCTTGGGAAACCCGGCGAAACTACCCATTGATGCGGCAACACTGAACTTATTGTCTTCCCATGGTAATTGTGACGCATCACCACGGACAAATTCTGCGGTCCCCGCAGCGACACGGCCTTTGTTCTTCCCGGCTGCCAGCTTTACGGAAAGCTCCGACAGGTCTAAACCAGCAACGCTATGGACATGTGAAGCGTATTTTTGTAAGAAGTAGCCATTCCCGCAGGCTATTTCAAGAAGGTCGTCATCTGGCTGTAATTCCAGAACTTTGGCCACATTTTCATATATAGACCTGTGCCCCCTGTTCATAAATATGAAGGTAAGTCTTCCGGCAAGTCCTCTGGGTAAATTGACCTGTGGGATTTTTTTACTCTCAACATTCACTTTTTCATCTCCTTTTCCAAGCTGTAATAACCCAGTG
>Ga0315554_1000259_pt1 | contig 30532 bp, 22 predicted proteins | sample SalMarSW160370MG_FD_202114 | JGI IMG/M metagenome (GOLD analysis project Ga0315554, IMG submission 202114) | Salt marsh sediment microbial communities from the Plum Island Ecosystem LTER, Massachusetts, United States - Salt Marsh Sediment SW1603-70 ...
TATCAACGCTGGTGCGATATCAGGAGTAACCACCCTTGACGCCAACGGCCTTGCGACGCTGAGCGGAGGCATAACTTCCGGCAGTATTCATATCAACGACTTGACCGGCGGCGTAAACAATATCACCGGTGTCAGTATACTGTCAGCTAATATAGTTGACGCCAATACCGTTACCGCCGGCGACAGTATAACACTCGATGGTACTACGGGCTCTATAAGCGGTACATCATTAACGACGACCGGAGACGCAAGTATAGGCGGGGTGCTCGAAATCTTAGGTGACATGTCGTTTGGCAGTAGTTTGGATGTTAATGGTCTTGCTACTGTCAGCGGTGGTGTTGCTTCGGGCAGTATTCATATCAACGATTCCATAAGCGGTCCAAATAACATAACCGGTGTTGATACCCTGGAGGCGGCGACTGTAGATGCGAATACAGTCAATGTCGGCGACAGTATTACACTCGATGGCACTACCGGTGAAATATCTACCAGCGGTGATCTAAGTGTAGGCGGAGCTTTTACGGTCGACGGTGGAATTGCATCAGGTGGTATTCATATCAACGATTTGACCAGCGGTGCGAATAATATTACCGGCGTTGATACACTGTCGGCCCAGACTGTCGATGCTGCGACTGTGAACGCGACGACCTTTAATGCCGGTGAAACGGGCGGCGGGGCAGCCGGAATGATAAATATTACCGACGGCACGAGCAATACTATCACGTTCAACGGTTCTACCGGCGCAATAACCAGCACCACTTTGACGACGACCGGCGATGCAAGTATAGGCGGGGTGCTCGAAATCTTAGGTGATATGTCGTTTGGCAGTAGTTTGGATGTTAACGGCCTTGCGACGGTAAGCGGTGGTATTAATACCGGAGATATTCACATCAACGACGCGACCAGCGGCGAGAACAATATCACCGGTGTCGATACGCTGGAGGCTGTGACGGTAGATGCAACTACTGTAAACGCCGCGACCTTTAATGCCGGCGAAACGGGCGGCGGGGCAGCCGGAATGATAAATATTACCGACGGCACGAGCAGTACTATTACGCTCGACGGAGCTACAGGTGATATAACGACGACCGGCGACGTAACCATTGGTGGATCTCTTGCTGTCGACGGCGGATTAAGTATTATCGGCGGTATTTCTAACAGCGGCGACAGTATTATTGGCGGGACGCTTGAAGTTTCCGGTGCTACATTGCTCGAAAGTACGCTTAGCGTAGCCGGGCTTTCGTCGCTGGATGGCGGGATAAATGTCAACAGCGGGAATTTTACCGTTGCAACCAACGGTGATACGAGCGTTGGCGGGATTCTTGGAGTTACAGGAGACCTTACAGCTACCGGGGCAACTAATACTATTGGTGCAGCGGGAACGTCGGAAAATACAATAACCGGTGCGACCAATATAATAACCGCAACGACAAGCACTGAAATTAGCGGAAATAACGCAAATGTTTCCTTGTCGAATGATTCCGCGGGCATAAACGTAACCGGCGGCTCGGTGGTAGCACTGACAGATAACACGGCTTCTATATTGACTGCGGACGGAAAAGGGTTAACTATTGACCAGACGACACATACAACAACCTTAACCGGCGGGCAAAATTCTTCCACTTGGACGCTAACGGACGCATCGGCAACGCTGGGTGTCGGAACTGCGTCTTCTTCTGAGGTCCAGGTGTTCCGGGCAACAAACACAGCCGGAACTACCGCCGTTACAATCGGCGGAAGCAGCAACGTTTCGAATCAGATTTTGGCAACCGCAAGCGGCGGAACAAACTCGATGATAGCCAATGCGACCGATGGTGAAAATATCATCTCGGCTGCAACGAACACAATTACCGGCGAAACGACTATAACATCCGGCGGAAACAGTATTGTTGTATCCGGCAATACAAACAGTAACTCGCTTGTGGTTAGCGATACTCAGCAAGGCTCGGTCGGGGTCAATACATTTGATTACGGAACGTGTGTTACCGGCGGCATGCTTATTGACGGCGACGTCGGCGTTAACGGCAGCATTTACAGCCTTAATCCGACCGCAAGTGCTACTGTTAATGTTGGGAATAATGGAATGACTATTACAGGGGAAGAAAATACGGTCATCCTGCAGGCCGATGATGACGCGCTTGATACCAATTCTCGTGCTCGACTTGAGATGACTCCTACCTCCGCGAATTTATATGTAAACACCGATGACGGAGTATCTCATGGAGTAACTATAACTCAGGAAAGCACCGTTATTTCAGGCGGGACCAGCTCAACGTCGCTTACACTCGATGATGACGGGGCCACATTCCAGAATGACGATACAGGCGGTCCGGCAAGAGTAACGGGCGTGGCTAACGGTGTTAATCGATATGATGCGGTTAATGTGGGGCAATTCAGGAGTGCCGTTGACCGGCTTGACAGGAGAATCGACAAGGCTTATTCGGGCATAGCGTCTGTTGCGGCTTTGGCGGCGATTCCTGCTCCGGTTCCGGGCAAAAATGTTTCGGTCGGATTAGGTTTCGGAAATTTTGAAAGTGAAAGTGCCATCGCTATAGGAGGTAAAGCCCTTGTGGGGCAGAATAAGAATATTACTCTTTCTGCCGGGCTGGGGTACAGCGATAACACCACGACGATGAGCGCCGGAATAGGTTGGAGTTTTTAATGGAGCTTATTCAAAGATTCAGCGGAAGGGCAAGATACATTCTGTCCTGACGGTGTAATATAACGTCCCTCGTTTGGCCGGTGGTTCATTCTGTTTTGACGCTGGGGCGAACTGATGCGCAACTTACGTCAGCTCGACCGACCAGTACGCGTTATCAAGAAACTGCTTCCAGCTTTTGTATCGCTGATGACCGAGATGGACGTGCAGCAGGGGGTTGCGTTTCGGTTTGACAGGTGTGCGGACAAGTGTCATGTGGGCCTGTTTCGGAGTTCGGCCGCCTTTCTTGACGTTGCATCTTGTGCAGGCACAGACAATATTTGACCAGCTCGAGCCGCCGCCTATACTGCGCGGGATAACATGGTCAAGACTGAGCTCCATCGTGGAAAATTTCTTGCCGCAATACTGGCAGGTGTTTCTGTCCCGGGCAAAGATATTCCGCCGGTTAAACTTGACTTCGCTTCTCGGCAGCCGGTCATAGAAAAGCAGCCGGATGATTCGCGGCACTGCAATATGGAAATTGACGGTGGCTATCCAGTCGTAGCCGTCGGGTTCGAACTGTCGCTTGAACCGGCTGACGTCGCACCATGACTGAAAGTTGTAATTTGCATAGGTGTTGTCCTCGCAGGAAACGACCTCCGCCAAATCGCGAAAGAGCAGGGAAAAGGCCCGTTTCACGGAGATAATGCGAACAGCCATGTAGTGCTTATTCAGCACCAGCACGTTACAGGTAAGAGCCGAATGGTCTGCATAACCGGTCATTTTAATAACCGAAAAAAAATCACCCTTTATCTCTCAGCCGAACTACCGATAAAATAGCACGGCCGCAGGTTTATCGCAAGTGAAAACTTGATGAGGATTTTCGGGGTAAAAGGGCTCGGCGTCACCTGAAATTGTGTACGTATGGGTTTCGCCTCGCTGGTGTGAAGGTAGTTATTGGCTTGCGCACAGCGACTCTTCGTACAGCAGATGCGGCGAGAGTTGATTTTACGCAATCAACGTGTCGTAAAAACAGTGAAGTCTGGAGCTTTACGCCGTTTCTTCGGTGCTCGCGGCGACAGGCATTACGTTTTCCGCTCGCAGGCCTTTCTCTCCCTTTACAACGTCATAGGTAACATCCTGGCCTTCGTTGAGCGTCTTGTACCCATCGCTGGAAATACTTGCATAATGAACAAAAATATCCTGACCGTCTTCGCCCGCTATAAAACCGTATCCTTTGCGGGCATTGAACCACTTTACTTTGCCTTGCGACATAAACGACTCCTTTGGTAAAGCCTTTGCAAAAATCATCACTGCCGAGAAGCTTCAATCAGACGGTTACACCCGGCAGTGAGTATTCTACATTTGTGAGCCCCTTTGAATCGACTTAGCCGGTGTCGTGGTAAGATTGCTCTTCATCTCTCTTCCCATCTTGAACTTTACAGTGCGCTTTGCCGGCACATCGACACGTTCAAGAGTCTTGGGGTTCTGAGCGGTTCTGGAGGCTCGGGTCCGCGTTTCAAACACACCGAAATCGCGAAACTCGAGACGATTACCTTTGCAGAGCTCGGCAGTAATCTCATCGAGGAACGACTGGACGATACGCTTAACTATAACCCTTTTTGCCTGCGTGGCTTCTGCAATTCTGTCGATGAGTTCTTTCTTGGTTATTGTTGCCATAGACTTTCCTCACTTCAACAAAGAAAACGCGTCAATGCGCTTTGCCGAACGCACAGGCACTTTTCGCAGGATGTGCAGCACTACCCGGGGGCGTCGAGAAGTATTGCCGTCAATTTGACTTTTACAAATAGTCACGTCTGTCAACCGTCAACAAATCTGGCAAACCCTGAAATAAAAACAATCGCAAATTACTATACTATAAAGACTTCTACGCAACAAGATTTTTTTAAATAAAATTTTGCACTCTTCCCATACGAATATTTTGCTTGTTGCGCAACCTGCTTTTAAGCCCTGTCGGCAGTGCCGGCGACTGTTTTGGGCATCCGGGACAAAAGCTGTCTCGCAGGCACAATGTCTGCATGTTGCACATTCGACATTTCAAACATAAGTTCTTTTCAGGCAAGCGGTTATGACTAAAGGCCTGGCCGGGACATCACCGATGTCAGACTTCGGCCCGGTACGTGTCTCGAATTGGATTGACCGTGTGGACTGCCGGCCGCATAATTGCCGATTCTATAGGGTCCCCCCAGCGCGATATGCTGCGTTTGGGCAGCCAGATACTCGTAAACGACCAGCGGTAATTTAGGATTAGCCTTGTTATGTCATCTATCGACCAGAAACACGTTGGACCAGACTCTTGGCAGGCCGAAAGAAGATTCAGGGAGATTATTGAGACGGTCCAGTGGTTGCTGATAGCGCTTATTCTGGCGTTGTTATTCCGCGCATTTATTATGGAGGCCTATCGCATACCTACCGGAAGCATGGCTACGACTTTGAAAGGCGCGCACTTCAGGCTCTACTGTCATCAATGCGGCTGCGCGTTCGACAGGGGGTTCGATACGGGTGACTACGGATTACCTAAAGAAACTTTGCCGGATGACGGCAGAGAAATTCCCGGTGATTGTCACTGCCCGAACTGCGGTTACAATTTGAAGTTTGACGAACCGATATGGGTGGCTAACGGCGACCGCATACTGGTCCTGAAGTGCCGGTACCAGTTTGTCGAACCGAAAAGATGGGATGTAGTCGTTTTCAAAGACCCCGCGGACCCGGGCAGCAATGTCATCAAGAGATTAGTCGGCCGACCCGGTGAGACCGTTGAGATAATCGACGGTGACATATATATCGACGGCAAAATTGCTCGAAAACATGGTAAGCTGCAGGAGAAACTATGGATACCGGTTTCTAATAACGATTATCAGCCTCTCAGACCGAACGAAGAATCATTTCAAGGCCGACGATGGCATCTCCCCTGGCGGTTCGACAGCACACAGTGGCGCATCGATGCGAACAATGCCGCCTGCTTCGAGTCACTTGGTGAAGATGATGAGCTTCGAGAGCTGGTTTACGACGGTTCGGCGGGTAACGGTTTAAGGGCAGGCTACGTTTATAATGGAACTGCTTATCACGATGTAAGGCCTTATTGCAGTGATTTGAAAATACGCTTCTTCGTTCAGGGCAGAGGCGGTCTGTGTGCCGGCGCCGAGTTAAGCAAGTATGGGCGAAGCTGGCGAGGCTGGGTCGAGGACGATACGATGTTCATAGGCAGGGTGGTTGAAGGTGAAGTTGAGAGGCTTATAGAAAAGCCGCTGAGAGAAAATCCGGGTGCCGGCGATATGATAGTTTTTACAAATGTTGACCATCGTCTTACTTTCCAATGTAACGAAGATACTGTATCGTATGACCTCGGTGAAGGGCCTGATGATGCGGGCGAGAGACTTGTTGATATTGCCCCTGAGGCCGGAATTCTCGCCGCAGGTAAAGTTCGCATATCCCGTCTGGCAATTTTCCGGGATATTCATTATACTGTGCAGCACTTCTATGGCGGCCACGGCCCGGTCAGGGCGGCCGAAGGCAGTGGTTTTACGCTTGAAGCCGGCGAGTATTTTGTGCTCGGTGATAACAGCCCGAATTCTTATGACGGACGCTGGTGGGCTACGCCGGGAATAGGAAACAATGGTATCAGCTATCGAGCCGGTATTGTGCCGCGGGATTTTCTTGTGGGCAAAGCGGTGTTCGTTTATTGGCCGGGCGGTTTCAGGGTTTTCCCGAAATCCCGCTCGGCGGTAATACCCAATATCGGGCAGATGCGTTTCATATACGGCGGGTCCGAATCAGGCCGTTAGCTGTCAAAAGCTCGCTGAAAAGCAGGTTACAGGAGACGATGTTTTAGACCATGTTTAAGAAAAACCAGGACACGCAGGACAAGCAAAGCAGCAGGACAAAGCACGATGTCGTAACGGAAGTTGCCAACATACTCGAGGAATTGGCAAGTGCACTGGTTATGGCGCTGCTGGTAATCGGTTTTGTCGTTCAGCCTTTTATTATTCCTACCGGCAGCATGGCCGAAACGCTCAAAGGTGCCCATTTCAGGTTTAACTGCCCGCAGTGTGGCTGTCAATACGACAGGGACTTTCAGGACAGGAATAACCAGGTGCCGCGGCAAAAGATTTATCCGCCTGTCTCGCGGTGTCCGAGCTGCGGTTATTACCATAACTCGCAGGGGCCTGTTCTCGTCGCCAAAGGCGACAAGATACTGGCGTTGAAATTTCCGTACCAATTCATCGAGCCTAAGCGGTGGGACGTGGTGGTTTTTAGGAACCCGAGCAACCCGGTGGAAAACTACATCAAAAGGCTCATAGGCAAGCCGGGCGAAAAGGTCGAGATAATCGACGGTGACATTTATATAAACGACCGAATCGAACGCAAGCCGCCGAAAGTCCAGGATGAAATGTGGATGATAGTTTACGACAGTGACTTTACACCGGTCCGGCCGAACGAGAACCGGTTCAACGACCATAAGTGGCAACAGCCTCTTCGGAATTACGGCGAAAGCAATTGGAAAGCTGTGGAAAATAACGACGGCCGGTTTGTTCTCAACAGTATTAGCGGCAGAGAGAACAGGCTGATTTATGATACGACAATCGGCAACGATTTTCGTACGACCTACGCCTATGACGGTGTTGAACAGTATGCTCTGCTGCCGAATTGCAGTGACTTGATGGTACAATTTTATGCCGAATTTAAAAGTAACAGCGCGGGCAGGCTTATCGGTGCGGGCCTTAGAAAATATCAGCGATACTACAAAGCTCGCGTAGACGACCAGGGCCGAATGACAATCGCCGGGGTCGACGGCGGCAGAGAACAGATACTGGCCCAAAGGAGCATTGATTTGCCTGTCACAGGTGAACTGGTTGCGGTAAAATTCGCCAATGTTGACCATATGCTGAAATTCCAGTTCGCCTCCGAAGAGCTTCTTTATGATTTGGGAACGAAGTCGTCCGACGCCGGCCCTTTCCGTGAAGAAGCCGAGCCGGAGGTCGAAATCATAGGTTCCGGTGAGCTTGAGATATCGCATGTGGCTGTCTATCGTGATACCTACTATCTTTCCAGGCATTACGGCCGCGGTTCTCAGAATGGGCATGCTGTACAGGGTAATCCGTTAAAGCTTCAGGACGATGAATTTTTTGTCCTGGGCGATAACAGCCCGGCCAGTTCCGACGGCAGGTGGTGGGATAAGCCCGGCATCGGCAACAATAACGAGCAGTATCGGCCCGGCGTGGTGCCGAGAGATTACCTGGTAGGCAAGGCCTTTGTAGTGTTCTGGCCGAGCGGATTTAGGCCGTTTGAAAAGTTCCCCTTTAGGATAGTTCCCAACGTTCGGGAAATCAGGCTGATATACGGCGGCTCGAACCGCAGTCAGTAAAACTCACCTTTGGCAGGCGGTTATTGACTTTGAGGGGCGTTGAGGTTAATTTATCGGGTTTGGTACGGAGACCGGTTTTTTTAGTTTTAAGGGGTCCCCAAACACAAAAAAAAGTTGGAGGTATCCCTGAAGCATCAGGAAGCTTAAGTTTATGAAAGAGACAAAGAAACTTGAGGAGCGTTTCGAGGATATGAGTATCCTCGAGGAGCTCAAAAATTCATACCTGAACTATTCCATGAGCGTTATTGTCTCGCGGGCTCTGCCGGATGTGCGCGACGGGCTCAAGCCGTCGCAGCGTCGAATTCTGGTTGCGATGCACGATTTGAGTCTGGGCCCGAGGAGCAAGCACCGAAAGTGTGCAAAGATAGCGGGTGATACCAGCGGTAACTACCATCCGCACGGCGAGGCCGTTGTCTATCCGACGCTCGTTCGCATGGGCCAGAAATGGAATATGCGGTACCCGTTGATTGACCCGCAGGGCAATTTCGGCAGTATCGACGGCGACCCGCCCGCCGCAATGCGATATACCGAGGCTCGAATGACCGCCGCCGCCACCGAGATGATGGAGGACATCAGGTACGATACCGTGGATTTCATGCCCAACTACGATGAGACTCGCAGCGAGCCGCTCGTGCTGCCTTCAAAATTTCCGAATCTTATCGTCAACGGCTCGACCGGAATCGCGGTAGGCATGGCGACAAATCTCGCGCCGCACAATCTCGGCGAGGTCTGCGATGCACTTTTGCTCGTTATCGATGACCCCAAATGCGGCTTCAAGGATATTATGAAGGTCCTGCCCGGACCTGATTTCCCGACCGGCGGAATCATCTGCGGTAGAAAGGGTATCGTAAACGCTTATACTACCGGCAGGGGACATCTGACGGTCCGGGCCAAAGCCGATATCGAGGACACCAAACGAGGCAAGACCCTGATTGTTATCACCGAAATTCCTTATATGGTCGTAAAGACGACAATCGTTTCTAAAATTGCCGATTGCGTTCATAATAACCAGCTTGCTGAAGTTGCCGACGTCAGGGACGAATCGGACCGAAAGGGTTTGCGGGTTGTTGTCGAATTAAAAAAGGACGCCGACCCTAACGTGGCGATTAACAAGCTTTTTCAATATACCCCCTTGCAGAACACATTTGCGATATCGAATCTTGCGCTGGTCAATAATCGGCCCGAAACGCTGAATATAAAACAGCTTCTAAACTACTTCCTTGACCACCGCAAAATAATCATCCGCAGGCGAACCACGTTCCTGATGAGGCGATGCCGCAACCGCGCGCATATTCTCGAAGGGTTGATTCTCGCGGTAAGTGACATTGATGAGATTATCGAAATTATCAAGAAATCTCCCGATGCGCCGACGGCCAAGCTGAACCTTATGAAAAAGCCTCTAAAACTGGCTGAGGCGGCGACATTGAGTAAGATTCTGCCTAAAGAATTTATTAAGGAAAAGAGCAAATCTAAGCATTATCTGACCGGACCGCAGGCCGATGCAATCCTGACGATGCAGCTTCAAAGGCTGACCGGACTGGAGATAGAGAAGCTGGCCAAGGAATACGCCGAGCTGACCGAGCAGATAAAAGGTTATGAATCCATACTTGGCGATGAGAAGGTGCTTCTGAATATCGTTCGCGATGAAATTGCCGAGATGAAGCAGAAGTACGCAGACAAGAGACGCACTCAGATTGCAGGCCAGGTTCAGGAATTCAACATCGAGGACTTGATTGCCGACGAGGATGTGATTGTGACCGTCAGTCACGCCGGCTACATCAAACGTATGCCTGTCGATACATATCGCCGGCAGGGACGCGGCGGCACTGGTATCATCGGCTCGGACACCAAAGAGGGCGATTTTATAGAGCACCTCTTTGCCGCCTCGACACACGATTACCTGCTTGTTTTCACCAATCGCGGCAAGTGCTACTGGCTGAAGGTCTATGACGTACCGAGCATGTCCAGGCAGAGCCGAGGCAGGAGCATCGCCAATCTTCTGCAGCTCGGCGACCAGGCAATCGCTTCGATTATCAACGTCAGCAGTTTCGATGAAGATACCGAGGACCAGGGCAAACAGCGGCAATTGGTAATGGCCACGCAGAACGGACTGGTAAAAAAGACCAGGCTAAGTGCCTATAGCAATCCGCGTTCGACCGGCGTTATCGCTATCAAGCTCGACCCAAACGATAATGTGATTAATGTCGCTCTTACCAGCGGCAGCGACCATATCATACTGGGAACACGCGACGGCGTGGCGATTCGCTTCGATGAAAAACAGGCCCGCTCGATGGGCAGGGCTTCACGCGGTGTCAAGGGTATTCGGCTGAGACAAAAGGACCAGGTGGTTGACATGGTTATTGCCGAGCCGGGCGGTTCGCTGCTTACCATTTGCGAAAACGGGTACGGCAAGAGGACCATTCTGGAGAACTATCGGTCGCAGGGACGCGGCGGCACAGGCCTGAAGAACATCAAAACCAGCGACAGAAACGGTAAGGTCGTTGCCATGAAAGCCGTCTCGGGTAATGATGAGATTATGCTGATTACAGCACACGGTATTATCATCAGGACGGGCCTGGACCAGCTTCGTTCAATCGGCAGAAATACTCAGGGTGTCCGCCTGATAAAGCTCAGGACGGACGATAAGCTCGTCGCCGTGGCCAAGATTGTTCAGGAAGAAACCGACGACGGACAAAGCGAAAAACCTGACTCTGAAAGTGAAGAGCCAAAATCAAGTGAGGCTTCGGACTCATCCGGCAATAAGCCCAAACGTGTGGCAAAGAAGAAACGTTCCAAGAGGAGTAAGTGATTTTAACTGGTTTTAAGTGTGTTGCAGCATCATGGCCGCCGCAAAAACCAAAAAATCCGACAGCCCGCAATGCATCTACGTAATCGCGGGCAAAGAAACGTCTCTGGTAAATGCCGAATGCGACAGGCTTTTGGATAAGCTTCTTGTCCCGGCCGAAAGAACAACGGGCCTATTGAACGTCGACGCCGACAGAATAGCGGCCGTCGAGGTGATGGATGAGCTGCGGACCCTGCCGTTTCTTACCAGCAGGCGAATTGTCGTTTTAAGGAACGCCGACAAATTCATCTCCGCCAATCGCGAGCTTCTCGAGACTTATTTCGATAATCCCAGCCCGACGGGCGTTCTGGTAATGACGGCCGGCAGTTTCGATTCCCGCACGAGGCTTGCCAAAATGCTGCCGAAAGTGGGACAGCTCATATCTGTCAGTCAGCCTTCGGCTGCGCAACTGCCGGGCCGTCTGCGGCAATACGCCCTCGAAGCGCACGCAAAAAGCCTGCAAAGCCAGGCCTCGGAACTTCTGATTGAGCTTGTCGGCGAGGAGCTTACCCGACTGTATAGTGAAATCGACAAGCTTGCCTTGTTTGCGACGGATAGAAAGAACATCACCGTCGAAGATGTGAACTCACTTGTCGGGCACAACCGCCTTTATAATGCGTTCGACGTGATTGACTCGGTGATAGAGCGCGATACGGCCGGGGCCGTGGACCAGCTCCGCCGGCTGTTCAGTCAGGACAGAACCGCCCAGTACACTTTTGCTGGTGCGCTTGCGTACCATCTTCGGCGAATGTTCACCGCAAAAGTAATGCTTCAGAAAGGCCGAAGCGAAGGGGATGTCGGAAAAAGCCTGCGCATCTGGCACCGGGCGGATGCGTTCTTTACACAACTGCGCAAGGTCTCACTCGTCGAAATAGGTATGTTAATAGAACGATTGGCACGGGCGGATTATGAAATCAAAACCGGCAGAGCAACTCCAATGACTGCGATAGAACAACTGATAATGACTATGGCGGCAGCTTAACTGTTTGTGCCGGTGGCTGCATGAGCCGGAGATAAAAATCTTCGAACTGCCCGCACCAGGGTTCTGCGGTCGATGGGTTTACACAAATAGGCACTACAGCCGCATGCTATACACTTTTCTTCGTCGCCTTTCATTGCGCTTGCCGTCAAGGCTATTATCGGAATGAGCAGTCCCTGTTTCCTGAGGGCTTTAGTCGCTTCATAACCGCTCATTTCCGGCATGTGCATATCCATGAAAATCAGGTCGAAGAATTCTTCCGACGCCATCTCCACGGCCTGTCTGCCGTCTTGTGCAATAGTGACATCCAGTCCGAGCTTCTCCAGCAGAAGTCTGATGAGTAATTGATTTGTGGGTGTGTCTTCGGCAACCAGCACCTTGCCGCTGAAATGTTCATCTTGGTTGCCGTCGGACTTTTCATCCTGGTACAACTTGTCGTTTTGCTCTGTGGAAGACTGACTGTCGATATCCAGTCCCGGCGGCAGGAGGATTGTAAAAGTCGACCCTTTGCCCGGAGTGCTGTTAACCGAGATTTTACCGCCCAGCAGCTCCATCAGTTTTTTGGCAATGGCCAGTCCCAGGCCGGTTCCGCCGTATTTGCGGCAGTGAGTATCGTCAGCCTGATTGAAGGCTTCGAATATACTGTGTTGCTTCTCGAATGGGATACCGATTCCGGTGTCCTCAACATCAAAGCGTACCATTCTTTGTTGCTCTGTTGTTTCGAGATAGGCGTTGACGTAAACATGGCCTCTTTCGGTGAACTTGATTGCGTTGTTGCATAGATTGATAAGGCACTGCTGTATCCTGACCGGGTCGGTTATGATTTCGGCGGGCAAATTCTGCCCGTAATTGACTTTAAATACCAGGTTCTTTGCCTTGGCTGCCGGTGACATCATCAATTCGATATTGCTAAGCAGCTTTTTCGGCGAGCATTTGATGTGCTCGACATCCATCTTGCCGGCCTCGATTTTCGAGAAGTCCAGAATGTCGTTTATCAACTGCAGGAGTGTTTTGCCGCTCTCTCGAATTATGCTGACGTGCTTTTTCTGGTCTGGTGTGAGATTATCTTCGGCCAGTACATCACTGAAACCGATAATGGCGTTCATCGGTGTACGGATTTCGTGGCTCATATTCGCCAGAAACTGGCCCTTAGCCACGTCTGCGACAATCGCCTGTTCGGCAAGCCTGTTTGCACGGTCCACTGAGTGCTTGAGCTGGCGATTGACCTGCCTTGTTTCTTCCTGTGCCTGTTCGGCGCGATTTTTGGCCTGTACAAATTCGTTCTCGGTCCGCTTACGTTCCTGTATCTCGGATTCCAGGGCGCTGCGGCGTTTCGCCAGGCTGATTTCTATTCGCCGAACGTGAAAGTAAAACAGGAGAAACAAAATTACAGCCACCACTGAGCTTAATACTATCAGTGTGGTTGACATTTGCACCTGGGAACCACGCATTTCACTGACATCCAGCAGCACAACGATATCACCCAGGTCTTTTCCCCTGCCATCCTGCAGCTTCAGGAATCCTCCGCGATAGCTGACGCCTTCCTGCTCGAGGTCAAACACGCCTGTGCCATACGCCGGTGGAGTGTAGCGCATCTTATCGGCGAGCTCTTTGGGAATTGAGTTGAGCGTGCTGTCTGCAACTACGAAATGTTCGAACTGGTTCCAGTCGCCGTCCTGCTGTCGGAACTTGTTGGTTTCCTGCCACCGCTGGCGATTTAGATTGCCTTTGTTAATGGTGAACAGAATCTCTGCCTTGAGCGTCTTTTTAAGTTCCGGCGCTATATCTCCTATCCGCTGACCCAGTTCGATATAGCCAAGTACCCCGGAGCCGTTCTCCCACGGCTTTACCGCCTTGAGGACAAGGTTTCCGTTTTCATCAATACTAACACCCTGTGTCGGTTCATTCTTCACCGCCGCATGGGTCAGAACGAATGATTCGATACAGTCGCCGAGGTTGCAGGGGTCATGAACTCTTAAATCGCAGGTCAGGTCGGGCCGGTAAAAAGTGAGGCTCTCTACGTCGTATCGTTCCTGCAGGCCGGCAAGTAGCTCTTCGGCGCGGTTCAGCAATGCCGTCCTGTCGTGTGACTGCCAGGCTTTGGTCAGGGCCTCATCCTGAGTAAGCAGCCCCGCGATGCTGTGCATAAGATAGCCGTCATGCCTCACCTGCCAGCGGAGCATACGCTCTGCACCGCTCAATCGTGCATTTGTGTCGTAGCTGATATTGTTATTGCCCAGCCAGTACACTCCTGTGATAGATGAGCCCAGGAGCACCAGCAACGCAAGGCCCACCGGAACCAGCAATGGCAGCTTAATCTTTTCTCTGTCTTTGGCCATCCAGAGTCCTGTCTGCGCAGAACGTAAAACTTCATTAGCGTCGTATACCCAATGCGAAAATATCGACTTTTTTGTGAGGTTGTTCCTGGTATGAATCCTCAGTTATTGAGATGTTCACGAAAACCCTTTTTAAGGGGTGGATAAAAACATTATTATCAGCCGATAAGTTCCTGCGGCCTCAACCCCTGTCCCGGCGGGCCTTGTTCTCGGACGTCAAAACGACACGATTACAGACCTGGCACGTTGTCAGCGTAGCAGGCTTGCTGCCGCAGCGTAATATACCTCGTTCAGGCGGCACTGATTTTTGAACTCGCTTATTGTGATGCCGTCGGTAATCAGCAGGTACTCGATATCAGCCATCTCGGCGAAATCTTCGAGGTGTTCGGCGGTTACTACCGTACTGAAACCGGTATGATGAGCGCCGCCGCCCAGAATCCACGCTGCCGCCGCCGTCTTGAGGTCGGGCAGCGGCTTCCATAATACCCTGGCCACAGGAAGTTTCGGCAGCTCGGCACCGGGACTGACGACCTGGCAGGGATTAACAAGCATTCTGAATCTGTTACCCATGTCAACGACCGAAGCGTTCACCCCTTGTCCCCGTGCAACGTTGAACAGCAGTCTTGGCGGGTCAGCCTTTCCTCCGATTCCAAGAGGATGTACTTCGAGTCGGGGTTTTTCTTCGGCAATTGACGGACAAACCTCGAGCATGTGCGCGCCGAGCACCATCATTGATTTGGGGTCGAGATGATAAGTATAGTCTTCCATAAAACTCGTGCCGCCCTTGAGTCCGCCGGCCATAACTTTCATCGCGCGGACAAGCGCCGCCGTCTTCCAGTCACCTTCGGCGCCGAACCCATAACCATCAGCCATTAACCTCTGAACAGGCAGACCCGGAAGCTGGACAAGCCCGTGCAAATCTTCGAATGTTGTTGTAAACGCGCTGAAATCACCTTTTTCAAGGAAACTTCTCATCCCTGCTTCTATCCTGGCAGACTGGCGAACGGCTTCGAGCTGAGCATCGGAGAGTTTGAGCTTGTAGGCTTTTTTATATTCATTTACCAAAACTCTGATTTGCTTATCATTTACCTTGTTGATTGTCTCTGCGAGGTCGCCGACCCCATAGCCGTTTACCGAGTAGCCGAATTTTCTCTGCGCTTCCACTTTATCTCCCTCGGTCACGGCAACTTCTCTCATATTATCGCCGAACCGCGAGACCTTCATTCCCTGCCAGTCGTGCCAGGCGCAGGCCGCACGCATCCAGACGTCAAGTTTTTGCAAAACATCTTTGTCCTTCCAGTGGCCGACTATGACTTTTCTGTTTTTCCTCAGACGGCTGCATATAAACCCGAACTCTCTTCCGCCGTGTGCAGACTGGTTAAGGTTCATAAAATCCATATCGATAGAGGACCATGGAATGTCCCTGTTGAACTGGGTATGGAGATGTACGAACGGCTTACGCAGTGCTTCGAGTCCGGCAATCCACATCTTGGCGGGACTGAAAGTGTGCATCCAGGTTATCAGCCCAACGCAATTTTTGGCGGTATTGGCCCTGACGCAGACGTTGGTGATTTTCTCCGGCGTTGTTACTACCGGCTTGAATACCACCTTGCAGGCAATCTCGCGCGAGCCGTTCAGGTATTCGGCAATAATTTTCGAATCAGCATCAACCTGTTTCAGTACGTCTCTTCCATACAGATGCTGGCTTCCGGTCACAAACCACACTTCGAATTTCTTAAGGTCGGGTATCATATCTGCTCCGGTTTTTGATTAAGAGTTTTTTTCTTTTTGGCCGTAGTAGGCGTCTTCGCCGTGCTTGCGTAAATAGTGTTTATCGAGCAGCACCTGTGCTATAGGTTTCTGGTCGGGATTTAAAGTGAACGACCCAAGGGCCATATCCGCAATCTGTTCCAGTACAGCGGCATTTTCAACTGCATCAGCGGCATCGCGACCCCAGGTGAAAGGCCCGTGATTCGCAACTAACACCGCCGGCCTTTGCATAGGGTCTATACCATCGAATCGTCTTACAATTACTTTGCCGGTATTAAGTTCGTAGTCGCCTTTGATTTCCCCTGCTGATATTGTTTCCGTTACCGGCACCGCACCGTAGAAATGGTCCGCGTGCGTCGTACCGAAACACGGTATTTCGCGACAGGCCTGTGCCCACATTGTAGCCTTCGGCGAATGCGTATGACATATCCCGCCTATGTCTTTAAAGCTGCGATACAACTCCAGGTGCGTCGGCGTATCGGAAGAAGGCCGAAGCTTCCCCTCAATGACCTTGCCATCCAAATCCAGCACAACCATTTTTTCAGGACTAAGCTCTTCGTATGCCACACCGCTCGGCTTGATGACAACGATGCCTGCACTGCGGTCGATGCCGCTGACGTTGCCCCAGGTAAATGTTACCAGCTCGTACTTTGGCAGCATCAGATTGGCATTACAGACTGATTGTCGAAGCTCCTCGTACATCAGGTGTTGGCCCTTTCTTTTATACCGAGCAAATCCTTCATTACATTAGCTAAGCGGCCTGCATCGGCGTTGATGCCGAACGCGTCGTGCAGTTGCCTGTAGAGTTTATAAAGCTGCTGATACACCTTAACATTTTCCGGCACGGGTTTATAGGTAATATCTTTCACGCCGCACATACTTCTTTGTGCCGCGGCAAAATCATCATATCCGCCATTTGCCTTGCCCGCAACCACTGCCGCCGCTATCGCAGAACCCAGTGCGCAGGTCTGCCCCGAACGCGAAATCTTCATTTCTCTGCCCGTCACGTCGGCGTAAATCTGCATCAGCATCGGATTCTTCTCGGCTATCCCGCCGCAGTTGACTACGTCCTTAATGTGGACGCCGTATTCCTCGAAGCGGTTTATGATTGTCAGCGCCCCGAAAGCCGTTGCCTCTATAAGCGCACGGTAAATCTCTTCCGGTTTTGTATGAAGGGTCTGTCCGAGCAGCAGTCCCGTCAGCCTCTGGTCAACCAGAATCGTCCTGTTGCCGTTGTTCCAGTCCAGTGCCAGCAGTCCCGATTGACCCGGCTTTAGTTTGGCAGCCTTTTCTGTAAGAGCCTCGTGCGAACCCGCCTCTTTTCCGCCCGCTTGGATATAGTTTACAAACCAGTTAAAGATGTCACCTACCGCCGACTGACCGGCTTCGAGTCCCCAGCACCCTGGCAGAACAGAACCATCGACGATACCGCATATACCCGGTACATCAGTCAGCTCGGCGTCTTTGTTTGCCACTACCATATCGCACGTGCTGGTGCCGATGATTTTAACTAATGTACCTTCGCCGATGCCCGAACCGACCGCGCCTAAATGCGCGTCGAATGCCCCCATCGCAACCGGTATCCCAGCCGGTATGCCTAATTTATCAGCCCATTCTTTTGTCAGTTTGCCGGCCGCGGTGTCAATCGCGTATGTCTTTTGACTGAGGGTGTCGTACAGCCTTCCCAGCTTTTTATCGAGCTTACAGAGAAAATCCCTTGCAGGATAACCGCCCCAGCCGTCGTTGAACATCGCCTTGTGGCCTGCCGCACACCGGCAGCGCATAATTGCCTTAGGGTCCGATGTTCCTGTCAAAAGGGCGGTCATATAATCAGCGTGTTCTACCCATGTGTAAGCAGCGTCATAGACTTTTGAATCAACACGCAAACAGTGCAGTATCTTGCTGAAGAACCATTCGGACGAATATGTACCGCCGCACTTGGCCAGATACTCCGGATGTTCTTTCGCAGCCAGTTGAGTAATTTCAGCAGCCTCGGCATAACCGGTGTGGTCTTTCCATAGCCATGCGTGTGCGTTGGGGTTATCTTTGAATTCATCGAGCATCGCCAGGGCCGTACCGTTCTTATCCACCGGCAGGGGGGTTGAGCCGGTCGTATCGACACCGATGCCTATAATCTTCGCCGGGTCAAATTTCCTGTCAGCTTTTTTAGCTTCGGCTATTGCGCCGGTGATGGTTTCTTCGATACCCTTGATGTAGTCGGCCGGATTCTGTCTTGCCAGGTTATGGTCGGTATTATCGAGGATAATACCGGCTTGCCCGCTTGGGTATTCGTAAATACTTGTACCCGGCTCTCGGCCGTTTTTTACATCGACAATGAGACATCTTACAGAGTTCGTTCCGTAATCAAGACCTATCGTATATGCCACGGCTGCTCCTTTGATTATTCGCGTATGTTCTTTTCCATCGCGCCCGGCAGGACTCGAACCTGCAACCTTCGGATTCGAAGTCCGCGACTCTATCCAATTGAGCTACGGGCGCCAAAATCGCTTAAAGAAACCACAGTATAACAGCCTTTCCATTCTGTTGTCAACGCCGCAAATAAGGGCCGAATTGCTCGTAAATACTCATCCTGAACGGGTTTTTTTTGCAGTTATGCACGATTTCTGCTATATCAGGATATATGGCCGATTTTAATAAAACCGTAGCTTTGTTACTTTCTCTGATTTTAACATCGGTGTGTTTTTCTGCGACTGTCACTTGTGACCAGGACAATCTTATATTGTTTTATGACGCCCCTGCCGCCGAATGGGTCGAGGCCCTGCCAATCGGCAACGGCCGGCTCGGTGCGATGGTCTTTGGCAAAACCGCCAATGAAAGAATCCAGTTCAATGAGGACACCTTCTGGGGCGGTTCACCTTATAACCCCGTCAATCCCCAGGCCCTGGCCGCACTGCCGCAGGCCAGGCAGCTGGTCTTCCAGGGCGAAGCTGAACAAGCACAGAAACTGATAGACGAAAAAATGATGGCTGTGCCGTCCTACCAGGCCAGGTATCAACCTGCCGGTGAGCTGAAACTGTTCTTCCCCGGACATGAGAAAGTCACGGACTACAGACGGCAGCTTGACCTTAATACCGCTGTTGTCACAGTTGAGTATAAAGTAGCTGATGTCACTTATAAGCGCCGGATATTCAGTACACCGGTTGACCATGTTACTGTTATACAACTAACGGCTGACAAACCCGGCTCGATAAATTTTGACGCACAGTTCAGCGCCGTCCAGAAAAGAAAAGATTTGAAAATAGAAGACGCCTGCCTTTCGCTTGGGGTCTATGGTGTTGGCCATCACAAAGCTACCGGCGACTTGAGATGCCGTTCGCGATTGAAGGTCCTTGCCGAAAACGGTGATGTTAAGCTGGAAGATAATAAGTATATTGTAACAGGGGCTGATTCAGCCGTTCTGCTGCTGGCATCGGCTACCAATTACATCAATTACAATGACATCGGCGGCGACCCGCAGGCCAAGGTCAAAAAGCACCTTGAAGAAGCAGCCAAAAAATCCTTCGATGATATACTCGCCGGTCATATACAGGCCTATCAGCAGATGTTCAACCGTGTCAGTCTGGACCTCGGCATTACCGACGCAGCGAAACTTCCAACCAACGAAAGACTGAAAAATTTCGCACAGAACAACGACCCGCAGCTTGCCGCATTGTATTTTCAGTTCGGCCGTTACCTGCTCATTTCATGTTCGAGGCCCGGCACCCAGCCGGCCAATCTCCAGGGACTCTGGAATGACAGTATCGACCCGCCCTGGTACAGTAAATACACAATTAATATCAATACCCAAATGAATTACTGGCCCGCCGAACCGACCAATCTCTCCGAATGTCACGAGCCTTTATTCGCACTTATTAAAGACATCGCCGTGACAGGCCGTAAAACCGCCGCGGTAAATTACGGCGCCGGAGGATGGCTCTGTCATCATAATACCGACCTGTGGCGTGCAACCGGACCTATCGACAACGCCTTCTATGGCTTCTGGCCCACCGGCGGCGCCTGGCTCTGCCAACACCTCTGGTATCATTATGAATACACCGGCGATAATGATTTTCTAAAAAAAGCATATCCGATTATGAAAGGTGCCGCACAATTTTTTGTCGACACTCTCGTCGAGCACCCGAAAAACAAAAGGCTCGTCACCTGTCCGTCGATGTCACCGGAAAACGCCCTATTCGACAAGGTCAGCACCTGCGCCGGCCCGACAATGGATATGCAGATTATCCGCGACCTTTTCAATAATTGTATAATGGCGTCGGAAATACTCGACATCGACGCTGATTTTCGCAAAGTCCTGACGCAAAAACGCGCTCGCCTTGCCCCTATGCAAATCGGAAATGTCGGCCAACTCCAGGAATGGCTCGAAGACATTGACCTTACCGTACCAGAGCCGGACCATCGTCACGTTTCGCATTTATATGGCCTGTTCCCGTCCAGCCAAATCAGAAAAGACACCCCCAAACTCTTCGCCGCCGCCCGCAAATCACTTGAGCTTCGTGGCGACGGCGGCACAGGCTGGTCGAAGGCATGGAAAATCAATCTCTGGGCACACTTGCAGGACCGCGACCACGCCTATAAAATGCTTTCGTCTCTCATCTCAACGGGTACTTATCCGAATATGTTCAACGCACATCCGCCGTTCCAGATTGACGGAAATTTCGGCGCAACCAGCGGGATTTGTGAAATGCTCATGCAGTCGTATTCTCACTATGAAGATAAAAAACTCTCCGGAGAGATTTACCTTTTGCCCGCTCTGCCCACAGCCTGGCCGAACGGTTCTGTAAAAGGTCTTCGCGCACGCGGCGGTTTCGAGGTCAATATCGAATGGAAAGACGGCAAACTCCGTCTGGCTGAAATAAAGTCACTGCTGGGTAATAAATTAAAACTATTATACGCGGATAAGGTAATTGAAACACAAACCCAAAAAGACAAGACATGTCTTTACAACGAAAAGCTCAAATCTGCTGATGATAATTGAGGGTTTATAAAAAGCTGGGGAACAGGGATTCGAACCCCGACTAACTGATCCAGAGTCAGTCGTGCTACCGTTACACTATTCCCCAGTGTGTTTCCGTGTGAAAAATAGTTTACACGCGCAAAAAGCTTGTTTCAAGAAAAATCATCGCAGCCTGACAACCCAGCCGAATCCGTAATTAGCGTGAATTTTGCCGCTATGAGCTTAAAACCCCTCCGCTCGAATCTGCCGATTATTTCGCCGGCCAAACCTCCCTGCACACCGTCGGGCTTGATAATTATCGGTGTTCTCGTCTTTGCCATCCGCCGCCGATATCGCCGTTAAATATCATCACCAGCGCAGGCCGTTAGCAAAAAACCGCGCACGGCTACATACCCTTGGCTACTATGTATATCTCGACCCTGCGATTTTGAGGGTTGCCTTTTTTGTTCGGCATGTTCGGAACCACAGGACGGTATTCTCCGAAACCGCGCACACTCACTCGCTCAGGCGTGATGTTGTCGCGAATCATTAAGTTCAGTACCGATATCGCCCGGTGCGCCGACAGATGCCAGTTCGTCGGGTGTTTCTGCCGCGTCGCAGGTTTGCCGATGGGAATATCATCCGTATGCCCGGCGATAATAATATCGAACTGTTGAGCCTGCTTGGAATTCAGTATATTGCACAACGCGTTGATTGCCTCAGCCGCCGACGGGGCCACGGTGTCGCTGCCAGGCTCGAACAGCAAATCGCTCTCGAACTTAACTATCCCGCGGCTTGCGTCGTATGTTACCATCTTCTCCTTGGCCGCAAAGTCCTCCAGCATTGTGCTCAGCTCTACCGGAAGCTGCGCGCCGCCGTACAGAAGCTGGTTCTTCATCGAATCGATAAGTGCCTGCTTGTCTTCTATAGCCTTCTCCATCGCCGCAACTTTTTCCCGAAGCGCGTCCGCATCGATACCTTCCATTTCTTTCGCCGCCGCCAGCTGCCGTTCCATTTGGGTCATTTGCAGCTTGGAGCTTTGAACTTCGCTTTCCAGTTGAGCTATCCTTTTACGCTGCGTATTATTCTGAATCCGCAGGTCCTTGCACTCCTCACAACCGGTCACCAGAAAAACACCAGCACAAAAAAGCAACGATAGAAGAATTCTTGAGGCTCGCATCTTTACTCCCTTTCAATCATATAGCGACAGCTAAATTCCGTTTATACCCCGTTTGTTATGTCCCGTTCTCAGCGGTCGGCGGTACATATCCGCTCGATTTTACAAATCAGCGCAAAATAGAACTTATTTGCCCTGTCCAGTCAAGGACAAACTTACGAAATCCAACCCTGTTCATACCAGCCGTTTTTTGGACCCGCCGACGCGCAAAAAAATAGGCCCTTTGACTATCGCAGGGCCTATAATTGCTTATTGATTTGCCTGTGCAGGCTACTTACCTTTCTTCTTTTTTTCCTTTTTGGGCTTTTGGGGTTTTTCTTTCTTTACCTTCGGCGCCTTTTCCTTCTTCGGCTTAGCCTCTTTCGGCTTTGCGGGAGCGCCCTGCATATACCCATAACCCGCAATCGCCAGGCCGACCACGAAAACCGCAGCCAGTATGTATATGATTGTCATACCCTTGGGAACCAGCGAGCTTAATACACCGAATTGCCCGGCCACTGTCACCAGCAGAGTATATAAAACCACAACCAGCGGAATCAGCAGCAGCCCGCCGAAAATATTGCTCGAGGAATCCGGCTCCGGTTCGATATAGCCCTGCATCGCCGCCGCAGAACCTGCCATTACTTCCTGTGCCATTATGCTTTCAGCCTCAGCCGCAACGTCCGCAGCAGTAGCCGCAGCGGGAGGTAATCCTTCGTCACCCGCCGGAGTGTAAATCTCATCCAGTATACCGCCCAGCGAAGTATCATCCGCCTGCAGTGACAAATCCAGCAGACCCGAGCCGCTGCCGAGCGTATCGTCCAGATTTATATCACCTTCGATTTGCTCCAGCGACGACGCCTCCTGCATCGCTCTGGTCTCCGCCGCCGTATCCTCAGCCAGCTTGAACTCACTGTCCGACTCGTCGAGCACGCTTATACCTTCGCGGGTTATCGCTGTATCTGCATCGGTCAGGTTCGAGTCCTCCTGCTCATCCAGAGCAAACGAGACCTCCGTATCTTCTTTTATATCGTCTTTGGCTTCGCCAGGCACTACTTTAGCATGGTCCGTATCCAGCAGTGAAAAGCTGTCGTCAGCCGCCGGTTCCTGCCCGGGCTCATCCGCCTCGCCCAGCATTGCAAGACTGTCGTCGAGCGATAGCTCTTCCATGTTCTCCTCACCGCCCAGTTCACCGCTCGCTTCAGGCTGCAAACTCAGCTCCTCTTCGCCGCTCGCTTCAGGCTGCAAACTCAGCTCCTCTTCGCCGCTCGCTTCGGGCTGCAAACTCAGCTCCTCTTCGACCGTCGCCTCCGGCTCTATCGGTTCTAAGGTTAGTTCCTCTTCCTGCTCTTCAGCGGCCGGGGACTCGGCAGCAACCAGCCCTGTGTCAGCCATAAGGGCTTCGACCTCGGCAACCTTGAACAATACGTTAGTGCCGTCGCGGAATTCACGAAGCTTGCGCTCCTCGACGAGCTTATTGACCTCGTCTTCGCTTATATTCAGCTTTTCCGCCGCTTCCTGTAATGAATAGAACATACCAGCCATAATAATTTGTTCTCCGGCAGGAACATTTCCTGCGTTTTTCATGCTCCCGTTATCTTCTGACGATAACTTGTTCCTATAACAACTATCGGCTAAAACAAACCGCCGGCTTGCTCAAAACCGCACATCCGCCCCAGGCGCCTGACTTATCGGCCTTGAACAGGCCGAATTCACTTGAGAATACAGCAAGATTATAGCGTAATTCCCTTTCTCTTGCAAGCCAAATCTTGCCTATACTACCAGCCGCGGCGACCCCGCCAGACCTCATTTCTTGCCTGCCCGCAAGGTCTTTTTGGGATTGACTATCGAAGGTTGAATACTTAGTATTAGCTGCTTCGTGACCGGATAAATTCCCAGCGAATTATTCAAGGCTGCGACAGCTGTTTTGGTCATTCGGATTTTGAATTTCTGATTTGTTTCGAGTTTCGGATTTTCAACATAGCGTTAGTAGAAACCTTGTTTACGAGGTAGTGTTAAATTATTGACCGGGGTGTAGCTCAGCTTGGATAGAGCGCCTGCTTTGGGAGCAGGAGGCCGCTGGTTCGAATCCAGTCACCCCGATTGCGAACCCAAAAGCCTCGCAATAGAGCAGTAGACAGGAGAAAGTTGATAGGTGAGAAATGTAACTGTTGTCCATAGTTTAATAGTCAGCCGGTTTGCCCCAAAGACCATCTCTGCTGCGGTCTGCTCACTACTTTCTACTTTCAAAGAAAATTATGGCCTTTGCCTTTGAAAAGTTGCTCGTTTACCAAAAAGGAAATCGACTACAGTCAGTTGCTACGTGATAAATGTGCCAAGGTTATGAAGCAAGCCACGAAGAAACCGAATAATACCAAAGGTGCAGGTTAGAATCTGAATAGTTTAGTGTTTATTCGTGTTAATTCGTGGTTAATTTAATTTGTTTTTTATGCAGATTCATCGTTTCTATTGCGATTCAATAAATCAGCCCAGGACCGTTATCACAGGCCACGAAGCACGCCACGCTGCCTCGGTGATGAGACTGACACAGGGACAGATGGTCGAGCTGTTCGACGGCAGAGGGGCGTTGGCTACAGCCAAAATTGAAAACATCAGTTCCAAAGAGCTTCTATGCCGCATAGAACATTTGCAGTCGATAGATAAACCAGCCAGACCCGAAATAATCATCGTCGCAAGCGTCCCTAAAGGCGACCGACTCGACTTCCTTATCGCAAAGTGTACCGAGCTGGGCGTTGACAGAATCACACCCGTTATTTTCGAACGCTCCGTCAAACAGCCGAAAAATCCAAAAGCTGCCGACCGCTGGCGCAATATAACAATTGCTTCTGCCAAACAGTGCAAAAGGCTTTTTCTTCCTGTAATCGATAGACCTGCACCGCTGACAGAGGCAATCCCAAAACTAACCGCCGACCATCCCGGCGCGCATATTCTTTTCGGTTCATTGGAGGAAAGTGCAACGCCGCTGATTGAAATTGAATTCGACTCCGGGAATGTGATAGCCGTAATCGGTCCGGAAGGGGGGCTCACCGAAAATGAAACCAATTTGTTGACAAATGCCGGAGCTCAGCCTGTTCGTATAACTGATACGGTTTTACGCATAGAAACCGCCGCACTCGCCTTTGCTGCAATACTTGCCGCCGCACGTGATAACCTGACGACCGGCTATTGAGCGTTACCGTCCGGCTGCTTTTTAGGACTCCATCTTTTGATTGCTGTCTCGATTTTACTCAGCCCTATCAACACCAGAATTGCAAGGGCGGTAGTTGCCGCTGCCAGCTTGAAAAACCCAGCACCGCAGGCCATCCCGATACTCGCCACCAGCCAGATGGTCGCCGCCGTCGTCAGTCCCAGCACGCCGGCCCGGTCGCGCACAATCGCACCGGCCCCCAGAAAACCGACGCCCGTAACCACCTGCGCCGCTATTCGAGTAACCGACTGCTCGCCTGCTCCCCCCATTTTCCTCGAGATAATTGTAAATACAGCAGCCCCGATGCATATCAGTACGTTTGTCCGAAGCCCCGCAGACTTTCGCCTGAATTCGCGTTCAAGGCCTATCACGCTCCCAAATGCAGCCGCCAGGACCACCGCCAATATGTCACTCAGCTCAACCTCCATGTTATCTGATACTCCCGGCCTTTTATTTGTATTGTGTTAAAACTAAAAACTAAAAACTAAGAACTCAAAACTGCCTTTTTTACCTCTCGACCAAAGTCTCCTCGACCTTCATCCCGAAGTGCCTGCCGCCTTTTTCAATGTGGGCAACGACCTTATCTCCCTTCTTCAGGTTCGAAATAGATATCGCCTTGCCCTCCGGACTGACCAGCCGAATCGTCTCGGCGTTCTGCAGAACCAGGCTGATTGGTATCCCTTCAGCCTCGGCTTCTATCAACATCATCGGCCGTTTCTCTATCTTGTTCCTTCCTAGGTACGCCAACTGACTTTTCCCCGTATAATCGACAACCAGTACCTCATCACCCGTCTTCAAATCCGCAAGGTACTTCGTTTTCCCGTCAGGCCCTAACGTATATGCGTGCACAGCCCCCGCGTTTACACGGAAAGGCCGAGACGCCACGTACGGATTGTCTATCGATTCCGAATGAACAAGAAAATATCCCGACGCCGTATTACCCACCAGCATCCCTTCGCCGAGTCCCATCTGCGTGCACGTATCCAGACACGCCCTGTCACCCATCCCTAATTGCTTTGTCGTTGTTATCGTCGCGCTGACCAGTTCTATCTTTTCACTGACCCCGCGGATAATATCAGCCGTCTTTTTTATCTCGTTCACATCCGTCGAATTCAGAACCACCCCGTCAACGCCTTTTTCCAGTATCTCCACCATCAATTTGGCCTGCTTGCTGTTCTCCACCTGCACCATTATATGCCCGCTGCGCCGCGCCAATAGATTTTCTATCGGGATAATCGTCCAGTCCAGCATCCGCACTACGAGTATCTTGTTCGCCGGCACCGCCGCCGCCTTATCCTCATCAGCCTTGCCCGATATATCGACGAACTCGACATCAACGCCCGGCCTGATATCGCCGTCTTTTTCAACCGTCTTGATTTTGCCGAACTCCCTGACCGTACCGCTGCCCCCGTCCGGCAGAACCACCGCCTCGGCCCCGCTCTCCAGCGCCGAAATTACAGCCTCCTTCTCATACGGAACCGAATTCACCCACAGCTTCTTCATCCGAACAGCCTTTGTTTGATTTTATTTGTTCAAAAACTCTTTCGCCTGCTCTACGCTGTATTTTTCATGCACCATCTTGCTCAGCGCGCTTATAATCCTTGTTGGGTCCCTGTGCTGAAACGCGTTTCGTCCTATGGACACTCCCGCCGCTCCCGCTTTGAGCGCCCCGTCGACCATCGTAAATATATCTTCATCGCTGCCCATCTTTTCCCCGCCTGCTATCACCACCGGCACCGGGCATCCGTTAACTACTTCCGCGAAGCTTTCTGTGCTGCCCGTATAAACGCACTTGACGATATCCGCGCCGAGTTCCGCACCCGCCCTCGCTGCGTGCTTGATATTCTTCAACTCGTACTCGTTCTTAATCTTCGACCCGCGCGTGTACATCATCGCCACAAGCGGTATCTGCCATTCCATACATCTTTCACTGACGTATCCGAGCTGACGCAGCATGTCCCTGTCTGTTTCTGCCCCCAGGTTGATATGCACCGACACCGCATCAGCCCCCAGCTTGACCGCCTCTTCGACCGTGCATACCAGCTCCTTCGCGTTCGGGTCCGGACTCAGCACCGTACCACCCGACAAATGCACTATCAGCCCGATATCCTTACCTGCCCCGCGGTGCCCGGCCCGGACGATTCCCTTGTGCATCAAAATCGCGTTAGCCCCGCCCATCACGACCTTCGTCACCGTCTCGCGCATGTCCTCCAGGCCCGGTATAGGCCCCACCGTCACACCGTGGTCCATCGGCACAATCACCGTCTTGCCGCTGTTGCGGTCGATTATCCTCTCTAATCGTATCTTCTTGCCTATCATCGTTTGTCCCTTAATTTGTTGAACTCTGCCCTAAAATCTATACGAACCGGGCCAAAACGCAAGCAAAAAGATACATAACCGCCCCTGTCACCCCTTTACCATCTTTATCGCCTGCTCCACGCTCGCCTTCTCGTGCACCATCTTGCTCAGTGCCTCGATTATCTTCGTAGGCTTTTTATGCCCAAAGGCGTTGCGCCCAATCGACACTCCCGCCGCACCTGCCTTTAGCGCCTCAGCCACCATCCCGAACATCTCCTCGTCGCTTTCCATCTTCTCGCCGCCTGCTATAACCACCGGCACCGGGCAGCCCTGCGTAACCTCCGCAAAACTCTCAGCGCTTCCCGTATATGATACCTTGACGATATCAGCTCCCAGTTCCGCCGCCACCCTCGCCGCATGCTTGATATTTTTCACGTCGAACTCATCTTCAATCCCGACCCCGCGAGTGTACATCATCGCAACCAACGGCATCTGCCATTCGTTACATCTCTCGCCGACCTGCCCTAATTGCCGCAGCATCTGCCTGTCCGTTTCCGCTCCGAGATTAATGTGAATCGATACCCCGTCAGCCCCAATCTTCAGCGCCTCCTCGACCGTGCAGACCAGTTCTTTTGCGTTAGGGTCGGGACTCATCGCCGTACCCGCCGATAGATGAATAATCAGCCCGACGTCTTTGCCTTCGCCGCGATGACAGAAGCGGGGCACTCCCTTATGCATCAATACTGCATTCGCTTCGCCTGCCACCATTTTACTTACCGCGTCGCGCATATCAATCAGCCCCGCAATAGGCCCGACCGTAACGCCGTGGTCCATCGGCACAATCACCGTCCTGCCCGTATTGCGGTTGATTATCCGCTCCATTCTTATACCTTTGCCTATCATCGCAATATCTCCGTTACTAAGAGCCGTTAATTTTTTCGTACTAATCAACCCCTTACCTTACCACAAATGCAGAAAATCTCCAATCATGTGGGTGATTTTGATTAGCCCCGGGACCTGTGCCCGGGGTATTGTCTATATATTTAGCCCCTCGGCCAGCCGAGGGGGTATGTTTTTCATTTCCATTCGCGGCCGTTAGGCCGCGTACCATATTTAGCCCCCGGTTTCACCGGGGGTTAACGCGACGGGGGAATTATTCGGGGATGACGTCGTTATATTTAGCCCCTCGGCCAGCCGAGGGGGTATTTTCCACATAATTTACCTCGCGGCATGGTCGCGGGTCATTCTGAGCGGAAGCGAAGAATCTCGAATGTAATTAGTGTTATCAAAAAGGTGGGGTAGTTAATACTTGTGATTTTATAGGCTCAATATTAACTCTATGTTTAATTAATAGGGAACGAACTTTTTCCATTAAACCCATTTCTGAATCCGGCGATAAAATAATATTTTCGAAAATGTTGTTTGTTTTTATTGGGACAATTGCACTGCCATCTTCTGTGCGACTGATTTCTGTAGTATCCCAAACAAATGCTCGTACTTCCTTTTCATGCTCATAACATTTTCTTTTAGTCATACAGGCCATAAATTTATCCGCGGACCAGCCAGTTGGATGATCGATAGGCTCATCCGTATAGAAAATTTTACCAATCCATACCGAGTCACTATATCTACTAAATACAGCTTTTAACTTCTGTATCGTTGTTTGAACGGCAATCCCTTTTTTGCCAGAGTATATCTTCCACATGGCCATTGAATCAGATTCGCTCAAGTGCCAACAATTTACAGCAATCGGAGGTCCGCATCGATTCATTTGATCGACGAAATTTTGAGCAGCTGAAGTATCAATCTCGTTCAGAAGCTTACATGCATAGTATGAACCTTCGAACGGATCCAGCTTTTTAAGGGTGTCAATAGAGCAGAAATATAATGCTTCATTTCTGACCAAAGATTCGAACTTATCATAATTTAAATACTGCCATATTTTGGATGCATCGTTAGGAGTTTCAAAGCGAGGATCTTTCTTATACATTTTTCGCCTTACTATGTTGTTACATCAAAAATTCTAAAGTCTGGCTCAGAGTATTCATTTTTATGAGGAGGTATAACACGTGAATCTAATGGGGTAATGATGGTAATGTCAAGAAGCTGGAGCCGGAAAGCCTCAAATTCATCAAATTTATGCACTGAGAGGCTTACGCCATTAAACCAATCTTTTTCTGTAATGCCACTTGCAAATTTGTTGAACAATTTTTCGTGATCTGTAATGACCATAAACCACCACTGTGTATTCTTTATCGGATTACGTGCAAAGATTCTTGCTGAATCGAATTTTGTGCTCAATGCATCATCTAAAGAATCATTAGCTACAACTTCTATGCCCATCTTTACGAGCATCCTACATACGGCGATTCGCTTCGTTGGTTCGGCAAGAATTCGAATCTGTGTAATTCTTCCACTTTTTATGCCTTGCTCTATTTCAGACGATAACGGATCAATTCCGATGTGGCCTGGTAATTGACTTCCTTTAATAATGCCTAAGTGCGTATTTAATTTCGGTGCTTTTCCTTTACGGGTAGGTATACCTAGTGAAATTCGAAAAGGCAAGAAAGGATAGCTTTCCAAAGCAAACCGTTCAACTTTATCTCCAAAATACTAGTTGCATTTACTACACACAATACCATCCGGGAGACACGCCCATTGCCTACCGCCTAAAGATGCTGGTAGGATGTGGCTTGTTGTTGAGTTTGAAGAATCTTGTTTACAAAAGATACACTTCATAAATCACCAACCTATCCTGCCTGATTCATAATGTCAACATAAGAAACAGCGTACAGCGTATAGCGTTTAGCGTCCGGGCTTTAGGATTTTTTATTCCCCTTCGTGTTTCTCGGTGTTCTTCGTGAAGATATGAAGAGAGGGCATCCTTAAGTATAATTCGGCTGACAATGTTAACCGTAATACGAAAGGAGGCCCTTATGGCAACGTATTATATCGGAGCAGA
>Ga0315554_1000261_pt1 | contig 30452 bp, 25 predicted proteins | sample SalMarSW160370MG_FD_202114 | JGI IMG/M metagenome (GOLD analysis project Ga0315554, IMG submission 202114) | Salt marsh sediment microbial communities from the Plum Island Ecosystem LTER, Massachusetts, United States - Salt Marsh Sediment SW1603-70 ...
TATCAAACAGGGACGCGGGGGGAAAATCATAAATACAGCCTCAATGCTCAGCTTTCAGGGCGGCATATTTGTTCCTTCATATACCGCCTCGAAAAGTGCAGTAGCCGGCCTAACCAGGTTGATGGCTAATGAATTGTCAAAGGAAAACATTAACGTAAATGCCATAGCACCCGGTTATATGGCCACCGATAATACAGCCCCGCTGCGTGCCGACCCCGTGCGGAGCAAAGCTATACTTGGAAGAATCCCGGCGGGGCGATGGGGTGAGCCTGAAGACCTTAAAGGAGCTGTTGTGTTTTTGGCTTCTGAGGCCGCGTCGTATCTGCAAGGTGCTATAATACCTGTCGACGGCGGCTGGCTTACACGATAGATGAGTAAATTGAAAAGTCATGAATTTTACCGAACAGGATAGAGAGGCAATAGATAATATCATCCGGAAGTCCTCTGAAGTTAATATGAATCTCTCGGGAGGAAAGATTCTGCGGACATCGTCACGTTTTTGTTTCGGCGTTGAGCATGGTGATTATAACGGAACGGAACTGTTCGGCGTCGGCATCGACAGGTTTATCTGGTTTGCTTATAAACCAAACTCAAGCGGTCGAATGAGACTTTATAGTGTCAATTTTCCCCAGGACGGTGTTATTGAATACGAACTCGGAGATGTCCCTGCACCAGCCTCAGCTCAGGTCGCTGATACGTGGGCGAGGTTTCCTTACGGCGTAGATTACATACTAAAAAAGCAAGGTTATAAGTTGAAAACCGGGGTTGACGGGATTATTTATGGGAATATCCCCGGAGGCGGAATGTCCCGCAGCGCCTCTTTGACGCTGAATCTGATACTTTCAATTTTTGATGTCAATGAAATAGAAGTTAATGACCGCTTCGATATAGTATCGATGGCCCGGTCTGTGGAAAATGAATATATAGGTTCTCCATGCGGTGAGCTCGACCAGATTATGATTATGTTCGCGCGACAAGACGCCGGTGTTCATTATAAGCCTAAGACCAGGTCGGTTGACTATATTCCCTTCCGTGTTGGCGGTGATGATTTTCGTATAGTAATACTTGACACAGGAACGGTTCGCCTGGGCCTAGAGAAATCAACCTATAGAAAGCGCCGGGCTGAATGCGAAAAATTGGTCGGCCTTGTATGCAAGGCCGGCTTCGAAATAGATACCCTGGCTGATGTAAAAAGCCATGAGCTCTATGATAAAATAATGAGCCGGTTTGCGGGAGAATATCCTGAATTGTGCGAACGTCTGAGATATATTTATCATGCACAACAAAGGTTTTACGAAATGCTTGATGCGTGGAAAAAGGGTGATATTCGGACAGTGGGGCGATTGTTCAATGAAGATAGTATTGGACTTAGAGACCAGTACAAGATTTCGGGACCGCAGCTCGAAGCAATGTGTGATATTGCACGGCAGGTGCCGGGCGTATTGGGAGCGAGAATGCTCGGCGGTGGAGATAAGGGCGCCGCGGGAGCGCTGGTAAAAACTGACGGCATAGAGGCATTGATAGAAGCAGTTGGACAAGAATATCCTCGCAGATATCCTGAATACGCCGAAAAATTTTCTGTACACGTGTGCAGCCTGACCAACGGCGTGCAGGCCTTAGGCAAGATTGGGCAGGGGCGGATTTGAACCGCCGACACACGGATTTTCAGTCCGTTGCTCTACCAACTGAGCTACCTACCCATACCCGGCAAAACCATCAATATATCAAAAACAGAAATCATTGCAAGCCAATATCTTTCGAACTTATCAACTGGACTGATTGGCGATTAGGACTGTTAGCGTACTGAATTTGAGCCGGGCTATGAGTCCATTCAATGCGTCTATTTTTGTTTGTAAGTTTAGTTCCGACGGCGCATCTTATAAGTAATAGCCTATAGAATATAAACGACGGTTTTTTATGGTCCAAAGTAAGGATATGAAATATGAAAAAAATGATGATTATGACACTAAGTGTATTGACGATGCTGACCATAGCGTTCGCAGTATCTGAAAAAGCGGCCACTGAGCCCAATTCGGTACGGGCCGAACTTACCATCCTCGCGCTGCCGGCGCAGACCGTACTTTACACAATAGTACGAGGTCACTATCAAAAAACCGGCCAGGCGGTAGGCGAGCTGTTTGCGCTGGCGGGTAAGAAAGCTATTCAGCCGACCGGTTCACCTACTTGAACAATCCCGAATTTGTTTCGAGCGAGCATTGGCTGACAGAAATCCGTATCCCCGTCGCAAGTGACGCGCTTAAACTGGCTGGAACCTTGGGAGAGATGATAGATGTCAAAGAGATTCCCGCGATGGCTTATGCCGTGGCCGTCAAACCGGAGGGCATGTCGGAGCCGACAGAGGTTTATGAAGAACTTCATAGATGGCTGATACAGCAGGGATACACGCAAGTAGAGTTCCCCTCGGAGCTTATACTTTCTAATGCGCAGGCCGGCGATTATACGCAGATGAAGTCCGAGATAATGATTCCCGTAGAAAAAGCTTCTGTGCGTAACAAGTAAAGGTCTTGGTATGATTAACCCGCGGCTTGTTGAGTGATGACGCAGGTTCTGATGGCCCGTGACAAGCCCCGCCTGACAGCGCATATCAACTTGATTTGACGCTGGTCAAAGCTTTGGCCGGAAAGTTTGTAGAGCAGTATGAACCCGGCAACTAGTTCATTAGCTGCGATTGGTACGGTTATTACCGAACTATCTTTAAGCACCGCCGGACTGACTTGTAGCCCCATCTGAAGCAACCCATCCAGATTACAGGGGCGGTTGACCTTGATGATGGACTCGACCAGTTCGCTCGTAAAGTATTGCTCTAATCGGCGCGCCTCGTCAGTGCCGTTTGTATTGCAGTCGAATGCGTATAGTTGGAAGTTGGCCTGCTGACTGAGGAAAAAAGTGAGGTTCACATCCGGGATTTGCTTTTTTATCACAGAGGCACAGGTGCAAAACAGGCTATCCAGGTCGTGGACGTCTATCAATGACTCGTAAAACTTGCCTGCAAAGGTCAGCGTTCTTACTGTATCGAGAAAGTCATTATGAGAGGCGATTATGTCATTGCACAGCAGGTCAATCTGGGCGGCCTGTTTTTTACGCTGGCGGTTCAGATGCCTGACGAGCAGTCGTATTCTACTGTTGCGTTTTGAGTCCTTCATTAAACCCTTCTCCAAAGTAACGGCAGGGGCCCGACTCCGCTCTGGGATTCGGCATTAAGACGTAAGTTCTTTAAAAACAGGGTCATAAAAAAAGGCCGCTTAAATGCGGCCCTATAAACAAGGGTGTATCAGTTTTATGTGTTTGTCTTTTTCTACCAACTCCGACTGCAACGTTTATGCCGGCCGGCTTTTCTCGGACTTAACGTTCCTCCGGTTCGAAAAATGTCACTTCAGTCTCGACCGTCTTTCATTCGGTCATATCACTGATGAAAGCATCCGCCTCTGCTATGGAAGCCTCCATTTCAGCAACCAGCGACGCTACATCCGCCTCGATAGTTACAAGCTCGTCCTGAAGTGAAGCGACGGCCCTGGCATTGAGGTGGTGTTTTAAGTAAAGCACCTGGTCACGAAATGCGCTGAGCACCGGTTCCATCTTTGATTCAGCCCGTTTCATTGCCGTAATCAGCTTCGCATAGCTTTGCTTTGTCCGCGTCAGGAGCTGTTCGTCCGATTTCCGGTAGCTCTCATTGGTATATTGGTCGAGCTCCTTTTCCCACTCCCTGAACAGGGCCTCGGCCACGTCCTGCACGGCATCTATACGGTCGCTTACCCTGGCGGCTTTTGTCTCACTTTTGTCCAGCTCGGACTTTAGCTGGTCGTATTTCTTCTGGAGCTCACCGCCTTCGAAGGTCACTACCTCGCTGAATTTTTCCAGGGCCGACTTGAACTGCTCCTTGGCCTGCTCCTGGGCATCGCGGCTTTCCTCGACCCGCTCGACAAGGATATCGCGTTTGTGATACCCGAAGGTCTCCATCGTTTTGTAGTATGTCTGTTGACAGCCAAACAAACCAAGCAGACTGAACATGAAGCCAAGAGTAATACACTTTTTCATAAGTTTCCTCTTTTCAAAAGTTCCCATATGACTGGCTCCTTCTTCAACTGTTCTGATAATTTTAGGTGTTCCGTGGAGCAAATCAAGCGAAAACATGACCTTCGTATCATAAACGACGTTAGTCACCGATGGTTTTCTGCAGAACCTCGCCCCAGTCGATATCGCTTGCCTTGGGAATCTCTGGTACCGCAATTTCGCCTTTCTTGCTTATTGGCAAGGGCAAAACACCAGCGCCGGGTGCATCAACCAGCAATTCCACCTGAGCTTCGTAAGGTATTTTAGTGCCTGGCCGTATGTCTTTGAATGCTCTAATCAAATCTAAGTACTTAACATCGGCCTGCAGGGGGACAACTGCGCTTTTCTTGGCGGGAATACTTGCGCTTGCCCCTGCCTCACCCGCCAGGAGCTGACTACCTCGGCTATTGAGTTTGTAATTGAGGTTCGTAAGCGGCAGAGACACGGGATAAGGGTTATTTACTTCAATGTCGAACAGCAGCGTTGCTGCTTCCAGAGAAACATCCCCGAAGTTGATAGATTTTATACTTGCTGTGGGCTTAGGAACACCGAGCATATTGTTTATATCAGCACAACTGCCGGCAAGAAATAAAAGTAATAATGCTGCTAATGTTATTCCCCAATTGTTTTTCATTATTTCGCCCTTTTATATGATAAAACTGTCCTTTATTCCTTTGCATCCGGCTTGGTTCAGAGTTTTACGGGGTTGCACAGATTTCGAGGCTTGGCGGCTACCCTGCCGCATTTTTTGCATACAAACCTGGACTCACGGACCAGCTTCCTGTACTCAGAGGGGTCGCGGTCCTGTATGCCCAGGTTAACCAGATAGCATAAATGTTTGTTGTGTCCTGAATGGGGTAGTTTAAATTTTGCCATACCGGTCCTTTCAAAAGGCAGATTTGGATGTTCGTATAGTCTTTTTCATTAGCTCAGAAATTCGAGATTTATCTTTTCAAAGGCCGATTCTTTTTGTCGGGTAAATTCCAACCCCCGGCCTGTGACTATGTCGTGCTGTTCCTTAACGAATTCTAAATACTGCAGAATGGCCCATGCCGTGTTATCCCATTTCATCTGATATCCCCGCCTGTGCGCTCTTTTTTCCATCGCCAGTCTTTTCGCTCGGTTGAAAACAAGATAATCCAGCGCCTGGGCAATCTGTTCTACGCAGTCCTGCCCCGGGTCAACCAGAATGCCCCTTGCATGGGAGCCGATTACCAATCCCTTTTGCCTCAGGTTATCCGCGTCCAGCAGTTCCACAGCATACCCGAATTTTGTGGCAATGGCGACTCGTCCCGAACCTACCGTATCGGCCAAAACGCCGCTGGATATCTGTTGTATGTTCAGATAAGGCAGCACCATAACATTGGTCGCGCCGTATAACTTCATCAGGGCATTTTCATCTAAAAACGTATCCCACAAAACAATATCACAACAGCTCAGTTCATCGGGCGACAATTCTTTCAGCCTGCACCAGCGAACGTCCGCCTCGGCAAGGGCTTTGTCCATATCGGCCTTGAACTGCTCATACGGCTTGCCGCCTTCAGCCTGAACGAACTCGGGGTGACATTGCCCTGCAATAAGGTAGACAATCTGATTTCTCTGCTTCTCGGTGAGCGACTCATTGACAAATTTACCATAGGCCCGGATTCCGTACGGCAGGCCTTTGTCCGGCGATTGCAGTCCGAGCGTAGTTACAAGGAACTTGTTTTCGAGATGCAGTTGTTGCTTGATTTCCAGCCGGTCGTATTGCGAAGGATTCTGCATTCTTATACCGTGGTCGATGTGTTTTATCTTCGTGCGGTCGATTTTGTAAGTGTCTGATTCGAGGATATCGACGGCGCTTCGCGTGGGGACAAGCAGGCCGTCTGTATACCGGGCCAGTTCCTGCAGCACCGACTTCTGGTGCTCGTCTGGACTGTCCAGCACCGTGTGCAGATAGGCCATGGTTACAAGCCCCGCGGTTCGCAGGGACTTTGCCATTTCGATAAAGTTTTTACCTTCTCCGTCCTTACCCGGCCCGGCCGGGTCAAGCCCATATTCGTGCTGGAGCAATACCACAGTCGGGCTGTGGCTTTCCTGTGCCCTCGAGGCGATAGTCTCGGCGACTTCCCTCCATGAATGTGGATTATACTGGTCAATGACAAGGTCCACCGGGATGTTGTACGTCAAACCTTCCTTATCGATGGCGGCGACACGCACATAGCCGACTTCGCCGGTAAAGCCGGCTAACGCATTGGCTAAATGACGCGAGAACGTACCTATACCGCAGGCACGTGGAGGATAGGTGCTTACAATTCTTATATTGTATGGCATAACCAACCTCGATTCATTTTAAGAGCAGACACCACAAATATAACTGAAAAGATTGTGAAATACAATCGTTTAACTCCCCGCCGCATATCCAAGAGAAAAAGGGTTTTCGCTTCCGCACGAAAACCCTTTAAGCACTTCGGATATCGGCGGTTTTTCAACCGCCCACTGTGCCTATATGCATGTCATTGTCATATTTTATGGTATATTCGTAGGTGACGGCCGTGGCCGTGTCATCGAAGGTTTCAGGTTCGACTGTCAGGTCCCACCTCAGGATGCCTTTTGCCTTTGCACTTCTGAGGTACTCGCTGTTACCGCTCAGAGTGGAATTTGTTTTGAAATCGCTGATGCCAAGATTTTCATCTTCCGTGTAAGGCATCCTGTCCATCAGTCGCAGGTTAATCCTCCGGCCGCTGTAGTTGTTGACTGCGATGCGGTACTTGTAATTCTCAACGTAGTTTCCGAGCCAGCTGTTAATCTCCTTGTCTTCGAGTTCACGGACGACCTGAATACGGCTTTCCACGCCGAAGCCTACGGTAAACTTTTTACCGACCGGCACCATGTCAAGATGTCCTTTGCCTGCGAATTGGCCGTCACGGTACATATTCGCCGGCCCAGCCAGCAGAAGGGTATTGGAATTGTTGACCGAATCAGCCTGGAGGTACACATAGTCGGTCAAAAGCGGCGTTGCTACAAAAACGAAATCGGCGTCAGTTTCGAATGATGTTATTGTCACTAATTGCTGGTCGCTCCTGCTGGGCATTGTCAGTTTGCCGGACAGGTTGTAGGCAACACTTACCCCTTCGTTTCGTGCAAATATGTCAGCCTGTTGTCTTATCATCCGCAGACTTTTCTTGTCGGCTTTGAGTTCTATCATTTGATTGTGCATGGCGAACAGTTGCAATTCACTTTCAGCGGCCTTACCTCTGATGCCCGCTTGTCGTCGTTGCCTCTGAAGCCGGTCGAAATCCTCTGTCAAATCACGCCATTTGCCTGACGAATCGCCAGTCAGACACGTTTGTACATTCATCGCATCGACCGGAACTCCTGAAGGCTCCTTTGATATCACTCCCGGCAGAAGTCCGACCTTCATCGCGTCCAGAACCGGAGCACCCGCCTCGGTCGTGGGTTGAGCGGTGGAAAGGCTGACTTGTACACCATCCCAGTTTTCACCGCTTGCCTGGTGTATCACCGCGTTGTACTCAACCAGCATCTTTTCTCTGTCCGGCAGGGCACGCAGATTATACTGTGGCAGCCAGCTTGCGTTATTTACCAGATAGCTCAGCGAGATTTGGCCGTGTATCTTGCCCGGGTTTTCGATATAGATGACGGCTTGCCGTTCCTTCTTGCTTCTTCCGGCCCGGAGTTCATCTAACTGCTTGTTTAACAGCCCCACCTCCTTTTCGAGCCGGGCCTTTTCCTGTTCGAGGTTGACATTTTCCTGGTGCCAATAGATGGATTTCTTTTCCAGATATTCGGTAAGTCCGCTTAGGGCTTCGGGCTGCAGCAGGGCTCGATTTAAATCATGTTGCTCGGCCTGCAACGCAAATTCCCAGAGCTTATTGTATCTGCCCCAGCATTTTCCGCTGTGATTCCGGTTCCTGTCGAGAACATAAATTTTCTTTTGCATTTCTTCGATTTGCGTTTCGAGTTGTTTGACCTCTTCCCGGGTGTCTTCTTTGATTGATTTTTCCCGGTAGCGTACGCTGACTACCCTTGCATCGTTGCGGGATTGAGCGAATAGGCTCTCGGAAACAATCTCTTCGGGCAAATCAGGTACGATTATTTCCGCGGTTCCTTCCGGCAGGTCTGCTTCGATAATTCGTGTCACCAGTGCCTGGCCGCGATATACGATTACGCTGTCGATTTTGCCCGGTACCTCCAGCGGCTGAGCTGTCGCGTACACGGCTGCAAAAGTCAAAAATACTGCTGTGATTATTAGTCTTACTTTTTCCATATTTACTGCTCCTTTGAAATTCTCCACCTCAATACATCGGCCCATCTGAGTAGACGATGTTCTTCTTATTGGCCTGGCCTTTGATGCATTCGTAGAATTGGTGGTCTAACGAATCCGTATCATTGAGATTGTGTTTTTGAATTTGCTGCTTAATATAGTTTTGTCTTTTCAGACTGATTTCTTCAATTTGCTTTTGAATTTGACTTCTATTTGCAGCCATTTCAGCTACGTATTCTTTACGCTGCGGTAGAGTCATCTTTTGTAAGCGTTCGTCCAGTTGGTCCGTCTCGAGCTCGTCTAAATCAATCTGGCCGGAGGAAACATCCACGACTAATTCACGTCCCCCCAGAAAATTGTCGCTGCCGGCTTCACTTGCATTAAACTTGGCACGGGCAGCTTTGGCACCGGCCGGAGCTATTTCATAGAGCTTATCGCCTCGCACGGCTCGGCTGAGTTGCTCTGCGATTTCCTCCTGACTGCCGTAGAATATACGAGTGCTGTCCAACCGGCGTGACAACTCAGCGAGGTTTGTATCAAAAGGCGTGGCCTGTACGATTGCGCTGCCTGATTGGTCGACGCAGAAGAATTGACCCTCTGCTTTTTTCGCAATATCCTGCCAGATTGGAGTGGTATCAGCGTACGTACCGCACTGGATTGTGTTGATGATAATTCCCTTTTCCGCAGCGAGCTTACAGCTTTCAGGATACTTCACGTCGTTGTCATAGTCCATATGTGGTGGATAGTCGCCTACTAAAAAAATCACCTTATAGGCTTTATCATCGGGACTCCAATTCATTTTGTTGGCAGCCTCATAAATCGCCTGATTAACACTCTCCGGCCCGTCACCACCGCCGTTTGCCTCGAAGCCCATTAGAAACTCATACACCGCATCGAGGTCGTCAGTCAATGCAAGGTGCCTGGTCACATATTCGTCACCGCGGTCTCTGTAACCAACCAGTCCCATCTTGATTTGTGGCGCCGGTTCGGTCATCGCCAGTGTGTTTGCTATTGACCATATCTTCTGCTTGGCGGCATCTATCAGGCCGCTCATGCTTCCGGTCGTATCCAGAACAAAAACAACCTCAACCTTAGGTTGTTGCCGTATTGTTTCTGTCGTCTCTGGTACTTCTTCGGCTGCGGCGTACACTGTTGAAATAATCACAACAACCACCGGAATGAACGTCATCTTCTTCATAATGTTACCTGCCTTTCTCGTTTGACATGCCTCTATCACTTCCTCATTTTGTATCTGACCCTTTGACTAAAACCGGCTCACCATCAATCAGAAGCAGCACGTCACCACCGAGTGCAATGCTGCCTTGCCGATTAGTTGCCGCGAGTTTCGAAACAAGTTCAATAAACTCAGGACTGCCGAATTCAATCGTTCGTTTCGGTTGGATTTTTGTCTCATCTTTCAATAACCTGCTGTCGACCCAGCGATTACCTCTGTAATAGTAAGCCCGGTCGTTTATCTGCTGAACATTTGCAATCGCCACTTGCCCCATGTCCTTGCCATAGTAAAGATTTCGTGTATTAAGCTGTGATTGGTACTTTTGCCCGGCTATGTTGCAACTTTGGCTGACTGCACTTTTCCCGACACGAAGCTTTACTGCTCGTTCTTCAAGTATATCCGCCGTACTATCGAAAAGTATTTCCGGGTTTTCAAAATCCGTTCCCTCGCGCGCCAGGAAAGCCGTGTATTCGGTGAGTATTCCGAACTCCGTTGATAACCTTACTATCTCGTCGACGAGCTCTTTTGTCTTGGGGTCACCGGTAGGCGAGCCGGGTTCGGCTCCGAGCTGCCTGACGGCGTCAATCAGTTCTGCAATCCTTCTGCTGGCCCACAGTCGCGGCACAAAACCGTTCTTTTCACTTGCCAGGTCGAAATCAAACTGAAAACTGAAAGTGCGTTGTTTGCCCCTGTAGTTGCCTGTTAGCTTGAAAACAATTGGTTCGGTGCCTACGTATTGCCCAAGAAGCACGAGCTGGTCGCCCTCAAAGAAGTCCGCAATCTCTCTGGGTAGGACGTCGCGGCACCTGCCCACGGCAGGCTCGCCGTTTTTGCCGAGCACTTCAAGCTCGACATCGGCAAGTATCGGGCCGGTAAGTCTCTTAAACACCTTCGCTATCTTTGCTTCGATGTCTTCGCCCGGCAATATGTACTCAGCCTTAGCCCGTGAACCCTCGGCGATTTTATCCAGCAGCGGTGCGTTAAGGTCCACCCCCACACCGACAGTAAAGACTCTGCGTTTATATGGATTCGACTTTATTGCAAGCTCCCGAATCGCAACCTCGGAGGTCTGTCCCACAGTTGGAAGCCCGTCCGTCATGAACAAAACGATCGGCAGCATATCACTGTTTGTTGGTTTTTGTTCCAGTGCGATACGCAGGGCCTCGTGCAGATTAGTCCCCCCGTTAGCTGTTATGCCTTCGATGTATTTTTTTGCAGCCTCTTCGGTTTGTGCGGTTTTCAAAACAGGCCTTGTTGAAAACCAGTCAACCGAGTCGCTGTATGCAAGGATATTAAAGGCTTCGCCGGGGTTAAGTCCGGCGATTATTTGCAAGGCAGCCTCTTTGACCTGCTGAATCTTTTCATTTCGCATACTGCCCGAACGGTCGATTACAAGCGTAAGCTCTCGCTGTATAGATGATTTCTCGGAACTAGTAGTATCCGGACTCAATCCCGCCAATATAAGGAAATAGCCGCCCACAACTTTATCATCTGGGTAAGCGAACATCGAAGCCGTTACGCCGTTTTCCTGCAGGAGGTAGCTAAGCCTGAAAGGCCCCGGTTCTTTTCTGGATTGCTCCTGGATTCTTACGGATACTTCTTTATCACTTTTTCTGTCTAATGTAAGTTTATGACTGGCCGAATATACCGTTGATATTGGGGCCTTAGCCTTGATGTTGACCGTAATGTCCCACGGGACTTCGTATGACAGTGATTCGGTGCGTACAAGGCAATAGTCGATTCTGTTGCCGTTTACCTCCAAAAGATTCTCATAAGTCAAACGCACCTTCTGCGTGCTTCGGGCCTCGATGGGGAAAACGCTCGAGCGAATCAGGTTATATCCGATGAACTCCACTAACGCGGGGTCTCGAATCTTTGCTACCAATTGCTCGTAAATCCGTCTGGCTTCTTCTTTGGCCAGGACCTCAGCCGTGATTTCTCCACCGGGGCCGTCGTATGCAAAGCCCTTGGCTACAGCTCCGTCCGGCACGGGAAAAATCAGTTCGGCTTCTTGTCTTTGATGTGTATTGTTGCGCAGCTCTATCTCAACTGTTGTTGTCGCTGTACTGTGCAGAATATCCACGAGCACATTGACTTTTGTAATCTCGATAGTGTTTCGCTGATGTGGTGCAAACGCTGTTCGTCTGCTTTGTGGGATGATAACGTTGTCCGTTACTTCTCTGACTCCAATATGGCGGAGTTGACCAGAGACTATCGATACAAGTACCGTTACCAAAAGAATGACCAAGCTGTTTTTTTGACGTGACTTCATTTTTATTCTCCCTGATTAAGACAACAATATTGAAATTGTTCACTGCTTATAGTATAAGCCACAACCAGCCGGTTGTTTTGTAAATAGTATGTAAAAACTCCAGAACTCAGGTGACGTCCCCGGCGCGCAGAGATACCGCCTGGACAAAATTTACAACGTTGAAATTATCTGGGTTAGTGACTCTTAGGGCTGGACAGCCAGACCCACGCGAAATATCGCACCGTGTGGTTTGGCTGCTGAAATCTGGACGAAACCGTTATGAGCCTGAGCAAATTTGTTGACCAGGGCAAGGCCGAGTCCCGTTCCTTTGGTTTGTCTTGTTGCTTCGGCATCGCAGCGATAAAACACATCGAATACCTTGTCTCGCTGCTTGTGCGGTACACCGGGGCCATGGTCTTCGACCTCAATTACTACAAATCGTCCCTGGTTTTCTGTGCGGACTATAATCGTCTTGTCTTCGGCGTTGCGGGCGTACTTAACGGCATTATCCAGGAGGTTTACCACTATCTGTGTTACAGCATCCGCATCGAACGTCAGCGGCTCAATCTCCCCAGGCTCGAATTTAACGGCAAAGCCGGCTTCTGCGGCATACGAACGTATTACTTCTACCACATTAGTAACACACTCGTTAAGGTCCCCGAGTATAAAAGAGTATTTTTTCCGCCCCTTTTGTATCCGTGAGAAATCCAGGACATTCTCAATCAGCCGGCTCAGGCGTTCACTTTCCTGCCGCATACCTTTGTAGTATTCCTGAGCCTTGTCTTTTGATTTGACCCAATCCTTCTCGAGCATCTCTGCGTACATCCGGATTGACGTCAGCGGCGTGCGAAGCTCATGGGAGACAGCAGATATAAAGTCATCTTTTTGCTCGGTAAGCTTGACCTGTGCGCGCATGGCACGCCACAAACTTAAAATGACCAGCACCATGGCAATAAAAACGACTGTTACGATACTGAAGTACCAGGTTCGAAGCTTTGTTATCTGCGAGGTTATCCATCCGGGGTCGATTTCCATCAGGTTGAGCGTCACCGTACCGAATCCGAAGTCCAGAATTGCCGAATACGCCGCGTTCTGCCGTTCTGCCTTGCCTAAGCAAAAATCCATACCTTCGCGGATAAACCTGCTTGCCGAGTCATGTACTTCTTCAACCAGTCGTTTCTCATCAAGCTTAAATCCCTGCAACAAATGCTCATTTCCAATCTGCACGTGTCTAAGCAGAAAAACCTGACCGGGAAATATCGAATCTTCACTGCCGCCGGGTACTACTATCGGTGCGAAAGGTTCAATACGAATCTGAACAGTATCATCCTGTGGCAGCGTACCTCTAATTGCGCCGTATTGGTCAATAGCGCCCAACTGTAATCCGGCCTCATCAAAAAACAATTTTTCCGATTTTTCCTGCACTTCAAGCTGTCCCTGTGGAGCTGGGGCAGAATCTATCGTACCGGCATGCCTGGTTAGTGATGGTTCATTGATTTGCGCCCCGGCAGAAGCGGGCTTCTGCAATAAGTCACCTTCGACTTGCTCGCTGTCTTTCAGTGACGATGAGATATTGCCGTCTTGTTGTTGGCCAACGGTGGTCCTGTAAGCAATATTAGAGGCGGCCACTTGTCGCTGCTGCTCTATCACCTGCGTTTTTTGTTCTTGTTGCTGCAGACTTTCGATTTGGTACTCTGTCCGCCGGGATTTTGGGCCTTTAGCCTCGAATTGCAGTTTGTCCGTTGCTTCAGAAGACACTTTTTTCTCATCAGGTTCTTTTTCTCTTAACGGCGGGGGAGGCGTCAATTTTCGCCACGTTTCTATTGATGTGATTGTGTCTGTACCCAGTTTAGGCAACAGATTGCTTTTAATATTGTCAATATGGGTTTGTGCCTTTATGGCCAACTCTCCGGCAGCCCCGGATTGGTCCGGCTGGTAATAAGGCGTAACAAGCGAACCGTCAGGCTCAATCTCGAAATTACCGAAGGCAAGGTCGTTTTCAATCCTGCCCGCCAGCGGTGAGACCACAAGCGATAACTGCTGCTGCGTATTGGCCGGAATATCCGGGACAGAGTAGTACTGATAGTCTGTATAAGGCCGATTCTGCTCCTGCTGCATGAATTTGTCGAGCTTGCCCTTAACGTCTCCGCGAATCTGTTCAGCGACTTCGGCAAGCTCCGCCAGCCTTGTCCCTTCCAGACCGTCCGCCCATATACTTATGGAATGATATCCCAGCAGGGCGAGCCCGCCAATAGCCAGTACTATAATAGATGACAGGATGATTAACCGCTTGTACATTATTTTTGCCTGTCTGCAGCAGTTTTTAAATTATATTTCGTATTTGTAGCCGGCTCCGCGTACCGTTTTGATAATCTGCGGCTCGGACAGGTCCCTTTCGATTTTTGCACGGAGCTTGGCAATGTGCATATCAATTGTTCGTGTGCCCAGGTCCGTCATCGTATCCTGCCAGATTCTCTCGTATAGTTCTTCTCTGCTGACCACACGGTTCGGGTTCGCCGCGAAGAACTGAATAATCTGTGCTTCACGCCTGCTGATTTCGGTATCTTCCCGGCCTCGTCTGACTTTTAGCGTCGAAATATCGACGTCTAAATCGCCGAACCTGAACACGGTACCTACCGCTCTGGCAGGGTCGGTTCTTCGCAGTACCGCCTCTATTCTCGCCAGCAGCTCTTCCAATGAGAAGGGCTTTGTAATATAGTCGTCAGCTCCCAGGTTCAGCCCTGCTATTTTTTCTTTTTCCTGCCCCTTTGCTGTTACCATTATTATCGGTGTCTGTAACCCCTGTTTTCGCCATTGCCTGCAAAGCTGTTCACCGCTAATCTCCGGCAGCATCAAATCAAGAAGAATCAAATCGACCTTGTGCTGAGAAACCTGCTTTTGGGCTTCGGTCCCGTCTGGTGCCTCGAAGACAGCAAGGCCCTTAAACTCCAGAAAGTCTCGCAGGGCTGACCGGATTTTCGGCTCGTCTTCGACAATCAAAATTGTGGTTTTTTCCGCCATCGTGTTTCTGAATAAATTATAGCCTGTGCATGGCCGTTCGTTCAGTAAATAGTATGTAAAAACTTCGAACTCGGTTCCGGGGGATTCCATAGCTGCCCAGAGCTGCGTGTTGACAGAACTAACACTTATAGGACCATAAACGCCCGTCGGGTATATGGGACAGGGGATTTTTGCGTATTATCCTTTGTCTCAGGCTAAAACGGGAAAGTGAGGGTTTTGGATTAAGTCACCCACGGAATGTGACGAAATGGGACCTAATCGCATATCTTTTTGTATTTGGGGAAGCAGAAGCGTAAGGAAAGTGTTTATAGGGGCAGTAGTTATTTAGGGGAAAACGGTATGGACAAGCAGAAAAGAAAAAATTGCCAGTGGACTAGGTCTGCATTGACCACGGTCATAGTGGGCATGATGTTGTTGTCATTTGCCCATTTTGCCGCCGCAGTGCAGGATACAGGGACGTATCACTACAAAATGGTTTCGTCGCTGGAATATAGCGGCAAGGGCCAGCTCAAGAATCGCAACGAATCATGGTTTACAGTTGACAAGGAGCCTTTGTCTGATAACAAGGTTCAGTACTCGATTTGGACTGATGATTCCAGCTCCGATGCAAGCGGTTTTGGAAGCATATCATTTGTGCTTGACCGGGCCAACAGAGAGCTTGTGACGAGCAATGGTAATCTGAACTTTTTTCAGATGATACATAACCGTTGCGCACAATCCCTGGAAAAAGTTGCCGCAGACAATATTGGCAAGACATGGAAACAGTCCTTTGACCTGTCTTTTCTTGATGCCTCGTTGCCTTCGGAGTTGAAGTTGACCGTAACGGCCGTTGAGCTGAATACGAGTGTATTAGGGAAAATGATCGCGGTCAGAGCATTGTCTGAACCTTTCACCTTCGAGACGACCGGCATAGGAGACAAGGTAGACAAGGTAAAATGCAAGATTAACTCAGTGTATGTCTTCGACCCCTCGATCGAGCAAATTTATATGAGTATATCGGTCTTTGAGGGCACGACAAACGTCAACGGGTTCAAGGAAAGCATCAGACATGAGCTGGCTACTTACATGACTGACGATTCAGCGGTACCGGTCGACTTTGCCGGTCTTGGCAAGGAATTCGAAAAACTCGTCAGGAAGGTCGGGCTTACCAATAAGGATATGAAGATAACCAAACCCACCGAGCTTCCCAAGTGGGTTCGTCGTGATGCCCTGCGGGTCATCGGGTTAGCTGATACCTGTGCGGCATTAGCCTGCGAAGGAGCGCCAAACCCGGTGGTTACTGTGTGTATCCCGGCCGGCCGGATGGTTGCGATGCAGGGACTTGGACACATAGCCGGCTCGTCCCAGCTTGGCACGGTTGCCATGTCGCTGGCAAAGAGTATCGGCCCCATCGGTTCTATGAAAATAGCCGTAGCTCCCGGAATTATGGGCCTGAGCGCTATGCAGGCCGGCGCTGTAGGCGGTGGTGTAGCTGGTGGTGTAGCTGCCGGTGGAGGCGGAGGCGGTGGTTCCGATGGAGCACGCAGCCCAAGTTCGCCTTAATTCTGAATTCTTATAGCTCAAAAACACAGTGCTGCCGGTTATGCTGAAGCCATGGCCAGCAGCACTTTTTATATCTGCTTTTAGCAGTCTTTGGTGCTTAGAACCACCCGGACCGAGAGTCTCTCCGGTGGACCGGTGGAACCGTGACTTGAAGGCAAGGCGTGTCTTGGTCAGCGGAGGAGAACCCATGGAGAGACTTAGACTTGGATGTAAGTCCGGTTTGGCTAAAGAGATGCGTTACGTATGTTTATTCGTGTAGGAAATGGAATGTTCGATAGGCGGTCACTGTTATTACGGCAGTACTCCACCGGAATTGTATGCAGCCACCTCTAAGTCGCTGAAGAGGTAGAGATGAATTGAGGAAGTTTGCGAAAATTTTTTAAAATTAGTGTTCCGAAACTACCTATACCATTTCTTCGCATAGCGGTAAGATCCTCACGCGATTTTTTTATTATATTGGATATGCTTTTATTACTCTTTCCCCCAACCCTCATCTTTACAAGCACCTGCGGCAGATAGGTAACATCGACCTTGAGCTTTCCTAAAACCCGCATCATAAAATCATAATCGGCCGCAATCTTAAAAGATGTATCAAAATAATCACCATCATCAAGTCTTGCCCTCTGGTAAACACTGCGCTTTAGATAAAGCGTAGGATGCGGTGGCATCCAGCCAGCACGAAGACTGGAATACTTAAAATCACCACTCCGCCAGTAACTAATATCCTCATCTCTCAATATCCTTTCCATGGTAACTCTTATGAGAATGATAGCATTTTAGATTGCTTAGCATGTTACGCCTATTCTTCTATGATACTCGAGAAACTTTCTCATTAAACCTTTCCGGTCAAAATACTCTTCAACCATGCTTCTTGCATTAAAACCAAAGCGTTTCCGAAGCTCCGGCTCATCTCTGAGGGTGATTAGTGCTGTTGTCAGAGCTTGTTCATCGCTTACAGGCACAAGTAACCCCGTTTCGTTGTGCTTAATTACTGAATCTATGCCCGGAATATCGCTACCAACAAGAGGCTTAGCAGCAGTTGCACCTTCTAATAAGGAATACGGAAAGCCCTCGTGCCAGCTTGGTAGAACAACAACGTCACAAGCGGCATAGCAAGAACGCAAGTCTTTTACGTAGCCGAGAGCAATCACATTTTTCATCCCAGATCCCATAGTGTTTGCTATATCTTCCTCTGTACAACCTGCTATTAACAAAACACATTGGCTATTAGATGATTCTATATCTCGCCAAGCGTTAAGTAGTGTGTGGAAGCCTTTTCTTCTGTATGGGCGGCCAACATACAATACCACATAGGTATCCAGAGCAACTCCAAATGCCTCCTTGGCATTTATCATATGCTGTTTATCAAATTGTTCCGCTGGAAACTCAGCCAAATCAACTCCGCAGGCAGAACCTTCTCCCAGTACTTCACACTTGGACTCTCGGACAATACGATGTTGGATCATTTTCTTGCGGATAGATTTTGAGACAGTAATGACATGCGTTGCAAACTTGCAATTGAGAAACTCGAGCAGCCAGAGTGAACATCGTAAAACACCACCATATCCCAAATATGGAGTTCCATGATTGTGATAAATACGAATGGGGACTCCGGCGATTAGCGATGCAAGCAATGGGATAAAGGCCGCGCGTGTCTGGTGAGCATGTATTGCAGTTGGTTTAGCTTTACGAAATCTTTTCCACAGTCCAACTAATCTCGCCAAAACGAAGAAGGGATTAATTGATAAATCAAACCATGCAAAACTTTTTGGACAATCTATGGATAAAGTAAACATTTTTGTCTTTTCCCATGGCTCAAACCATAACTCTGCTTCAATTCCATTATTATTAAGAAATGTAACTATGGGGCTGACGAATTTTTTTGCGCAAATGGGATTATGAATTAACTGAATGATCATTCTAAAGCTTTATTTTGTAGCTCTGAACATTTTTAAACAAGCAAAAACGGAAGCTATAAAAAGTCGAGGCGATTTTCGTAACAGTGTTTCACGAAGTAACATACCAGCACTTGTTGCATAAGATTCCCTTGAACCTCTTATCTGATCTGGATGAATCCGATACTTGAGTAACACCTCGGACAGATTAGCAAATTTAATATTCTCATTCCTCAATAGTCGGAGCCAAAGGTCAAAATCCAAATTACATTTACCACTACCATATCCCCCAATATCAATAATTATAGATTTGCGAAACATCACTGCTGGATGGCAGATAGAGAAAACAAACGGAAGTTTTTTACGGATTTGGGCATTCGTTAAGGGAAGAGTAATAATTGCAGTGGTTTTATTATCCTGAAAAAACTCTACGGCTGTGCCTAAAACTGATATTTCAGGGTGGGTTTCTAAATAGCTGACTTGACGTTCTAACCGCTCAGGTTTGGCAATATCATCGGAGTCGATCCGAGCAACGAACTCGGCTTGGGTTTGTAATAACCCATAATTTGAATTGAACGAAGGCTGCGCAATTTCTGTTCTAAATGCCTTGACTCTTGGGTCCTTGTAAGAGTTGATAATCTGCCAGGTTTTATCGGTAGAGCCGTTTTCTACTATAATAAGCTCAAAATCAGAATAGGTTTGATTTAAGATGCTATCAATCGCTTCTCGGATAAAAAGCTCAGAGTTATGGGCACACATTAATACCGCTACTTTCGGACTCATTTAACCGGTCTCCAGCAGTGCTTGAAAATTTCCGTGAATCTATGTTCGTAGAGATGTTCTCGCAGGGCACGTTCATAAGCCAAACGAGCCATCCTTTTGTATTTTTCGGGGTTATCTGCACAATCCCGGATAATATCAATCAGTTCAGAAATGTTCTTCCAAAAGAGTATTTCTTTGTTTGGTTCAAAATATTTCTCTATTCTGCTGTTTGGTTTTGTTACAACCAAGCATCCCATAGAGGCATTTTCAAATATTCTGGCTTTTATCTGCCATGTTTTCCCGTCGTATGCAGTAGGCTCGTCAATCGCCAGCCAAGAATTCTGATAAGCCGAGACCATAGCATCTTCGCTAATTGGTTTGACTCTTGTATCGTGTACAAAAACCTGTTCACCAAAAACCTTCTTCAACTCTTTTACAGTTGGCGTTCTTTGCCCATACATTCTGCCGATAAAACAAGCGGTATATCGCCTGAACCCCAGAAAAGCATAACTGCTAACGCCTGCCCATTGTGAGGCGATAGCATTAGCGTTGATAGCCTTGTAGTGAACGAGATTTGGTTCGTAGGTTGTGACATTAAGGTTAAAACGGTCTGCTACATACTTTGAAAAAACATCAAAGAACATGTCATCATCCGTGTACCAGTTTACAAGGTAAAAACCTTCTTGTGACAACTTAAAATAATTTTCAGGAATATCTTTATGATTTTGGAAAATCGAAAAAACAACATTGTTCCTGGCTTCTTTTTTGAAGTTTCTTATCTCGGCTAAAATTCTTTTCTTGTCTTCGACCGGGACAAAACACAGATTGTTGACGAGTTTTTTAAATGCCGGAATAAATCTCATATGCTCAAATCCATCACCTACAAACCTTGATTTATAACCCCATCTTGAGGCAACAAAAATTAGATTAAGCGCTGAATTGCCGGAACCGTGATGTATCTCGGCTTTTGGTGGAAATAATCGGTTAATTATTTGCCCGGATTTATTTCTCAATGCATTTTTTATGCGCAATATATCCATATTATTTCACGTTTTTATAAACCGACCCTGACTATATACAAGAACCTTACTCGTCACTCCTTTTGCTCCAAACAACTTGGTTAATTTAAATAATACTATTACTGGAGCGGGTATAAACAACAAGTTTTAAAAGTGATTATACGAGTATCCCGCAGCCAACATCGAGAATTTTAATTCATGGTGGGGTTTTCTCTATTCACAGTTCGCAGTTGCCAGAAAGTTTGTTGTTCTAAATGACTCGAGATCCTCTGAATAGTACTTAATCGGATAGAGATAGCCTGAAGGGGTAATTCGAAATATTCTCATCCCGATATCTTGGAAGAAATACCAGTAATCCTGAAAAAAAGAACGAGTATCAATATTTGCCCCCCCAAATTCGAAAGTTACAATATCTATCAGTCTTCTTGTAAGCATCTCTTGTGCTCCGGCCAGCACATCTAATTCATGGCCTTCTACGTCCATTTTGAGCAAATGTATCCGTGTGATTGCGTTCTCACGACAGTAATTATCGGTTGTGTCAAGTCTTACTTTTTCAGATTTACTTAGCACTTTATTAAAATGATTAAGTCTGCGTTTTGTAAGACATGCAAGTCCGGAACCTGGACTATCGTAGTACAAAATCGCCTCACCTCTTTCCTTTCCTAATCCTATATTGTTTAGTTTGATTCGAACATCTTCCTTTGAGTTTGCAACCAGATATTCAAACGTTGTATGACTGGGTTCAAAACAGTGAATGTGAAAATCGTCCGAACGAATGAGTTTTAAGACTAAATTCAAGTACTGTCCCTTATTAGCTCCTACGTCAAAAACACAAAAAGGCGGAGTGCACCTATCTTGAAGTAGGCGTAAAGCCACCTTCTCACCACTGGCATCTGGTCCCCTTATGGTCCCTATGCCCATTAAGAATTGGGACACAAGTACATTTTGTTGCAGTAGCCTCTGGATGGCATAAAATCCCGACATTCTGGTTAGAAGTTTCGTCACAAACAGCCGGCCTAACCCCTTAATAACATGGTGAATAGCCACTTTGACACTCCCACTTGAAGGACAAATTTGATTCAATTTATTCATACTACGACTTGACCTTTGATACGCAAGAGCCTTGCTTTTTATTCGTCTTGAGTTCTCAAACTTTTTTTCTTGCGGAGACATAAATACATGTTGAAGCGGTTGAAACTGAATTCTGCCAGTACTCTTTTTCAATAACGAAACCTGTTTTGTCAATCAAATCTAACAGGTCTTTGGCTCTCCAATGCCATACATGGTCATCAGGCTCTCTGCCCAATGTTTTAATTCTGGATAACACTGCTTTTCTCAACCCTCTAAAACCTTCCCGTTGAGTCTTAGTGATTATTCGTCCGAATGTCCCTTTGAATGGCCAATCAAAATTTGATTTACCCTTGCTATTTTTACTTTCTACTCGCAGGCCTATAAGTATCCTACCACCATGCTTCAGTACTCTATAAGCCTCTTTCATCGCTATGAATGGGTCAGAAAAGTGGTCTAAAACAGATCTCATGTGTACCCAATCAAATGATTTTTCTGCAAAAGGCAGACTCTCCGCAAATCCCACCAAAAAGTTACAGGCTTCCAATATACAAGGATAGGCCTTTAGTAAATTCTTCTGGGAATCTATATTTTTGAAAACATCCAGATAAGGATCTATGGAAACATACGTTGACACCGTACCTCTTAAGAAATGCCGAAGTCTGCCTTGATGTCCTCCCACATCGAGAACATTTCCACTAATCTCGAATTGTTTTGTGTATATGTCTTTGACACCTTCAATTTCCTTAAGATAAAGATTTAAATTGTCGGAGGAAGAAATGTCATTATTAACATTTTCATAAATATCCTGCATATCATTCCATTTCTTCAACCCAATGGGAACACAGTAACTCGGGCGAACAACGCAAAAATCAAAAACGTACTCACTGCTATTTTTTAACCTGACGGCACGTTTTGGATATAATATTGAACAGTTTTTGCATATGAATTCATTTTCTTGTAATTCAACAGGGCTTTTGCACAAAGGACAACGTAGGATGTCAATAATACACTCATCTAATTTTATAAACATGTTCTTATTCCCATTTTTCAGATTCAAATTAATTCTCTTGCATAAGTTTACTTGAAATGTGTTTTACCCTGACCAACCTGGTTAAGATAAAAAACGCTATTATTGGAGCTGGTATAAATAATAGAATTAAAAAATGATTGTATGTATGGGCGGCGATTAATGTCCAGGCAATCTGACTATATGCAAGAAGACAAAACAGCGACTTGTTCGATCTTATGTAAAAATACTTGCACACCGCTCCAATTATAAACATAAATATCAACATCCCCCATAATCCCAAATACCAATGTGGAGTGGAGAGAAAACCAGAAGGAGATGTTCGCTCCAATCGTGGTACTGATGTCTTAACAGATTCAGTGAAATGGCTTTCCATTTTGGATGGCAATAATCTAATCAATAGCCCGCTAATTTCAAACTGAGAGCCAGGTAAACCTGAAATTGCAAGCTGGTTTTCCATGTTAATCAATGGCGTTGACAAATAAGCAACAGTAGTATCAAATGAAGATTTGACACTAAACTCTTCATAGCGGCCAACACGCAAAAAACGTGTAAAGCCATGCAATAGTATTAAAAAGAAAAACAAACTAATCACGACAACAATCATTTGCCTCTTTGAGAACTTAGGAAATCCGAATTTATGCATAAATAAGTTTATTGGATTAACACCTGTTAAAGCACCACCCGTCAACAAAAAGCAGATAAATATAAAGAAACCCTGGGTCTTGCCTTGAAAAAGCGAACCGAAAATAACAACAATAACGGCTATCCATAATATTATCCTATTCCTCCCCTTTTCTTTGATGTTGCTAACAATGCCTATGAGAATTAGAGCATTCAATACAAAGAGCGTAAGTGTCAATAAACCTAACTGGCCAAAACCAGATGCCTCCTGGGTCATATTCAGTGTCTCTATATCATAACCATAAAAAAACCCCCCAATAGGCAAAGTACCATATAACAGGCAAATAAGAATTAGTTGTATAATAGCAGCAAAAATGGTGATCGAGATAAAAAAGCGAAAATTAGCATGGTGTATGCAAAATGGTGTAAAACTCTGTGGTTTACGTGTTTTTCTGCGAGGATATCCAACAAATCCGGTTCCAAGACAAAAGGCAATATAACCCAGTATCCACAAATATAAAGGTTTATATGATATACTAAAGCTGTAGGGTGGCACTGGATATCCACATCTCCATAAAAGGTATGGCAAATTGGCCATAACAGCCCCAACCAGGAAAAGAATTTCCGGTTTAACAAGATGTCGCCAATATGTTTTTTTTATCACTTGCAACTTACCCTGCCTCATCAGGCGAAAGCCTCGTCGATAATCTTTCCCAATTGCTTGCGAAAACAAGAGTTATTGGTAGCATGAATATATCAGTTACCAAAACAGTCCACCATACCTCATTAAAAAAGAATTCCTTTATTCTTCCTTCGTAATACTACGTCCGTGAGGGCGTAGATGGAAGTACCCGACAAAGTCGGGCGAGCTTTAGCTCGTCCCCAAAAATGCCACATCCGTAAGGGTGTGGAAATTTACTTACGGTCTGCAAAGAAAAACCTCACAACCACCCTGTTGCAAAAAAAACTTGTTCGAATATAACTCTGAAATTGTTGCATTGGGGCAATGTTTTCTTTTGATTTTTCTTTTTTCAACATACTCTCTTGTAACTGTCAGACAGCGGTATCCCATTCCTTCAAGCCTCATCAACACTTCCTTATGTCGGGCGAGATTCACATGAGGATGAAATTCTATAAACATCAGGAAGGAATCTTTTTTTTCCAATTGTTCGAGTATGTCAGGCATTACAATATATTCAGCACCTTCGATATCCATTCGTAGGAAATCTATATCTTCTATTCCGACACCAGTGCTATGCAAAAAATTAGTAAATGTAAAAGCAGGAACTTCTATGGTGTTACCGACGTGGTTGTTACCAGATAATTCGGCAAGTCTGTGACAGTTGGATAATGGAGATAATTCTAATTTGACTAATCCTGTATGGTTGGATATTGCTCCATGAGTTACTTTTACTTTGTCCATGTAGTTGTTACATGCTACATTAACATTTAAAAGACGAATGTTCGCCGGCGAAGGTTCTAATGCAAAGATTTTACCACATCCTTTTGATATGATTTCGGCCTCAAGGATTACGTAGAAGCCAATATTGGCCCCAATCTCCAGGATATTCATATCTGGCTTAACATAATTTAATAAGGCTTCCACCGATTCTTTTTCTCGCATTCCTTTTTTAGCCAAAGTCCTGGAGATACCATAGTCATTAGCATGTAAATAAAAACGGTGCCCTCGGATGTCTCTAAAATAAAGATTGTTCTGTTTATTATATCTAATAACACCTGTAATTTTTAGCCAAAAATATAAAGGATCAATAGTATGTTTGAGGTTTTTTATTGCGGATTTTATAAGTTTAAACATTCAGCTATCTCCTGCTTATATTTCAATAAATCAAAGACAGTGCAACGGTGCAGATGCCCTTACAATTAATAATGAATTTCGTTAATACCTGTTTGGAGTTTTATGACTGTGTTACGAAATGTAAAATACAGGTAAGTGGATGACAAAGTCCATGAAGGAATCAGACATAAACCTATGACTGGTGTCGATAAAAAATCCGTCGCAATGACTACAATGATGATAAAAAAAACATTTGTCAGCCACGTTATGCATCGGGCTATTAATACCTGTCGTATTTGCCCCATTCCAATGAGAAAATAATAAGAAGGTACACCAAGGAGGTTTATAAAAGTGGCTATCAACATAATCCGAAAAGCTCCTGGTAAAGTTTCCGTGAATTTCTCTCCAAGCCATATCTTGAGAAGCAACGGTGCAAATATGGCCAATATCCCATAAATCGGAATTCCAAGCATTAAAATGAGTTTCATCGCACGATGATAGAGCTGCGATATTCTATTCTTTGCCTGAATAGTCATATCGGCACCGATGCGGCTAATTTCCGGCATCAAAGCCCGAAGGCCAGCTTCAATAAAACACCTCACTTGCATGCTTCCATTGAACGCAATTTCGTAAACTGGTATGGTAGAAACTCCAGCATACCGAGATAGCATTAATTTGTTAAAAGGACCACCTAACATACTAACGACAGTTCCTCCAAATACACCGCCGCCAAAGGACAAAAGACGTTGTCCGCACTGAGCATTCAGATTAGATATATGCAAAATACGAATAGAAATCATTTTTCTAACACAAATTATACTGACTACCTGAACAAACAAATATGAAACGGCACTCGAAATAATCATGCTTTCAATGCCTTTGCCTAAATACAATAAGACAGTGGCCACGACAACCGCTATCACCTTACTGGCAGTTTGTATGTAGTTCGCCAAATCCATTCGACCCAGACCGGAAAGCACCGCATTAAATATATTGACTATGAAAATATAAATACTCAAAACGCCAATATATGGCAGTAACCAGACTGCTAATTTTGCATTTTCAGAATTTAATTTGAAGAGGGCTATAATTTGTAGTTTAAATATCAGCACCGCTGCCAGCACAATAATGCCGCTGGTACATAGCATTGCCAGTGCCGTTGTAATATAACACTGAATTCCTTTTAGGTTTTTTCTACCATATTCCTCTGCCACCAACTTCATTATCGCAGGGCTTATGCCAATATCGCCTAATTGAGCAAAGGTTAAGACAACTGCCAAAACAAGCCACACACCATATTTCTCATAGCCCAGGAAGTGCAAATAAACAGGATAGGCTATAGATAGAAGAACTACATTAACCACAGATGTGGCCATGCCGGAAAACATGTTGATCCGAAGCTGGCTCGAAAACAATTTTCTAATCATAAAATTTCTGCCACGGAAAGTTTCGCAAAAAAATACCGGAGGCGCAGGATTTTATCTCTGCGCCCCAGCTGCAAGTTTTTCAACTGACGGCTGAGAGCTGATTTCTTCAGATGTCAGTGGCTAATTTCTAACTTCTGACTTCCGATATCTTATTGCTAACCGCCTTTTTACACTAAAAAAGCCCTTTTATTAAGGAGTAAGCCTCCCATTCGGCGGAGTAAGCCTCCCATTCGGCGGAGTAAGCCATTCGCTCCGTGGAGTAAGTCGTCCGCTCGGCGAGGGAGTCTGTCGCTCCGTAGAGTGGCTCATCGGCTCCGCGGAGTAAGTCATCCACTCCGTGGAGTAAATCACCAGTTCGGCGAGGGAACCGCCCGCTCCAAAGAGTAAGTCTCTTACTCCAAGAGGCGAACCATCAATTCCATTACGAAAACCAATCTCCCCAGCAGGCAAACCGTCCGCTGTAAGGAGCAATCTTTCAGCTTCACAAAGCAAATCATCCACTCACCAAGGGAGGCAATCGTCCTGAAGGGATATTAAAATGAAAAAGAGCGATAAGTGATAAGCGGTTAGTGATTAGCTATTAACTTCATACCGCAGATAGACTCTGTCCCTGTCGGTTGCGCATGATTCTTTGATATCACAACACAACTTTATGCGAAGACTTCATCTTATATTAATCACAAGTAAGAAGTCTGAAATCTGAAGCAAATTCAGAACTCCATATCGGAATAATCCGGACAACGACACTACCGGGTTGAAGGTTTTGTTTTGGACGTCGGAGTCTTGCTCATTTGATACTCTCTGCTATAGGCGTATATGTCTCGGCTTCCAACACTTGTCCGACGTAAGTCAAGATTCGAATTCAATGCCTAACTTCATATACAGAAAGAAGTTACACCCCAAAGAAATCATGCTGGTTACGGCACTGTACCGCCCCCAGCCAATGACTGTCTTCCTTAGATACTTTCGGCTTAGGCCGATAAATATCTCCAAGGAAAATGGTTAGGACAATAGGGCGGCATGACCACTAAAAACACCCCATGAAGAGCATCTAATAAGCGATTCGTTACAAATTAAACTCTTCTCGAAGATTTGCTCTGCAAATAATGATATTATCGGAACATAAAACAATACTTACCTGGCACCGGCAGTCACCGGCTCGTCAACGATCTCATTCTCAGACAGTGTGTTTCGTCCTTTTCGTGACAAGTTGCTCGGGCCATATCGTTCCATAAGCCGGGTAAGCAAAACCGTTCTGTGACCGGCTGACTCGAGTGAATTATTCGCGGCTATCCCGACATTGAGCTGCAGGGGCTTACCCTCTCTGCGGTCTCGCACTGGAACCGTCACTTCAACAAGCTCTTCAGGGCCGATATTCGCATTGTCTTTTTGCCAGACGAGGTTTCGTCGTGAACCATCCCTGTTGGTCAGAGGAAGCTTTACTCGAGAAAAGTCCATCTGTTCTGCGGCAAAACAAACTGCGTGCCACCATGTTTCAAACGTTTTTGCCTGTCGGAAATGAAGCTCCACCTTCTCGTAGCTTTCCACCTCGTGATTTCTTTGACGCTCACTTGCGTATTTTTGTCTTAATTGCCCCAGTGCCTGACGGAGATTAACGGCGCCGACCAGCCGGAACACCAGTATCTGCAGCATTATTGAGCAGATAAATATAAGTATTGCTCCGGCGCCATGTGAAAGCATCATAAGAAGTCCGGCTCCCGCAGCCATCGCTGTTACTATATACATGCTAACTACAACGTGTCTCTGACGTAATCCCAGGTCAAGAAGCAGATGATGTAAATGACTTCTATCCGGTGACATTATATGTCTTCCCTGTAAATAGCGCCGGAGCATAGTAAAGGCCATGTCGAATATCGGCACCCCCAGTGCCAGTACCGCAAGCGCAAGAGCTACCACCGTCCCGGATTTTACCGAACAGATAACACTCACTCCTGCCAGAACAAACCCCAGAAACATACTTCCACAGTCGCCCATGAAGATACGCGCCGGGTTAAAATTGAAAATTAGAAAACCGCACAAACTACCCAGTACCGCAAGCATGATGACAGCCATTATTATTTGACCGCCGAATATTGAGAAGACAGCAATCGTCCCACAAGCTATTGCTGCAATTCCTGCCGCCAGTCCGTCAAGACCGTCTATGAGATTCATCGCGTTCGTGACGGCCACAATCCAGAGTATCGTTGCCGGAAACGACAGCCATCCAAGATTCAGCGCATAAATTCCCGCGATGTCTATAGATTCAATTCGCACTCCTGCCAGGCATAATACCGTCGCCGCCGCCACCTGTGCTGGCAGTTTGTGTCGCACCCGGAGTCCCCGCACGTCGTCTATCAGGCCGATTAAGAATACAAAGGCCCCGGCTCCAAGCAGGGCGAATAACTGAGTTCGGATTTCTCCAAAGGCCTTGCCGACGTTGTTGTTGATAAACGGTATAACAGCCACTAAAACCATAGTTGACAGGAAGATAGCCGCTCCGCCGATTCTTGGGATGGTATGCTTATGAACCTTGCGTATGCTGTGGCCGTCGTAAAGGCGCAACCTGTGAGCAACCCAGATTACGGCCGGCGTAAATAATACCGCCAGCAAAAACGAACCAAGATATACCGCCAAATATGTTTTCATAGATATTTTAGGTCAGTTTTGATTAAGACTTTCTTTCAGAACAGAGGGGTGGACCGAGCACTCAGCCAGCAGGTTTTTAGCTGCGCTGAATCCGGGTTTTAACTGCAAACAGACCCTCGCCTCATCCATCGCTTCTTTGGCCTCGTCGCATTCAGCCAGCAAATTCGCCAGTTCGAATCGCCATTGGACCTGGTCGTATTTTAATCGCAGTGCCCGGCGATAACATTTTATGGCCTCCTCATTTCGTCCCAGTGTCTTATAGCTGCTGCCAAGCAGTCTGGATTCCCATGCCGCTGCACTTCCATTGTTACATTTCTTTTCCAGTGCTGTTATCATCTTCTGCTGGGCTTGTTGGGCGTAATCGGTATATTGGGCATCACTCAGGACCGTGAATGCCTGATACAAATACCCTGTATTTTGTCCCGCTGCCGTGATCGCCAGGTCCGGCCGGCTTAGTTGGTCGATATATATCATCGCCACTTTTTTATACAGCCGGCCGTCCAGCTTAATTGCTCTGGCGAACTTATGTGCCGCAGAATCAATGTCCCCTTCGGAAGCGTCTGAACATCCTGCAACAAAACATATAATTGGGTCGTTCTTAGCGAGACGAAAACCTTTTCTGATTTGCTCTGAACCACTTTCATCATAAAGCACAAATTTCTCAATTTGACCAAGCATACTATACGCCGGACCGTACGTCGGACAGAGCATGCACACCTGACGCAGCTGGCCGACTATCTCGTAAACCTGAGGCATTTGTTCCGAATTGATAATAATCTCGTCGTTGTACGGGTCGTTGCTTCCACCGAGTGCTTTGTAAAGGTAAACGTTCAGCCAGTAGCGATATCTTATGTTCTCGCAGTCACTGTCCACCGCAGCCCTGGCATGACGAATGAGCCTGCTGTATAGATACTCTGTACCAGGCTGGTCTGTCTGGGCCAGTTGTTTCCTGACAGCCTGCGCCTTGTTCCAGTGTCCTTCGGCAATCCTGCACTTATCAGCATCGCGCACCGCCCAAGACAATATTGTACAAACAAGCACCATCGCCGTCAGGCGCAGCCATCTGCAGCCGCGGCAGGGTATCGCCACTTTCGACAATACTGTGCTGGTAGACTTTTGGCCGCCGAGGACCACCAGTACCGCACAGAGTATTGCCGTTAAAAAACCATTTGCCGGAATATGCTGCCCAAAGTCCGACATGCTGTGAATCAGTATCGCTATAATGCCGAAACCCAGACCGTAGGCCGCCGGGCAAATAAGGCTGCTTTTGTTCCTGATAGATTTCAAGTACTGCCACCCGGTAATTATTCCAAATACCAGCAACGCTCCCAGGCCGAGCAATCCGGTTTCTTCGAGTACCTGGGCGTACTCATTCTCAGCGTGGACTGCCAGTGCCACAATATATGAGCGGTCCAACATCGGATAGACGTAACGGTGAGTTCCAAGGCCGGTCCCCAACAGAGGAAATCTTGACCATGATACTGCAATATCTTTCAGTATTTGGACTCGTCCGCTGTCGGCTTCTGAGAGGTTTCTCAGTGTCGCCAGTCGTTCACAAACCGCGTCAAAACCTGTGTAAAGAACACAGCTAAATGCCAAAAGAGCAATAACCACGAACAGCCACGACTGTCGCTTGATAGATTCTGTACGTGCCAGTATCACGGCGGTAAAGGCCATCGCTGTGAGCATGCTGATTATTCCGCCTCTGGTCAGGGACAAAAACACGGTTGCAAGACAGATACTGATTATGCCGACAAGAAGCCATATTCCCCGCGAAGCCGACGAACCTATATAGTTAAAAAC
>Ga0315554_1000262_pt1 | contig 30412 bp, 28 predicted proteins | sample SalMarSW160370MG_FD_202114 | JGI IMG/M metagenome (GOLD analysis project Ga0315554, IMG submission 202114) | Salt marsh sediment microbial communities from the Plum Island Ecosystem LTER, Massachusetts, United States - Salt Marsh Sediment SW1603-70 ...
CGGGTTTGTCTGCACGGACCAGAGCGTCACAAGCGCTGTGCTCGGAGATGGCGGGGTCTACTCATCGGTCGATGACTTCTTCAAATGGGATCAAGCGCTCTACACGGAAGACCTGGTCCGTGCATCCACACTTCAGCAGGCGCTCACGCCGGCAACGCTCAACGACGGTAGCTCGACAACGTACGGATTCGGTTGGTTCATCGAGCCGTATCGAGGAGTCCCGACCGATTATCATACCGGATCGACACGCGGGTTTCGGAACGCGATCCTTCGTTTCCCCGGTCAACGCTTGACAATCATCATCCTCACCAACCGCAACGAAGGCGAGCCGATCAAGATCGCGAGAAGCATCGCGGATTTGATACTGTTTGAAAAAACTCGCTGACACCGACGAATCGTGCCGGACGGATCATGCCGGGTGACGCGAGGCCCGACATACCCAGGCAGTAGCGCATCGGCTGCTCTGACGGTCACAAACCGATGTGACGGGCTTAGATCCGTTGCCTGACTCCTGGGACAACATCTGCCGTACATTGGCTGCGTCGGGATCCACCAACTCTCTTGATCCCCCCATTAACACTTTGCTCTACGTCCATCTTTCCATTCATCCGCTGTCAAATTGGCTTTTCGATAAAAATTGAATAAACTTTCGGAGTCTTCTCTTCACACCGGGAGGTTCACCATGACGAAACGTTCTCTGTTCCTTTCGTTCACCCTTGTTGTCTTTCTCGCGGTCGGTCTTGCTGATGAGGGGATGTACCCGATCAGCGAGATCCACAAGCTCAACCTGCGGGCAAGGGGCCTAAAGATCGATCCGAAGGAGCTTTACAACCCGAACGGCGTAAGTCTCATTGATGCGATCGTTCAGCTCAGCGGCTGCACCGGATCGTTCGTCTCGAAGGATGGCCTCATTCTCACCAATCATCACTGCGCGTTCGGATTTGTCCAGGCCGCCAGCACGGCGGAGAAGGATTATGTGACGGACGGTTTCATCGCCTGGAATCGATCCGAGGAGATCCCCGCAAAGGGCCAGACGGTCCGCATTACGGAGTCCTATCGCGATGTCTCCAAACAGGTTCTCAGCGCCGTCAGTGACAGAATGGAGTTGGCTGAACGGTCCAAGGCCATCGATCGAGCAATGCGTGCGATCGTCGTCGAGACGGAGAAGCGGAACCCCGGCAAGCGCGCCGAGGTGGCGGAGATGTTCGCCGGCAAGACGTACGTACTCTTTGTGTACACCTATCTGAGGGATGTCCGCCTCGTGTATGTCCCCCCGCGGTCAATCGGAGAATTCGGGGGCGAGAACGACAATTGGGTTTGGCCGCGGCATACAGGAGACTTCTCGTTTTTCCGCGCGTACGTCGCTCCGGACGGCTCCCCGGCGGATTATTCCGCTGACAACGTTCCGTATCACCCGAAGAAGTTCCTCAAGGTAAATCCCTCCGGCGTCGATGAGGGAGACTTCGCCTTCATCCTGGGTTACCCCGGGCGGACGTACCGACACAGAACATCCCACTACCTCGCGTACGAGGAGAAGTACCGGATGCCGTACGTCGCGGACCTCTACGAGTGGGAGATCGCCACGATGGAGCAAATGGGGAAGAACGACCGGGAGATTGCGCTGAAGCACGATGCGCGTATCAAAGGACTGGCGAACACCATGAAGAACTACCGTGGTAAACTGCTCGGTATGAAGCGGCTCTCTCTCGTGGACCGTAAGTTTGAAGAGGAAGAAGCTCTGCAGCGGTTCATCGAATCCGACCCCGCTCGAAAGGCACTTTACGGTGCAGTTCTCGATGAGATCGGCAAGATTTATCAGGAAATGTCCGATCAAGCGGCTTCCGAGCTCGTTCTTGACTACCTTCGCAGGAGTTCGACGATGCTGGGGTACGGCTTCGCGGTGTACGAATCCACTCTGGAGCTCCAGAAGCCGGACCTGGAGCGGCTCTCCCCCTACACGGAGCGGAATCTCCCCAATACGAAGAAGTACCTGCCCCGGGCCCTCCAAAACTATTATGAGCCCACTGATAAGGCAATTCTCAAACACATGTTGATGCAGGCCGCCAACCTGCCACAGGCTCAACGCATACCTGCAATTGATGAAATCATTCAGGGAGGAAACGCCGAGGAGGCGATCGATCGGTTCATTCAAGACGCATTCGCTCAATCGAAACTGAACGACGAACGATTCCTGATGGATTCCTTCGGGAAGAAGCCAGCCGAAGTCGAGCAAATGGATGACCCGTTCGTTCAGCTCGCCAGGGCACTGTATCCAACCTATCAGAAGTTGCGTGAGATCCGCCAGCAGCGCAACGGCGCTCTGTCAAAGCTGTCGGCGCTCCTGGTGGATGTCAAGCAGCAATTCCAGAGGACAAGCTTCATTCCCGACGCGAACAGCACACTGCGCCTGACGTTCGGGCATATCAAAGGCTACTCGCCTCGCGATGCAACCTACTACAAGCCGATCACGACACTCACCGGCGTCATAGAGAAGACGACGGGCGAATATCCGTACGGCACGCCTCAGAAGGTCCGCGATCTTTACAACGCAAAGGACTTCGGGCGCTACCGCAACGCCAAGCTGAACGATGTCCCCGTTGCAATTCTGTACGACATGGACACGACCGGCGGGAATTCCGGAAGCCCCGTGCTGAACGCGCGCGGCGAACTTGTGGGGGTAAATTTCGATCGCGCATTCGAAGCCACGATCAACGACTACGCATGGAGCGAGTCGTACAGCCGATCGATCGCCGTGGATATCCGCTATGTTCTCTGGGTGACGGAGAAAGTCGGAGGCGTAAGCTACCTTCTGGCAGAGATGGGTCTTCAGCGCTGACAGAAGCGCAAACTGCACATCATTATGTTGTGGAGGAAATCGCTATGAACAGGAACCTTGCCACACTCACTTTGACCGTTCTCTCGATCGCATACGTCTTCGGGCAAGCCCCAATACAGGAGAAGCTGCCCGACGAAAAGCAACTCATCGACAAGAAATTCGAGGCCCTCGATCATCGCCTGGACCAGCTGGCGAAGGCGATCGACGATGTCCTTTGGTACAACAAAGTCGGCGACGTGGCGAATATCGACAAGGTCTACATCGTCGGTCCGCCGCCGGCGAAGGTCAAAAACCCAACGGCGATGGGCGCGAAGAATCCCGTCAAATTCTGGTCCTACATTTTCATCCCGCAGAAGATCGACCGGAGCAAGAAGTATCCACTGCTGGTTTTTCCCCATGGCGGCGTTCACGGGGATTTCACGACGTACTATACGCACATCATCCGAGAGATGATGGCGCAGGGCTATATCGTTGTCGCACCCGAATACCGCGGAAGCACCGGCTACGGCAAGGGGTTCTACGAGCGGATCGACTACGGCGGGCTGGAGGTTGAGGATAATCATGCAGCGCGGGACTATATGACCGAGAATTTCGACATCGTCGACGGCTCCCGTGTGGGCGCAATCGGTTGGAGTCACGGTGGTCTCATCACGCTGATGGACATTTTTGAGCACCCCGACGGCTACAAGGTCGCCTTCGCCGGCGTCCCGGTGAGCGATCTTATCCAGCGGATGGGGTACTATGATGACGAATACCGAGCCCTTTACTCCGCTCCCTATCACATCGGCAAGACGGCAAACCAGGATGTGCAGGAGTACCGCCGCCGGTCGCCCGTCAACCACGTCCAGCAGCTCAAGACCCCGCTCCTCATTCATACCAACACGAGTGATGATGACGTGAACGTGCTGGAAGTGGAACATCTGATCGAAGCGTTGAAGGCGGCTGGTAAGAAGTTCGAGTACGAGATCTTTCAAGATATACCGGGCGGCCACAGCTTTGACCGGATCGACACAAAGAAAGCCAAAGAGATTCGGGTCAAGATCTACACGTTCCTGGCACGCTATCTCAACCCGCCCCACCCGATCAAGTCGGTCGACGATCTCGAGAGGGCGGCGTATCGCTAAGAAGAAGGTTCACGAGGGCTACACCACAGAAGAAGTCAACCTTCTACAGCGACAGAAGTCGGACATCTACCAGAAACAAACACCAGATCAAAAACCTGAATGGAATTCCTCCGAGACGTTATCGAGTTCGTTCTCCACCTTGACCGGCATCTGCTCGAGCTCTGCACCGCGTACGGAACATGGGTGTACGCGATCATATTCGTTGTCATCTTCTGCGAGACAGGACTGGTGGTAACACCTATCCTCCCGGGAGACTCCCTCCTCTTTGCCGTGGGATCCCTGACAGCCATCGGCGCGCTCGACCTGGGGACTTCAATGATCGTGCTCGCCCTCGCCGCTATCCTTGGCGATACCGTGAATTACTGGATTGGAGATTACGTCGGGCCGAAGGTGTTTCATCAGGAACACGGGCGGCTCCTGAACAGGGAGTATCTTCTCCGCACGCACAGGTTTTACGAGCGGCACGGCGGGAAGACGATCGTGATCGCGCGGTTCCTGCCGATCATTCGCACCTTTGCACCGTTCGTCGCCGGCATCGGAACGATGACCTACCGGCGGTTTCTTCTCTTCAACGTCACGGGAGGCATCCTCTGGGTTTGCCTTTTCGTTCTCGCGGGTCATTTCTTCGGGAGCATTCCTGTCATCAAGAACAACTTCAGCCTCGTCATCATTTTTCTCGTGCTGATCCCTGGAATTCCGAGCTTAGTGGAGTTCATCCGGATTCAGATTCAACGACGAAAGTCCAAAACAGCCTCGTCGGAGGAACCTCGCCCGCCACAACCATAAAGAGGAGACAGGCAATGCGGCGACAAAACATTTCCAGCGGTGCTCCGTGGGAACCGATCGTCGGGTACTCCCGAGCCGTGCGGGTCGGACCCTCTGTTCACGTGGCTGGCACAACAGGAGTAGGGCCTGATGGAAAGGTCGTGGCCAAAGGCGATGTTTACGCTCAAGCGGTCCAGGCGTTCAAGATTATCGAGGCCGCGCTTCAGAAGGCGGGCGCGAGCATGAACGATGTCGTCCGGACCCGCACGTTTCTCACGAACATTGCCGATTGGGAGAAGGTCGGGCAAGCGCACGGCGAATTCTTCCGCGATGTCAGGCCGGCGGCAACGATGGTCGGCACGACCGGACTCGTCGACCCCGAGATGCTCGTCGAAATCGAGGTCGACGCCATCATCCCCGATCACAAGTGACTCGCCGATTGGATGGAAGCATTGAGAGAATGCGCACGCAACATCCGATTTCTTGTAAGCGTCAAAAGCGCCTATCGTCACTCTCTTCTTCGACGGGGGCACCGAAAACCATCTCTCATCCAGAAAGGAAGGTGAAGCCATGAAGCGGATCTTGACTCCCGGCCTCGTCGCCGGTCTTGTCATGCTCATTGTTGCAATGGTCGTCGGCCGACTGACGACGCTCGCCCTGCCATCCATCGCACAAGAGTATGAGAACACGAACCTTTTTCGAACCTGGTCGGATCCAATCGTGTACGTCTATTTTCTCTACCCATTCTTCCTCGGCATCGCTCTCGCTTGGGTCTGGGGCAAAACGAAGGGGATCATCGGGGAGGGCAGCCTCTGGGTGCAGGGGAGCAGGTTTGCCCGCGCATTCTGGCTCGTGTCCGCACTGCCGGGTATCCTGATGACCTATAGTACATTCCCGATTTCGCTCGCCGTGGCGCTCTCATGGCTTCTAAGCTCACTTGTACAGCTGCTCTGCGCCGGATTTGTCTATGCGAAGATGAACAAGTGACCTGTTTTCACCTAGGCGGTCTTCCGGCGGAACGAATCCTCCTACGTCAAGCGTTAATCCTTAAATAACGGCTCGTTCTTCGGGAATAAAGTATTTCGAGGAGACATTCGTATGGCGGATCTACGGTATCCTGTGGGCACGTTTCAACCCGCCGGTCAGATCAACGACGCTGAGCGCCGCGCGCTCATCCATCAGATCGCTGATGCCCCCGCGAGGCTTCGGGAGGCCGTGCAAGGCCTTACGGAAGAACAGCTCGAGACCCCGTATCGTCCGGAGGGCTGGACCGTCCGGCAGGTGGTGCATCATCTCCCCGACAGCCACATGAATGCGTACATCCGATTCAAGCTGGCGGTCACCGAGCAAGAGCCGACCGTGAAGCCGTACGAGCAGCAGCTTTGGGCGCAGCTCGCCGATGCGAAGAGTGCTCCGGTCGAATTGTCCCTGGCGCTGTTCGACGCACTCCACCAACGATGGGTCCTGTTCCTCAAATCGCTCAAGCCGTCTGATTTCTCCAGGACATACAATCACCCGGAAAGCGGCGTGTCAAATCTTGACCGGCTTCTTCAGCTGTACGCGTGGCACGGCCGCCACCACGTCGCGCATATCACATCGCTGCGGGAGCGGATGGTCTGGAAATAGCTTGTGGCTTTGATCATCATCCGTTTCGCACGCCTCAAGTCACATCGCACAACCTGGGCTCCGTCCCGACCCTCGTATGAAGACAACAATCCGCCAGGCAACCGGCAATGACGCTTCGGCCATCGTACGGTTCAACATGTTCATAGCCGAAGAAACCGAACACTTTCAACTCGATCGCGACCGGCTCGGCAAGGGAGTGGAAGCAATCCTGAGTGATTCCTCCAAAGGAGTTTATTTTCTTGCAGAGCTCGACGGCAACGTCGTCGGCCAACTCATGATCACCTATGAATGGAGCGACTGGCGGAACGGAAACTTTTGGTGGATCCAGAGCGTCTATGTCGACAGGCCCCACCGGGGCAAAGGGGTTTTCCGGTCACTCTACCAGCATGTCTATGATCTCGCTTCCCAGCGCGAAGATGTGTGCGGCTTTCGCTTGTACGTCGACAGCCAAAACAAGCGCGCCAAAAACACCTACGAGCAACTTGGGATGAAGGAAGCTCGTTACGAGTTGTACGAGATCGATTTTGTCCTGAAAGAGCCAGCGCGCTTTTCTTAAAGAGAAGGGATTGAATTCATGACTTCCTGCTGTACCTCGTCCGCAGCTTGCAGCGGCAACAACTTGTTTTTCTCCCGGTGGTCGAATTCCTACGGCAAACGGTTCCGACGCAAGGGTCTCGAGAAAGCACAGAAGCGGCTGCTCGAGGGTGTACGATGTGAGCCGCTCCAGGCGCGGGAGGTGCTCGACATCGGCTGCGGCGTCGGCGCCCTCCATCTCTCGTTGCTGAAAGAGGGGGCGGGACGATCGATCGGTGTGGACATGTCGGAAGGGATGATTCGGCAGGCTCAACAACTGGCCGCCGAACTCGGCATCCGAGAAAAAACGAGCTACCTCCTTGGAGATTTTGTCACACTGGCGGACCTGCTCCCGGAAAGCGACATCACGCTGCTCGACAAGGTCGTCTGCTGCTATGAGCAACTCGATCCTCTGATCGAAAAATCCACCGTCAGGACAAACAGGATTTACGCACTGACACATCCGCGCGACAGTTTCCCTATCCAGGCGGCGTTCAAGACGCAGATCTTCCTTGGGAAGCTCTTTCGCTGGAGCTTTCACCCTTTCTGGCACGACTGGGAACGGATGAAATCGCTCATTTGCTCGAAGGGATTTCATTTGATCTACGAAAATTCGACGCTTGTTTGGAACGTTCTCGTCTTCAAGCGTACCTAGGAAGATTCCCGAAGTCCCCGCAGCCAAGCGCCAGTCCGTGACTTTGGGACCGTCACCCGGATGAGACATGGAACGTGATGATATCTCGCGACTCTTGGGTCGCGCGTTTCGGTGCCCTTCGTTGACTGCACCTTCAAAAATGGCTACCTTTCAATTGTTCCGGACAAGCTTATCCTCTGGGAGCGGCTGAAGGCCATGATTTTCTCTATTCTCGGTCCGCCAGGTGGCGATGCGATGAAGATGCTCGCCTGGCTGATCGCGATCATGGTAACCTTGTGGGTTCTTACGGTGGCCTCCAAGTGGCTTGCTGAGAAAATCTGGAAAGGAAAAGCAAGGATGCTCGACACGCTCGGCGACTACAAGACGGTTGTTGCGCAAGCGTTGCCGCGACTCTTGAGAATCTCGGATGCCGAGAGCGACGTCCACCCCTCACCGGAGAAATGGTCGAAGAAGGAGATCCTGGGCCACCTCATCGATTCCGCCAGCAACAACCACCAACGCTTTGTGAGAGCGCAGCTGAGCAGTGAAATCAAGCTGCCGGAGTACGAACAGGAAACGTGGGTGAGAACGCAGGGATATCAGGGCGAATCGTGGGAGAACCTTGTTCACCTCTGGAGGTTGTACAATCTCCATTTGCTGCACGTCGCCGAAGCGATTCCAGACGACCGGCTGAAGAGCCGGTGTTTCATCGGAGAGAACGAACCGGTAACGCTCGAATTTCTGGTGACCGACTACGTGAGACACGTGAAACATCACCTTGACCAGATATTTTCGTAACGAGGCCGTCTCGCTCAGCGCATACCGACGGGATCATCGACAGTCCATCGCGCTCATCCTCCACACCCCCTGATCCGCCGTGCGTCTCGCAATCATCTCCGACATCCATGGGAACCTCGAAGCGCTGACGACCGCACTCGAGCTCATCAAGAAGCATGCTGCCGATGAAATCGTCTGCCTCGGCGATGTCGTCGGCTACGGCGCGAATCCAAATGAATGCCTCACCATTGTTCGCGAACGGTGCAGCGTGATCCTCCGCGGCAATCACGACGCGGCCGCTGTCGATCTATCGGTCGCGGACCAGTTCACCATCAACGCCCGCCTTGCCGCCATTTGGACGAACAACGTTCTGCTCAAGGAGAATAAAGAACTCCTGGAGACCCTTCCTCTCACAAAGTCCCGCGGCGACATCCTCCTTGCGCACGGATCGCCGTACGAGCCTGAGGAATGGCATTACATCATATCAGAGTATGAAGCCAAGGAGGCGTTCCAGGCCTTCGCCGAACAGCTCTGCTTTGTGGGGCACTCCCACATACCGGTGATCTTCTCAGAGAAAGGAACGACCGCCCTCGTCGCACGGGGGGACCGGTTCATCATCAATGTGGGCAGCATCGGGCAGCCTCGCGATGGGAACCCCCAACTCAGCTTCGGGATTTTCGACACGAGCTCGTGGACATATGAGAACATCCGCGCCGAGTACGATATTCCCGCGGCAGCGCAGAAGATCAGGAAAGCCGGACTTCCGCGTGCACTTGCCGATCGCTTGATGTTTGGAGTTTAGGGGGGCTTGAGCCAGGGAGGGAGGGCGCGACGTCCTACTGAGTCGTCAACACCGCCAACAGCTTTTCCTTCTTCATCGTCGAGGAGGCAACACAGAGGGTTCCGTTCACCGTCCAGACGACTACGTTGCAGTTCGGGTGATTTGGGTCGGTGTACCAACCGGATTTCGCGAGCGCAGTTTTCGCTGCCGGCGGAAGCGAGAGCTTCGGACCTTTGAGCGCTTCGTCCTGGCTGACCTGATAGACGTACAACATCTCGCCCCCGATCTTGTAGAGCACGTGAGCGACTTTCACTCCTTCATACTCGGACCAGATCGCGCTGTACGAATCGCAGGGAACCTTTAAGACGTTTACCGTAAAGTCCACATTGTTTCTCTCGAAGAAGTCCGCAATGCTTTCCGGAGAGCAGGCTACGAGGGCGGGCTGAAACTGGCCGGAACGAATGAGAGCAAAGTTCTTGAACGTGAGATTGATGACATCATTCGGCGCGTTATGCGCGCTCATGTCATAGGTGGACTCGTTCGGAAGCGTCAGAAGCACGATGAACGCGGCAAAGACCACCCCGCCGGCCAAAGTCGGAATAAGGACCCCGGGTGAGAGGAGCCTCTCAATCCATCCTCCCGCTCGTCCAAGGGACTCGCGATAAGCCTGTTTGAGGGATTTGCCAACAGATGCCCGGACTGAGTCCGGCGTGACGGCATATGCGATGTGTTGCTGGACGACTTGCTTCGAAAGCTTCTCCAACTCGTAAGCGTTGCGGCATCTGCGGCAACCCTCCAGGTGCATCCGAAACTCCTGCTCAACGTCCGCCGGCAGAACCCTATCAATGGCATCGCCAAAATACTCTTCAACAAGACTGCATTCCACAGCACAACCTCACTCAACCGTGTAACAAGGATGATCCATCATATTCCTCAGTCAGACTTAATAACCCCCTGTTTCTTAGCATACTCATACAGCTTCGCCTGCAGCAACTTCCTCCCCCGGTGCAACCGGGACCGTACCGTGCCGATCGGGCACTCGACGAACTCTGCGATCTCCTCATACGTCAGTCCTTCAATGTCGCAGAGAATAACCACGGTGCGGAAATCATCTGGCAGGCTCTCCAACGCCCTCGTAACCTCATCACCGAGCAAATTACCGAAGAGTTTTTGCTGAAGATCGTTCGGGTCTGTTGACTCAGCCCGGATGGTATTGTAGAAGTTTTCGATCTCATCGTAGTCAACCTTGTCCGGCTCTTTCGTTTCCTTCCGGTACCGATTGATATACGAATTCTTCATGATGCGAAAGAGCCATGCGCGTATGTTCGTCCCCTTCTCGTATTTATCCCAAAACCGATAGGCTTTGAGATAAGTCTCCTGCAGCAAATCTTGCGCATCATTTTCGTTTCCCGTGGTGCGGAGAGCAAAGTTGTAGAGCACATCCATATGAGGCAGGGCTTCTGCCTCAAACTCCGCTTGCTTTTTCCGCGTACCGCGGGATACGACTGCTACCAAAGGTAGAACCATGGGTTGCCTTCAAAGTTCCCAGTCACACGAGCCTCCAACAACTGCCGGGGAAACCATGGCAACCTGCTGTCTGAACACCAATCATTCGGTTCGAGTTCCGAGCAGGAAGGGTTCCGGGAGGTTACTTTCTCAAAGGCCGTGAGGTGTAAGTCGGAGGAAAAAATCATTCGTTGAAATTTAACAAAATCCTGCAATCTTAGCAAGCGGGGCGAATCTTGGGAACCATTCCTACTTCCTCGATTTCAGAAGATCGATCTCCTCCGTCGAAACCTGCTGGTCGATTTCTCTGATCAGATCGCTGACCTGAGCATGACGCAGATCGAATTCTTCAAACGACACAAACGTGCTGAGATCCCCGATATCGACCACCTTTCCCATTAGCTTCCTCACGCCTGTCTTCGGATCCACCTCTTCGTCGACATTGATGCCGATGTCGACGGTGACGGCCGGTGCACGATCATCGGTCTTCAACATGGTGTTTCGAAAGATGAGGTCGTACATGTACTTTGTATTGAACGGAAGTTCCTCGTACACGCTCACGTTTGCGTGTTGATATTCTCCTGTCGCAAGAGCATGGAGCGTCGTCAGCAGACCGACGTAGTTCAGCTTCCGGAGAAACATCTTCTCTGGATCTCCGGGCCACCCTCCTGACTCCACCAGCACGGTGCTCGTCCCCCACTTCTGCACATTGTCTCCAAAGGCGCGCGGCTCAAAGGTATCATCGTATTTCGAGACATTCTTTGGAATGAACTTCCGCAAGACCGCGGCAAACGTCGCCGCAACCTTCATCGCTTCCGATCGAACACGATTCAAGGACCTCGATTCATCGAATGCCGGCGCAAGCAGTGCGATGCCGCTCACCTGTTTCGTGTTCCCCACTGTCGTGCGCGGATCCTGGTCGTGAAGATTGAACCCAAACTCCGGCCGATATCGGTCGCACACTTCCTTCAAAACGCGCGCCTCCGGCGTCCTCAATGCCAAGGCATCGCGGTTCATATCGACCAGCTGCGCCGTCCGGCGCTGGAACCTCTCGGCGCCATCGGGATTCAGCATAGGGACCATCAAGAGCGTTAATTGATCCGAGATTGCCGTCGCGACGGGATGATCAGCGGTCTTCACGAAAAAGCTCAGCATATCGAGCAGCGCCATCGTGGCTGTCGACTCATCGCCATGCATCTGAGACCAGAGCAACACCTTCGTCTTCCCGCGACCGAGCTTCAACAATGAGATCGGTCGTCCCTCTGCCGACTGTCCGATCGGCGTTATCTCAAAGACGTTCGACGCGCGGAGCGGCTCGAGCCACCGCAACATAGTTGCCTGCGTGAAGCGCCGCGACGAAATTTCTGCGAGCCGATACGTGGTATATGTATCGGACAATTCGCGCGCAATCTTCGCCTGTCCTTGCGCGCTCGTGACAGAGCCAGTGCTCATGAAGGAAACCTACCCAGGAGTGTTGAGGGACGCACGCGCGCTTGGAGTTGTCGTTGTTCCATGATGGCCCTGCTGCAGCCATCCGGCTTGCTAGAAACTCTGCCAAGATAAGGGAATTTTCACTTACTCGCATGGGGCGCCGGGTGCCCATAGAAAGCAAGGAGGTCGGACGTTTCGTCCGACCTCCCATAGTTTGATCGTCTGCTCGTCGTGCGCCCTGCAAGGAGCGTCTTGTATACCTCAGAACGGTCTCGCGAATCGGAAGATGAAGCGAGCCGGCTCGCTTCGATCGGTCCGCCACACGAACGCCAGCCTGAATGAGCCGCTCCGCGTCGCCACACCCACACCGACATCGTGTTTGAATTCGGAAAACTTGACGTCGCTGAATCCCTGACTCCACGTATCGCTCGGCGCGGCCGTTCGCATGAGGCCTGCGTCGGTGAGAACCAAGAAGTTAATATCACGCAAGAGCCCGCTTGGCCAGAAGTCGAGATCACCCAGAAAATCACTACTGATGATATACTCTGCATTGAGCAGAATCATCCTGGTTCCAACCTCAGACTTGAATGGATAGCCATTGAGCGTGCTGAGGCCGCCAATTTCGAATGTCTTCTGGAGTGGGACGGTTCCCTCTGTGGTCCCGACACGAAGACGCAGGTTGACGTTGTCGTAACGCGCCAGGGGCTGGTACCGGCGAATATCGGCAACGTACTGGTTGAATCCGAAATCACTGCCGAAATTTCTGTCCGCAAACTCACCCGTCACAAAGATGCTCCACCCCTCCGGGCCATAGATGGTTTTCGTTACGGTGCTCAGCCCGGCCGAAGCCAGGATGCTCCGCATTTCCCCCTCATCGATTTCAGGATTGGCCCGGAACCTCTTGTCGCCGCCGAAGATCGACCATTCGGTCCGGTTCTCCATAGACCGATACCGGTCAGCCAGGTACTCTACTTTTACCTGACCTGTGAGAAAATCCTGCTGTACCGCGTAGTCCGCGCTGATACCGTATCCCATCCGGCGGAAGTAGTCACGGTAGTCCTCGTGAATCAAGATGGCGGCAGCCGTGTTTTCCCCCACGCCGATGATCCAGCGATCCTTGCTGTCCGTCAGATTGTGGCCTTCCACCCCGATTTCAAACAACTGACCTTCGTCGAAGGCAAACTGACGGCTGATGCCGAGATTCCCCCTCCAACCGCGCGACTTGAATCCGTACCCGAACGATCCGTAGGCGGCGTATGATCTCCTCGCGTCCCAATAGTACTTTTTGTCGGATCCCACGCCGAGGAACAGGCCTTCTACCCTGTTGTAGCGGAAGATAAAATTGTCGAGATCGGTCGTCTCACGCACCCAGCTCGCGTTCAACCTCGTCGACGACCTGGTGAATTTTCTCTCGGTCTCGCGGTAGGCTTTCTCGGTCGAGCTCGTCTTGTCAATGTACCCGTCGATTCTCGCCGATTCATCCTTCATGACCTCGCCGTTGATGACCTTTGCGTTTCCGGTGATATGACCGTCATCTTTCAAGTAGAGGTCCCCGCCGACAACCAGAACGTCACCGTCGACCTCGCCGTACACCGTCAGATCCCCCGCTTTGACCACGACGTTCGAGCGAATCGTATCTTGCTCGTCGATGACGGTGCTTCCTTCATAGGTCAGGTTGTCATCTTCACGAACCGGCGCCGCCGAGCGGACTTTCTTTGTCCGCTTGGGAGGGATGGTATCGCCGACGAGAATGTACTCGTCGTTCCGAGCACCCCTCAACCCCTTCGTAATGCTCTCGATGAAATTCTCGACAGCCGTGCTGATCCGTTCGCCGAGCTCCTCACGGTTGTCCCGGTCTGAGTTTCCCTGCTGCTTCGATTGCGCGCCGACGGTCGAGGTAAAGAAGAGGATGCTCGATACCAGGAAGATCGTGTTCATGATTGATTTCATAAGGCCACCTTTGGTATAGACTTTGCCTCTCAAAACTACGCTGATTCCGGGGAGAAAGTTTCGGCCTCAATATGGTCATTTTCAGCCTGTCGGTGGGATTGACATCCTATAATTTCCAAACATTGAGAATTTTCTTATATTGGCCTCGAGCTTGAAATCCTGAGGGTATCTATGCGCTTAGCAATCAACATCGATCACATTGCCACACTCCGAAACGCCCGCGGCGGATCGGAGCCGGATCCTGTCGAGGCAGCTGGGGTTTGCGAAGCCGCGGGTGCACTCGGTATCGTCTGTCATTTGCGGGAGGATCGCCGCCACATCCGCGATGCCGATGTGCACCTCCTGCGAAAGACGATCAAGACGAAGCTCGATCTCGAGATGGCCGCAACCGACGAAATCATCAAGATCGCGATCGAGGTGAAACCGGCCTTCGTCACACTGGTTCCCGAGCGGCGCCGGGAGCTGACGACGGAGGACGGACTGGATGTGAAGGCAAACAAAGCTCACCTTGAGGAGACGATTGGGACGTTTCATCGGCACGGCATCAAGGTCAGTCTCTTCATTAATCCGGTTCAGGAACAGATCGAGCTCTCGAAATCGATCGGCTCCGATATGATTGAGATTCACACCGGGGAGTATGCCGAGGCGCGCGACGAACAGGAACGTCAGAACCAACTCGCGCGCGTTCAGCACGCGGCCCGAAGCGCCAAGTCGCTCGGCCTGGACGTCCACGCCGGTCACGGGCTCAACTATGGGAACGTCACTCCGATCGCCGCAATCCAGGAGATCGACGAATTGAGCATCGGTTACGCCATCGTTGCGCGCGCGATGTTCGTCGGCTTGGATCAGGCGGTACGAGAAATGCTCCGCCTCGTCCACTAATTTCTCTGAAGCACATCGGGAAGCGAATGATCCCGGGGAGGTACTCATGCGACCGTTATCGGCTATCTTCTTCAGTCTCCTCATCCCCTCGCTGGTCCTGGGCCAGGGGAAATATCCGTCATATTATCAGCAGAGCGATTTTCTTCTAACGTCACCTGGGGCGATGACGTTCGGCCTTTACGGCTTCGACAACCCGGCGCTCCCTTCGCTGCTCCGTGAACCCGACTTCGCGTTCCTCTGGACGGATCAAACCGGCAGATGGAATGATTTCAACCACTGGGGATTTTTCGCTGCAGCACCGCATGTCGGATTCGGCCTCATCCATCAGAAAATCGGCTCCCTCTACGTCACCGACTATCGCCTTTCGCTCGCGTCGGGTAACAGGACCGTGAGCTTCGGCATTGGCTATGGCTGGTCAACCGGGTACACGCGCACGTTCAATCGGTCGAGCCTCGTTACAGTCGGAAGTTTGTTTCGACCGGGTTTCTTTCTCTCATTGGGGCTTGTCGGCACGTTCGGCATGCAGAGCACCACCACCAACGAGGGCATGGTCGACCTTGCCATTCGACCCTTCAGGAGCGAGCTGCTCACGCTCTTCAGCGACTACGCTTTGCAGAGCCGACAAAGCCTTGCCGATGGCCATTGGAGCGCCGGGGCCGCACTCGAGGCTCTGCCCGGAATCCGGATCACAGGGCGCTATTTCGATTCGAAAGGGTTCGCCCTCGGCGTCCAGTTCAGCCTGGGCCGCGTCGGCCTGACAACACAGGCTCATTATGACGAGAATCGACAGTATGGCTACAATACCTACGGAATCCGGCTCGGTGCGTTCGACCGGACGCTGTTGAAAGGGCACGGGACCAGTTATCTCGATCTGAGCTTGCTCGGGCCCCTCAAGTACCAGCGATATCAGCTTTTCGACAGGTCGAACACGCTCGAAGGGCTCCTCGAAACCATCGACGCAGCCAAAGAGGATCCGGCCGTTGCCGGGATTTCCATCAACACCTCCGGCATGACCGCGGACAAAGAGCTTCTCTGGGAGATACGGGAAAAGCTGAGGGACTTCAAATCGACCGGGAAGCATGTAGTGATATTCATCGACCGCGTCGGGATGAATGAATATCACTTCGCCTCTGTCGCGGACAGGATCGTGATGGACACGCAGGGGATGATCCAAATCGGCGGGTTTGTCATGGGTCGCACGTACCTCAAAGGGACGCTCGAGAAGGTTGGGATCGGGTACGATGAGTGGCGCTTCCTGAAGTACAAATCCGCTTACGAGAATCTCTCCCGCGACAACATGTCCGACGCCGACCGGGAACAGCGGCAGAAGCTTGTCGACGATTCCTACAGGCTCGCCAAAGCGGATATCTGCACGGGTCGAGGCTTTACTCCGCAGCAGTTTGACAACATGATCAACGACGAGGTTGTCTATCTCCCGCAGGACGCTCTCGCGAAGGGCTTGGTCGACACTCTGGGGAGGTGGGAGACCGTCAAAGATATCATCGGGAACCTAGAGGGTGGGGAAAAGAGATTCGTCGGCGCCGGATCGCTGGAGAAATTTATCCAGCCGACCGATAACCGCTGGAGCGAGCCTCCGAAGATCGCCGTTGTCTACGCGCTGGGTGCCTGCGCCATGGATCAGGGCACTACAGCCCGGAAACTGGTTCGCGACGTCCAGGCCGTCGTCGACGATCCGAATGTGAAAGCCATCGTGCTGCGCGTCGACTCCCCCGGCGGAGATGCGATGGCGTCCGATTACATAGCGGAAGCGTTGAAGAAAGCCAAAGGAAAGAAACCGGTCATTGTTTCGCAGGGGGCCGTTGCAGGCTCAGGCGGGTACTGGCTCTCGATGTACGGCGATACGATCGTCGCCGCACCCACGACGATCACCGGCTCCATTGGCGTCATCGGCGGGTGGGTCTACAACAAGGGAATAAAGGAAAAGTTGGGGATGTCCACCGACTATGTCAAGATAGGCGAGCACGCCGATCTGGGATTCGGCTTCACTCTGCCTTTCATCGGCCTGGGCTTACCCGACCGTGACCTGACCGAGCCCGAGCGGTCAAGAATGGAATACACCATCAAGACGATGTATAATGAGTTCGTTCGCAAGGTGGCCGATGGACGGAAAAAAAACCCGGATCAAATTGAGGCCATTGCCCAGGGCCGGGTTTGGTCGGGGTACGACGGGTTGAAGAACGGCCTGGTGGATGTCCTCGGCGGTCTCGAGACAGCAGTCGACATCGCCAAAGAGAAGGCCGGTATCCCTCGAATGCAGGAGGTAACGATCCTCGAGCTCCCGAAAACGGGATTGATCGATTTCAGCCGGTTTATCCCCCGGTTCTTCGGGCTCGAAATCAAGGAAAAGGATGCGGTTCTGGCACATCTGCAATTCGTCTTGGCACACAACGGTCAACCGATGCCCATTTTACCTCTTGAAGACATCGATTTCTCGCGTCTCTACTGACGCCACTTTTACGGCATTCTGCCTGACAAGGGAGGATTTCACAATGACGAACGCACGCACTCTATTCATTTTCCTCTTCCTTTTCCCCCTCGCGGCGCTTTCCCAGGTTGGGTTCCCGCCGTTCACCAACGACTTTCCCCCGGAAGAGTTCGCTCAGCGGCGCGGCGGGGTTTATGATGCCATCGGGATCGGCGCCGTCGCACTCGTGCAGGGCGCGCCGAGCCCCACCGCCTACGTCCGGTTCCGACAATCCAATGAATTCTATTATCTCTGCGGCATCGAGGTCCCCCACGCGTACCTTCTCCTCGACGGTACCCAGAGGCGCGCCGCCCTGTACCTCCCCCATCGAAACCAAGGTCGAGAGCGAAGCGAGGGCAAGCTACTCTCCGCTGAGGATGAGGCGCTCATCAATCAGCTTTCCGGCATCGACGCGGTTTACGGCCTTGATCTTCTCGCTGAACACCTCGGCCGCCTCGCAAGAAACAGCTCCGTGAAAAGCCTGTATACGCCGTTCAGTCCGGCCGAGGGCTTCGCGACCAGCCGAGACCTCGCCGTGCGCTCCAACAATGACGTGATGGCCGATCCCTTCGACGGGCAGGCCTCCCGGGAAGATCGGCTTGTACAGCTTCTTCACTTGCGATTTCCGCAGTTTGAAGTACGTGACCTCTCTCCGATACTGGACAACCTGCGGTTGATCAAGAGCCCGCGCGAGATCGCGTTGATCAAGAAGGCGACGATCCTCTCCGGCCTGGCATTGATGGAATGTATGCGCTCGACGAAGCCGGGTATCATGGAGTACGAGCTCGACGCAGCGGCAAAATACATCTACTATCGACACGGCGCACAGGGAGAAGCCTATTTCTCCATCGTCGCAAGCGGCCCGAACGCTCTCCTCGGGCACTACCACGCAGGCAAGCGACGGATGGAGGACGGGGACCTTGTGCTGATGGATTTCGCTCCCGACTTCGGCTACTATATGAGCGACCTAACGCGCACGTGGCCCGTAAACGGGAAGTTCAGCGCTTCACAGCGTGAACTGTTCGTGTTCTACACCAGCTGCTACCGCGCGATCCTCAAGGCAATCCGGCCCGGTGCGACCGCTCAGGCCATTCTGCAGGATGCGGTGAAAGAAATGGATGGAATTCTGACCGGAACGAAGTTCTCCAAGCCGTCTTACGAGAAAGCCGCGAACTCCTTCGTCAGCGGTTTTCGAGCATCGGCGAGAAACCCGCGGGCCAGGTTAGGCCATTGGGTCGGCATGGCCACCCACGATGACGGGGAGGACAGCGGACCACTTCGGGCCGGCATGGTCTTCACCATAGAACCCGCGTTCAGCATTCCGGAGGAGCAAATCAACATCCGATTCGAGGACCTCATCGTGATTGGAGAGAGACGCGCCGAGATCCTCTCCGATTTTGTGCCCCTGGACGTCGATAGCATCGAGAAACTCATGCGCGAGCCTGGCTTGCTCCAACGCTATCCGCGCTCAGAGATGATGAAGTAACCAAGCGTCAGAAAGTTCTGCAACACAGAAGCGTCGCCCTATATGTGATCGCTCGTATCGTTCGTTTTGCTGCGGTGAGACGCAGCCACGATTTCTACCGCCACTGAACAGGGGGGTCTCAGGGAGAAGTATCACCCCGCCAGCAAGATCGCTTTTCCACCCCTTTCCCGTCCGGCATCGCCGATTCTCAGAATGATCAGCCGAAGGGCTCGCCTTCGCTGAAGGGCATATCCCCGCAGTCCGGCCAAACGATTCGGTGTGTTCCAGGCGCCTGTCGCAAATTGAAACATCGTCTCAGTTTGTTTCAGATACAGGCCGGTGATCTGGCTTGCCAATTCTGAGAAAGCGAGTATTTGCGGCCTGAAATCAATGAAACTCTGAGGTGGTACGTCCTTTGAACTACCCCCGGTAGTTCTCTTCCATTTTCTTGCGGTCTCACCTCGTCAAAGATGAACGAGTGAAAGGAGAGAGGGTAGCTCTATGAACACCGGTCAGACGCTTCTTACCATCGTGGCGATCGTGTTGCTGGGATCGAACGTCGTCAGCGTCAACAGAACGTTCGCGCAACATGGCGTCATCCTTCAGCAGACGGAGATCGGAATTTTCGGGATCTCTCTCGGGATGTCCATCATCGAAGAATCTCAGGGCAAAGCATTCGATCAGGCGACCGTGGACAGCGTAGCGGCGACGGTCAACGATTTGAGCACGACCCTGGGGCGAGAGTCCGGCGAGATAGCGCGGACCGACTTCAACGACTTCGATGACTACAACGGCTGGCGTGACACGATGTACGTGCAGGGTGTGGATCGGTTCAGGCGATGGGCTACCGTATGCTACGTCGACACATCGAACCTGGACGGCTCCTCCGCCAACCGAACGTGGCATAAGAAGCTTACGGTCTACGTGAAAGCCGACAACTCGCAAGATACGGTCAAGATGTCCTACATTTTCAGCTACTGGTCATTCCGGTGAGGTGACATCATGGGTGCTAGCACAATATTCGACATTGTGAGCTCAACGGTCGTGGGCTCTCTTCTCCTGCTGATGGCCCTGCGGCTCAATGCGCAGGCGGTGGAGACGAACGCCGTCTACCAGAACAACCTCAACCTTCAGCAAAGCATCGTTGCTTTGGTGGATGTGGTCGAATCCGATTTTCGCAAAATCGGCTACTGCAAGGATTTCCACAAGATTCAGCCCCCGAACATTGCCATCGTTTCCGCTGATTCCAATGCCATCAAGTTCATGACGGACGTTCCGAGCAGCCCGGGTGATATGGGCGACGGCGTGGTGGACACAATCGAGTACTACCTGGGACCGACCAGTGAGCTTGCAAGCACGCCCAACCCGGATGATCGATATCTGTACCGCATCGTCGACGGAAACAAGGGGAAAGGCTGGAACCTGGGTGTGACGCAGTTCAGCTTGAGGTACTACGATGCGCTTGGCGATACGATTCCTTTCCCGGTCCCGGATCCCAGGCTCATCTACACAATGGAAGTCAATATCTCTCTGGAGAGTCCGGCACCGCTGTTGAAATCAGAATACACCTCGGCGGCCGCGGACTCGGCAGACTACAAAGTGTACTGGCGGCAGATTCGCCTGGCATCACGAAATCTTCGAAACCGTTAAGGAGGGAGGCTCGTCATGGGTAAAGCATCGCTTTTGATGGTCATCGGGTTCAGCACTGCTCTGTTGATGATCGGCTCGAACATCTCCAAAGTCTCCAACAGCGCTATGGACAATTATCTGTCCTACTACAGATCCAGCATGGCACACGACATTGCCGCCGCAGGGACAAATATGGCCGCCCGAGCGCTCTGGGAGAACATGGCTTGGAAAGCTGGCTTTGGACGCAAGTCGTTCATGGGCGGAACTTTCCAGTCAACGGTCACCGACCTCGGCATGAACCAGGTCAAAGTTGTAACTACGTCGACGTACATGGATGAGACCTCTGTAATCTCCGTGATTCTGCAACCGAGCAGTTTTTCCCGGTTCGGCTACTACAGCGTCCAGGAAGGCAACATCTTCTGGATCACCGGCGATACGGTGTGGGGACCGATGCACACGCAGGACAACTTTCATGTCTCCGGCGACCCTGTTTTCATGCAGCGAGTGACATCGCTGAAGGGTCTGCAGAAGAACAACAAATCCGACCATCCGCAGTTCCTGGGCGGCTACGAGAGCGGGGTCAACGTCTCGCTCCCTTCGAATCTGACTCCACTCGTGAATGCTGCCGGCAATGGCGGGAAGCTCTTCACCGGCGGCGACTCCGTCTGCATACAGTTTCAGTCGAACGGCAACGTGAAGTGGAAACAGGGCGCGACCAATGGGTGGAATACCGACCCACTCTCGAGTTTCGCGCCGAATGGTGTCATCTACGTGCAAGGTGCAAATATGCACGTCTCCGGCACGCTGTCAGGCAGAGTGACCGTCGGGGCCGGTGGAACAAATGGCAACAGCAAACAAGGCAATATCTACATTGATGATGATGTAAAGCTGAATTCCAATCCACAACAAGGTTCGTCTTCGGACATGCTGGGACTGGTAGCTGAGAACGATGTGATCATTACGGACAACGTTGCCAACAAGAAAGACGTGGTAATCCAGGCTTCAGTGTTTTCCCGAAGCGGCAGTTTTGAAGCGGAGAACTACGACAAGCGTGCTGTGTCCGGCACGATCCAGCTTCTGGGAGGAATAATACAAAGCCAAAGGGGCCCCGTCGGGACTTTCAGCGGCAACCCGCCAAAACTCGTAAGTGGATATCTGAAGAACTATATGTACGACACCCGGTTCCTGTACGATGCGCCACCCTATTTCCCCACCACGGGAAACTTCGAGATCGTCTCTTGGTTTGAGTAGTTTCGTATAGAACGTTCACCAGGCTCGCCTCCCCCAAAGATCGCCCTCGCGGCGATCTTTTTTTGTACTCGCGTCTTGCGGAAACGTGCGCATGAGCGTGCGTCCCGTCACAGAGCAGAGGAACGCGTACGACGATCAAGACGTTATGAGCTGCTCTGAGGAATGTTCGCCCGCCATATTCGCCAATCTTTTCAGGAAGAAGTATTCGCGGGTTGGGCGGCTATTTATTGGTGGGAGGAGCAATTTCGGATGAGCCTCGTCGCGGCCGGCGACACCGGGCTTGATTCTTCCCGGCGAGCTGACGACAAAGTGTCTTGCAGCAATTGGCGAGTGTGAGAGGGGTCATTTGACGTTGTTCCGAAAATCGATTATAATGGCAACGTGACGGGGGGCCTCGCGCCCGCGCTCCCTACCGATCCGCTTCCGCGCCAACGAAGGCATACTCATCACTGAGTTCGAGGGAGGCACACTCCTATGAACACCGGCCAAACGCTCCTCACCATTATCGCCATTGTGCTTCTGGGTTCGAACGTCGTTAGCATCAACAGGACGTTTGCGCAGCACGGCGTGATCCTCCAACAAACGGAGATCGGCATCTTCGGCATCTCGCTCGGCATGTCGATCGTCGAGGAGGCCCAGGGTAGAGCGTTCGACGAGAACACGATCGACAGCCTTGCCCAGACTACGAATCAGCTCAGCTCAGCGCTCGGCCGGGAATCCGGTGAAACAACACTCCACACCGGCTTCGACGATTTCGATGATTATAACAGTTGGAGCGATTCCGTCTCCGTGCCGGGCGTTGACATCTTCAAACGATGGGCCACCGTTGTCTATGTAGACTCCACCAATCTCGACGGCACAGCGAGTGGACGGAGGTGGAGCAAGAGGCTGGATGTCTTCGTAAAAGGCACCAGCTCCCAGGACACGATGAAGCTCTCCTACATATTCAGTTACTGGTCATTCAGGTGACGCCATGGGTGCTAGCACAATCTTTGACATCGTCAGCGCGACCGTCGTCGGCTCGCTGCTTCTTCTGATGGCACTGCGGCTCAACGCACAGGCCGTCGAAACGAATGCCGTGTACCAGAACAATCTGAACCTTCAGCAGAACATCGTGGCGTTAGTCGACGTTGTGGAATCGGACTTCCGGAAGATCGGCTACTGCCGAGACTACACGAGAATTCAACCGCCGAACAGCGCCATCATCAGCGCCGATTCGAACTCTATCAAGTTCCTCACCGATATTCCGAGCAGCCCGGGTGATATGGGTGATGGCGTTGTCGACACGGTCTATTACTACCTCGGACCGACCAGCGAGCTTGCGAGCACGCCCAACCCAGACGACCGATATCTGTACCGGATCGTCAATGGAAACACTGCGAAGGGCTGGAACCTCGGTGTCACACAGTTTAGCCTGAAGTACTATGATGCGCTGGGGGACACGATCCCATTTCCTATCCCCGACCCCCGATTGATCTACACGATGGAAATCAACATCTCACTCGAAAGCCCCGCGCCCCTGACGAGGATCGAATATACAACGGCGGCTGCGGACTCGGCGGATTTCCGGGTGTACTGGCGGCAGATTCGCCTCGCCTCACGCAATTTGCGGAACCGATAAGGAGAGGAGCATACCATGGGTAAAGCGGCGCTTATTATGGTCATGGGATTCAGCACGGCACTGCTGATGATCGGGTCCAATATCTCCAAGATCTCGAATCGGGCGATGGACAATTACGTCCACTACTACAATTCCAGCATGGCGCACAACGTCGCCGCAGCGGGCACCAACATGGCTGCCCGAGCGCTTTGGGAAAATTTCGCCTGGCAAGCCGGGTTCGACAACAAGAAATTTGCCGGCGGCACATTCAACACCACGGTGACAACCGCCGGTACCAACCAAATCCGGCTCACCACCATTTCAACATTCCAGGGCGAGACCGCGACGATCTCCGTGTTGCTCCAGCCCAGCAGTTTCTCACGTTTCGGCTACTACAGCAATATCGAAGGAAACATCTGGTGGATCACGGGGGACACGGTGTGGGGACCCATGCACACGCAGGACAACCTCCGCGTCTCAGGCGAGCCGGTGTTCATGCAAAGGACCACCTCGCTCAAGAGCATCATCTACGACCACGGGCCTCCCCCAAGGGACAATCCCAAGTTCCTGGGAGGATACGAAACCGGAGTAAATGTGAGCCTGCCGTCCGATCTCACCCCTTTGCTGACAGCGGCGAACAATGGCGGAAAAGTGTTCAACGGCCCGGACTCCGTCTATATTGAGTTTCAGTCGAACGGAAACGTGAAATGGAAGCAGGGAGCTGCCTCCCCGTGGAGTGTCGACCCCCTCTCAACGTTTGCCCCGAACGGGGTCATCTATGCCAACGGGACGAACGTCCACGTCAGCGGGACGATAAGCGGGAGAGCGACCCTCGGTGCTGGAGGAACGACCGGCAACAACAAGCGCGGCAATATCTTCATCGACGATGATATCTTCTATGCACATGACCCCGGCGCAGGGTCTTCCACCGATCTGTTGGGGCTCGTCGCGGAAAACAATATCCTCATCTCGGACAATTCCGCCAATAACAACAATGATGTTACGATTCAAGCATCGTGTTTCTCCCGTTCAGGCGGTTTCACGGCGGAGGATTACGGCAGCCGCGGTGTGGAGGGGCGAATCAAGCTCCTTGGTGGAATCCAACAGAACAAAAGAGGCGCGGTTGGAACCTTCGACACCGACAGACACGGCGACCCATATCTGAAGAACGGTTATCTGAAGAATTATCTCTATGATAGTCGGCTTATGTACGACGCACCCCCGTTCTTCCCGACGACCGGCAACTATGAGATCATCTCATGGTTTGAATAATACGAGTTGAGACCGTCGTGGCTTGCGTAGCAGAGCTCTACAGAGATCGCCCCCGCGGCGATCTTTTTTTGATCCCCCTGAACTCTGTGCACCGGGTCAAGCAGTTTGTACTGGAAATTGCAGAAATTAGTATCAAGATTATAACCATCCGGCTAGTTTCCGACACAATCGCGGGGGCACACGGCATTTCACAGAAGTCCACCATCCATCGAGTATCCTCTCTTTAACGCCATGGCAACCAGTATCTATGATCTCCCGACCCCAGCACTGCTGATCGATCAGGATATCCTGGAGCGCAACCTGACGCGCATGCAGGATCGGGCAAATTCTCTCGGCGTCTCCCTCCGTCCGCATATCAAGACGCACAAGTGCATCGAGATCGCCAACCACCAGCTCGAGCTCGGAGCGCGGGGAATTACGGTATCGACTTTCTACGAGGCCGAACAGTTCGCGGCAAAGGGCTTCAATGACATCACCTGGGCGTTTCCTCTCCCGCCGGTGTACGCCCCGAAGGTCGTGGAATTGTACGAGAAATCTCGAATCCGCGTTGTTATCGACAGCCCGGAAGCGAAGGCAATCCTTGACGACATCGCGACCACGGCCGGGCAACGCATCCACGTCTGGCTCAAAGTTGACTGCGGGTACCATCGCGCTGGCGTGAACCCTCGTTCCGAGCTCGCCGAGTCGCTGCTTCAGTCGCTCAGCGAGTCGGGGACGCTTATTTTCGACGGGATCCTCAGCCATTCGGGCCAGGCCTACCTCGCGCGAAACCGGGCGGAAATCGTGGGCTATGCCGAGCAGGAACGCTTCATCATGGTGGAATTTGCAGAGAGAATGAGATCTCAGGGCTGCAAGATACCGACGATCAGTATTGGCTCGACACCGACCATGTGGGTTGCAGAGAGTCTCAAGGGCATCGACGAGATCCGGCCCGGCAACTATGCTTTCAACGATTACACACAGGTGATGCTGGGAAGCTGCGGTATCGGCGACTGCGCCCTGAGCGTGCTTGCATCGGTGATCTCCCACCAGCAAGGCGCTTCCCACTTTATCACGGACGCGGGCGCCCTTGCGCTCTCGAAAGACGTCGGACCAACCCACATCCGAAACGATATGGATATGGGAAGCATTTACGAGGATTACGACCGGAAGCGGCTCCACGCCCACGTCCATGTCCGCAGTCTCTCCCAGGAACACGGCAAGGTTGTAACGGCGGATACGCAGATTATCGAAGGGAAGTTCAAGATCGGGGACAGGATCCGGGTCCTCGAACACCACTCATGCCTCACCGCCGCGAACTTCGATCAATACCACGTCGTGAAGGGGGAAGAGGTCATCGATCGCTGGAAAATTCTGCGGGGAAGAACCTGATCCGGTCTCGGATGACGCGCGGCACCACGACCAAGAGGGTCACCATTGCGCCGAGGAGAAGAGAAACGATCGAGCTCACACGTTCCCGTCTTTGACATTCCCACAATAGCTTCGTACTTTGTCTGCCGTTCAACGGCTGCGAGCACTTTTAGCAGCTCTCTCACCCTCTGCTCGCCAGAGGTTCTCTTCGCACGCGTCACCGGTAAGCGCGGTAGTCCGCCGGATGTCCCTATCATGTTGACGCAATGTTCGCTTGCTCATGGGGCCAAAAGGAGATCCCCGCCCATTAAAGAGGCGGAGCCCTGACTGACGTGCTTGCACGCCTTCGGGTTGATTCAAATTTTCGACAGGTGGAGAAGATAGATTTTTTGAATCTTTAACAATATCTTTCGGGGTCGTCGAAGTGCTTGATGGGACAATGAGTTACGAGAATTTCAACTTCATCTACCTATCGGAGATCGTCGGGCTGCCGGTGTTCAGCCTCAGCAGCGGCAAGAGAATCGGTCGTATCATCGACCTCGCCGCGCGGACCAGCCACGTCTATCCGAAGATCACGGCCCTCATCACCAAGCTGAGGGACAAGAAGGTTCCCGTCTATATTCCGTGGAACAGCGTCCGGCTTACGGCTTTGAAGCGGCATGTTTCCGTTGAATACCCGCCGGAGTCCGACTACGGCGACGTCCACTCGATCGAAAACGAGATCCTCATCAAGGAAACGTTTCTGGACAAGCAGATCATCTCGACGTCGGGCTACAAGCTTGTCCGCGTGAACGATCTTCAATTGCTCATCGATAATTCGTCCAAGGAGAATCCGAACCTCTGGCTGGTCCATATCGATATCGGATTCAAGGGACTGCTGAGACGGCTCGGTTGGGCCAACGTCGCCAACGGCATCTTCCGGTGGGTCGTTTCCCGAGACATCAACGACAAGTTTGTAGCGTGGAAGCACGTTCAACCGACGACGACGACGAACGTCTACGGCTCCGTCCACCTCAAGACGGATACGTCGAAGCTCTCAACGTTTCACCCGGCCGACCTTGCAGACATTCTCGAGGACCTCGGGACCGACGAACGCATCTCGCTCTTTGAATCGTTCAACCCGAGCCTCGCTGCCACGACCCTCCAGGAAATGCCGATGAATGTCCGCGTCCAGATCGCGGAGACGTTAGAAACGGAAAAGCTGGCAGCCATCATCAACGAGATGCAAATGGACGAGGCGGTCGACTTGCTGGACGAGCTCTCCCTCGAAAAGCGCACGGCGGTTTACGCTGTGATGACGACCGAGAAGGTTTCAGAGATCAAGGAGCTTTCCAGGCTCTCCATCTACAGCGTCGGCAGCATTATGAACACAAACTTCATCACTGCGAAGGCCGCCCAGACTGTGCGGGAGGTGCTCAAAGCGGTCAAAGCCGAGAGCAAGAAGGCGGAGCTGCTCCACTACGTGTACATCATCGACGATGAGGAACACCTCAAGGGGCTGGTCACGCTGAGGCAACTGTTGATTACGAAGGGGACCACCCCCATGGCCTCAATCATGCGCGGCAACCTCATCTCCGTTCGAGTCGACACCGGCATCAAACACGTGGCCCAGTTGTTCTTCAAATACAATTTTCGAGCACTGCCCGTTGTGGACGAAGAGGAACGGATTCGGGGGATCATCTCCATGCGGGACGCCCTCGAATCGATCTTCCCCGAAATGAAGCAAGCATCCGAGGGATAGCATGAGGTTGCTTCAAAGACTGAAAGAACATCCGGCTCTTCGGAATCTGTTGATCTTCCTGAGCGTCGTCGGTCCGGGCATCATCACGGGGAGCGTCGACAACGACGCAGGCGGAATTACGACGTATTCGGTGGCAGGAGCACTCTACGGCTATAGACTCCTGTGGACGCTGATCCCGTCGTTCGTTGTGTTGCTGGCCGTTCAGGAGATGAACGCCCGTATGGGGATTGTCACGGGCAAAGGGCTGGCGGACCTGATTCGAGAGAACTTTGGGGCCCGGATTACGTTCTACATCTTCATTTGCCTGCTCATCGCGGATGTCGGCAACACGGCGACCGAGTTTGCCGGCGTCGCGGGCAGCATGATGGTGCTCGGTGTCAGCAAGTACGTTTCCGTTCCGCTCGCTGCGATCGCCGTCTGGATTCTCGTCGTCAAGGGAAACTACAAAATAGCAGAAAAAGTCTTTCTCCTCTTGAGCGTTTTTCTGCTTTCCTACGTTGTCTCGGCTGTCCTGGCAAAGCCCGACTGGGGAGACATCGGTGTCGCGTTGATCTCGCCGACCATCGAGTGGGATCATACCTATTTCATTACCGTTCTGGGGCTGGTGGGTACGACCGTCGCTCCATGGATGCAGTTCTACATGCAATCTTCCGTGATCGAGAAGGGTATCAAGATTGGCGATTACAAGTTCACGGTGTGGGACGTTGCGATCGGCTGCATCGCAACGATCGTTGTCGCTTTCTTCATCATCGTTGCCTGCGGGGCCACGCTCCACACCAACAATGTCACGATCACGGAAGCCAAGGATGCTGCGTTCGCGCTCAAGCCGTTTGCCGGAGCCCTCGCATCCGAGGTCTTCGCATTCGGCTTGTTCGCCGCCTCCATCTTCTCCGCCGCGATCCTGCCGCTGGCAATGGCTTTTTACATTTGTGAAGCATTCGGATTTGAAGCGGGGATCGACAAGAAATTCGCCGAGGCGCCGCAATTCTACACGCTCTTCACCCTGACCATCGTCATCAGCGTGACGGTTATTCTTCTTCCTAACGCGCCGCTGATCGCCATTACCATCTGGACCCAAGTGTTGAACGCGATCCTTCTGCCCATTGTCCTCGTTTGCATGATGATCATCGTGAACAAGACGGAGATCATGGGTGAGTACACGAACAAGCGGTATCAAAACATCATCGGCTGGTCGACGTCGATCCTATTGATCATCATGAGCGCCGTCCTAGTAATCTCAGGCTTTGGCCCGGGGTAACAGCGGCCTCCGTCGGCACCAGCACACAGCAAGAGCAACCAGAACAAGAGAGAAAACCATGACCTCCCTCGAGAAGAAAATTGTCCTCATCACCGGCGCGAGCAGCGGTATCGGCCTCGCGTGTGCACATGCATTTGCCCAACAAGGCGCCCGGCTCATTCTCACAGCCCGCCGAAAGCAAAAACTCGATGCTCTCGCAAAAGAGCTGAAGCAAGAGCACGGCACGGAATCGTGTGTCTTCGAGCTTGATGTGCGGAACCAGTCAGCGGTCCAGACCACTCTTCACAACCTTCCCACGGAATGGCAGGAGATCGAGGTGCTCGTGAACAATGCCGGGCTGAGCCGGGGTCTCAACAAGCTCCACGAGGGCAAGATCCAAGATTGGGAGGAAATGATTGACACGAATATCAAGGGATTACTCTACGCAACCCACCAGGTCCTCCCAGGGATGGTCGCAAGGGGCCGGGGGATGATCATCAACATCGGCTCCATCGCCGGGCACGAGGTCTACGTGGGAGGCAACGTGTACTGCGCGACGAAGCATGCCGTCGATGCGATTACGCGCGGGTTGCGCTGGGATCTGGTTGACACGCCGATCCGCGTCTGCACGGTCGACCCCGGCCTGGTGGAGACGGAGTTCAGCATGGTGCGGTTCCGGGGGGACGAGCAGCGAGCGAAAACCGTCTATCAGAATATCACACCTCTGCGACCTGAAGATATCGCCGAGATGGTTGTCTTTTGTGCCACCAGACCGGCGCACGTCGAGGTGGCTGAAATGATCGTCCTCCCGACGAGTCAGGCCTCCGCTTCTCTCGTTCACAGGACACCGAGCGCGAAACAATAGAACCCGCCGAGTGTTTGATGGTGAGACTGCGGCCGCATCACCCGGCCGCGGGCCTCACATCTTATCTTGCACGCTCTTCATTTTTTCTTCCATCGTCTGGTCACGATCTGTTCTCGTGCCGAACTTCAGCGTGCTCGAGATCCTCGGCGCCCCCATGCCGTGGATGATCTCATGGCATCGTTTGACCGCGGCAAAGACTTCATCCCATTCCCCTTCGATGTTGGTGCCGTACGCGTGGAGGTGGAATTTCAAACCCGCCTCTTGAAAAATCTTCTCGCACGCAGCGATGTAACGCGAGACGGACACTCCAACACCTATCGGAATGACACAAAGATCGGCGATGACCTTCATAGCTGATTCTCCTTTCGCAAGAGCATCTCTCCATGGAAGTTGACAATTTGACGGTACAATATCAAACTTCGAGATGCTGTCATCGATTTCCTGGTTTTGGCAACGCGGGTTTGCAACAAAAGGAACTCTTTGCTACACTGCTCAGTAAAATCTGCGGGAGGTTCTTCAGGGAAAATCCGGAGCCTTTTTGTTATCCTCTCGGTGGAGAGAGAGCTGAAGCGACTCCGCCGGGGTGCCCCCAGCGTTGGATATGGAAAAACCGCACTGTCCAAACTACGATG
>Ga0315554_1000264_pt1 | contig 30284 bp, 33 predicted proteins | sample SalMarSW160370MG_FD_202114 | JGI IMG/M metagenome (GOLD analysis project Ga0315554, IMG submission 202114) | Salt marsh sediment microbial communities from the Plum Island Ecosystem LTER, Massachusetts, United States - Salt Marsh Sediment SW1603-70 ...
CGGGTACCGGAAGGAGTCACCATAATGCACCGGGTGATTGAGATTCAGGAAACAGAAGGAGGCTCAAAGGTCTTCATAACCAAGGGTGACGCCAACGACCAGCCGGACTCAGAGCCGGTACTCCCGGACAACGTGGTCGGCAAGGCTGTCATAACCATTCCCAAGGTAGGCTGGGCGTCAGTAGTGGTCAAGCAGTTCTTCACCGGGTAGATAGAAGCAGGTAGATAAAAAATGAAAAAGCTATTTTTAAACAGAGAACAAATCAACAAATGGACGAAGCGGGCAGCCGCTATCAGCGCCGTCCTGTTCATCATCTCGCTGGTGGGCATGCTGGCGGGCAGCACCCTGCCCACCGAAGTGGAACAGGAAGTCTCCCTGCTCAACTACGAGCACAACGGCCGATTCGATTACCTGGTCTACCTGAAACCCTCCTACCTGTTCGGCCCCGAACCCCAGGAGGAGCCGGAGCCCCCACCCAACCTCCTCTACCCCACTGCGCTCATTGAGGACACCATTGACATGAGCTTCAGGTACTTAACAGATTTACCGCTACTGCAGGAGATAAAACAGGGGGTAAAGATAGAGGCGGTCTTACAAAACGGCGATATCTGGCAGAAAACGATTGAGCTGGTACCGGTAACCGAAAAAACGGGGAGCTTCAAGGTTGAGTTCGAGCTTGACCTCGATGAAATCAACGATATATATGACACCATTGACGAAGAGACCGGAATTGCCACCCGGACGCGCCAGATAACCCTGGTGGCCACGTTGGGGCTGGGTGAGCACCTGGAGAGCGAGACTTTCGTTCAGAGCCTGCCCATAACGCTGTCCTCGGCTGTCCTGGAGATAGGCGGCGAACGGGTCAAGGCGGTGCTGGACCCCACCGGGGGAATAGAAGCCCGGGGGACCTTCGATTATACCATCTATCTGGAAGAAAACTCCCTCTATAAAACCGATACGCTAAACCCCCCCGCCGTCATCCCCTATGTCCCCCCGCAGCCGAAAACGCTGGGGGTAGGGCCGGTAATCCCCTACGAGCTGGTAGACAGGATGGACACCACCTACTACTACGATTTCCGGGCCTCCCGCCCGTTAACTGACCTACACGAGGAAGTAACCATAACCGCCACCCTTGATAATCCGGATCTCTGGAGCAAGACCTTCGTTCTGGTGCCCAGCACCCAGGAAACGGGTGATTTCAGGGTCGATTTCCCGGTAGACATAGCCTCCCTAAACGAGCTGCTTACCGCCATCCGCGAGGAAACCGGGACGTCGGGGGAAGCCTATAGTCTTATCATCGAAGCCTTTGTCCACGTCACGGCACAGACCGATATCGGACCGATAGACGAAACCTTCACCCAGACCCTAAGCACCGAGATGGGGGGAGGCACCCTGATATGGAATGAGGAGCTGGAGATGACCCAGGAGAATGCCATCACCACCACCTGGACTATCCACAACCCCAACCGCTATCTGGGGCTATCGGTAGACGGGGTAAAGACGACATCCCTCATCATGAGCATCATTTTCCTGCTTATCTTCATCGCCTCGCTGGTGTTCTACAACAAGACCAAGCCGCCGGAGCTGCCCCTCTTTGATAAAGAAGCGCTGGCGGTCGGTAAGAAATACGCCGACCGCATCGCCCAGGCCAGCAGCCAGACGCCGTCAGTCGATGAGAAGATAATATCGCTGGGGTCAATAGAAGACCTGGTCAAGGTAGCCGATGAGCTGGGCAAACCTATAATGCACCAGCCCCCCACCGCCTCGGATAAGCGGCATACCTACTATGTAATTGACGGCACCAGCCAGTACCAGTACATCATAACCAAGCAAACTAAGGAGCGGAGAAGCCATGTTGGAAAGAGTGAATGGTTCTAGACAAGCGCAAGTAGCCAGCCTGCGCAAGGCAGGCTTTACCTACGCCGAGATCGGCCGCAAGCTGGGCTTAACCCGGGAGCGGATAAGGCAGATAGCCAAGGCCGAGACCACGGCCAAGAAAAAGCCGTCCCGCAGCGACCCCGATGCCCTGCTCACCACCGCCGAAGTAGCCGAGCTGCTCAACGTCCACGTCAACACGGTCCGGCGCTGGAGCAACAAGGGGGTGCTGGAAACCTACCGCATCGGGGCCCGCGGCGACCGCCGCTTAAGGCAGGGGGACGTTAACAAGCTGCTGCGCAAGAGCCGCCCGGCTCACACACTCTAAATAAAGTGACCACGGTAAAGCCGGCAGATTATCGGCGGCAGTCCGTGGTCACCGGCGTCAAGGGCCTTAACCCACTAAATCACCCACCCCCCAATCATTTTAATTAAATTTAAGGAAACCCCATCCCCTTTATCCCCTTCCCCTCACCAAGGGGGTGGGGAAATACTTTTTTAGAAGAGGGGGCTAAAGCCCCCTCTTAAACACCCCTTTAGGACTCTATAACCCCACCCCCTTAAGAAGAAATTGATAGAAGTACCACTTCTGTAGGGCGGGTCAGGGTGGGAAATAAAACTACCTCTAAAAACCAGGCCAATCCCTCCCCTTTATATCTTTTCCCACCCACCACCCTAAGGTAAAAGGGCTAAAGCCCTTTATTACCCCTCCCCTGAAGCGATGGAACCATCCCCTTATCAGGCAGAGGGATAAAGGGGGCTAACCTCTCCTCTAGGGGGTGGGGAAGAAGCAAAGTTTTAGAAGCGTAGCTTATGAGGGCGGGAGGGTGGGAAGCAAAACCAACGCTAAAAACCAGACTAGCCCCCCAACAAATACTCATCGTAAAACTTGTATTCCCACCCCCCAAGCTGTTATATATATTGGGTAAATCCCATGTCGGAAAAATTAAAGCGGCAACTGCTGCTGGCCGCCGGTACGCTATCCCTGGCCACAGGCATAGTCGGCATCGTTGTCCCGATACTGCCCACCACCCCCTTCCTGCTGCTGGCCGCCGGCTGCTACTTAAGAAGCTCACCCAGATTCTACAACTGGCTGATGGGCAACCGGCTTTTCGGCGCCTACATCAGGAACTACATTGAAGGCAGAGGCATACCGGTAAAGGTCAAGCTCCTTACCATTATCCTGCTCTGGGCGACCATCGGCGTCTCCATCTGGCTGACGGCAAAACTAATCGTCACCGTAATCCTCCTGATTGTCGCCGTCGGGGTCACCCTGCACATTATCTTTATCAGGACGAGGCGAAAAGGCTAAACCGCCCGCTTTTATAGGGCCGATGTGCCCTATTCTTTCGGGCCACGTACCCGTGAAGGCAGGATTACCAGCGTAATTACGGCGGTGATTGCCAGAATCACGGTAGCCACCATCAAAGCATGCGCCGAGCCGGCGGTAAAGGCCTCGTTGGACTGGTCGATAATCATCTGCGCCAGCTGGGGAACAGGCACCTGCTGGGCGACGATATGGGCACCCTGGATACTGTTACGGATAGCCTCCATAGCCTCAGCCGGCAGCTGGGCCGGCCAGCTTACGGCGTTTATCCGGGCCAGGTAGGTGGCGTTAAGTATGCTGCCCAGTATGGCCACCCCCAGCGCCGCCCCGACCTGTCGGGTGGTGTTGTTCATGGCCGAGCCGATGCCCGACTGGCTCACCGGTATTGAGCCCATTACCGAGTTCGTGGCCGGGCTCATGGTCAGCCCCATCCCCAGCGAGGTAATACTCATGGCGAGGGCGATGTTGAGGTAGCTGGCATCGACGGCGGCAATACGGGTCAAATAGAAGAAGCCGATAGCGGCGATGAAGATACCGATGGCTACGGTGAGCTTGGTGCCGAGACGCTCAGCGACCTTGGCCGACCCCGCCGCCGAGATAAAAGATACCACGGCCATAGGCAGCAGGCGCAGACCGGCCTGAAACGGAGTATAGCCCTGCACGGACTGCAGGAACTGCCCCAGGAAGAAGAAGGCCCCCATCAAACCAAAGGAAACCAGCGTCAGGGCGACGTTGGCCCCGGTGAAAGACATGTTCTTGAAGAAATACAGGGGCAGCATAGCGTTGCGCGACTTTAGTTCCCACAAGATGAAAGCCCCCAGCAGCACCGCCGCCGCGCCGAAGGCATAGAGGACGTGCGTCGCCGTCCAGCCTTCCATTCCGGCCTGAATAATAGCGTAGACCAGGGCAAATAACCCGGCTATGGAAAGAACAGCCCCCGGGATATCAAGGCGGCGCGGGTGCTCCGTCTTCGAGTTCTCGATATAATAGCCGCCCCCGATTAAGCCTACGGCGATAACAGGGATATTGATATAGAAAACCGAGTGCCAGCTAAAGTTCTCCAGCAGCCAGCCGCCGATGAGCGGGCCTATCCCCATGCCCAGGGCGAAGGTGGCCGCCCAGAGGGCGATGGCCTGAGCGCGCTCCTTGGGGTCACGGAAGGTCGCCGTCAGAATCGATAAGGTGGCCGGCATTATTATGGCCGCCCCTATACCCATCATGGCGCGCATACCGATAAGCATACCCGTAGAGTTGGAAAGCGCCGCCCCCAGCGAGAAAGCCCCGAAGATAACCAGTCCGGCCATAAGGACCGGTTTACGGCCCAGCCGGTCACCGATATAACCCATGGTCAGCAGCAGTCCGGCGATAGCCAGAATGTAAGCATCCACTATCCACTGAAGCTGGCTGGCGCTGGCACCAAGCCCCTCGGCGATAGAGGGCAGGGCCAGGCTCAGTACCGTGTTATCCAGGGAAATAATCAGCAGGGAAATAGCCATAAAGGCGAGGGCTGTCCATCTATTCTGGTACCCTTTGGTCTGTTCTATCGGCTCCATAGAGGCGTAAAAAATTCCCCTTTCAAATTAAACCCGAATCTAAATGTACCCCCGATTTATCAGTCGCGTCTTCTACCCGCGGCGGCGGCCAGTGGTGCCACGGCCAGCCAGAGGGTGATGTTAACCAGCATGGCCATGGGGTAGTCAATAGTGACCAGGCCTATTTTGGGCGCAATCACCCCCCAGAGAAGCATCAAGAAGAACGAACTCAAGAAGAAACCGGGAACAGCGGCAAATACACGAAAATAGCCCATTTTAGTCCTCCTTTTTTATATCTTGTAGTTTCCGGTCGATCAGGGTATCCACGCCGAAGTGGGCCGCCTCTCTCAGGTCCTGCAGGGCTTCACCAGCGGTCCTGCCGGCGCCGATAACCACCGGCTCCCAGACAATATAGTACTCCCCGCTTTCTTTATCAAATTCAAGGTTAATACTGCTGGCCAAGGCGTTCACCCTTACCCCTTTATTCTTCCAGTATATCCTTGATGGCCTCGGAGGTATTGATAAGCACCTGGCGTATTCGCTCCATCTTGTCGGCATCCAGGCTGCGCAGCCCCCGCCCCATCAGGTTCTCCAGGTCGTGGTACTCCTTCATCATGGTGGCCATCTTGCCGAGGTTCTTAAAGCTCCACCGGCTCTTCATATGGCTCCTGACCTCGTCCGCCGAGTCCTTCCGTTCCGTCAGGAAATCAAGCCCCGCCTCGGTGATGGTGTAGACCTTCCGGCCGTCCCTCTCGACGGCGGTGGCGTAACCCATCTCCTCAAGCATCTGGAGGGTGGGGTAGACGGCGCCGGGGCTGGGCGTATAAAAGCCATAAGACATCTCTTCCAGCTCACGGATAATCTCGTAGCCGTGTCTCGGCTTGTCCTTTATCAGGTCCAGGATAACGTACTTCAGGTCTCCCTTCTGGAAGGAGCGCCAGGGCCCCTTGATAAATCTCTCCCCTCTGTGTGTTCGTCCTCTAAACATCTCCGCCTCCTAAAACACTCCGGTTAATTGATATATCACATACTATCACGATATATCTTGATATATTATAATATTACTTTTAGCTCTTGTCAAGGGGTTTTGGGGGCAATTTTAGAAAAATTTAAAAAATAAAAGGGGAGCCGAAAGGCTCCCCTTTCTTGTCATCCTGATATACCAGGGGTCACGGCCCGTACTTGCCATATTGAGAGCCCAGACCCTGGGACGCCAGCCCGGGCTGGATGGAACCGGCAGACCTGGAAGACACCGGCAGGGCCGGCGGCTGGCTCCGGTTCTTCAGGCAAAGAAAGACAATCCACCCCGCCAGGGGAACAAGGAATATCAACAGCCAGACCAGGCTCCGTTTCTTTCTTCTCAGAACCCAGGCCCCGACGCCAAACATGGCGACCATCTGCAGCACTATGGCTATGAGCTGGATAACCGAAAAGGAAGCAAAGAGGGACTCCTCAGAAGGAAACGGGTTTCCACTAATAAAAAGGCTCGATACCAGAACAGTCACAAGAAAATAAGCTATCAGGCCTACGGCCAGCTGGGCAAAAAACCATGTCCAGTTCAGGTGGCGCCGGAACCAGCTCTCTCCCCCGGCCCGGCTCCCTGATGCCGTCCGTGCCGCCTGCACCGCTTCTTTTTTCAGACCAAGCGCCGGGGCTAATCCGTACGGTGCCGATGGCTCTCTAAGAGATGGCCCTCCGACAAACGAGACCTGGCACAGGTTGCAGTACTGGGCACCTTCCCTATTTTCGTATCCGCAGGATGGGCATTTCATACCGCCCTCCACTACCAGGGGCTATAGCCGAAAGAGATTTCCCCCCGGGTTATTAAATACCGCCGGCTTAAGGCAAACCAGCTCCTACAAGCTACTTTACCCCTTATAACTACCAGTATAATAAAGTAGTAATGCAGGTCAATAGATAAATGGTCAGGCTACTAATGTACCGGATTAGCCGTGCCCCGGCTTGACAGGGGAACGGTTTAGTTGTAGTTTTTCAGGTAGGCTAAAAAAGGCTCAAATTTTGAGAACTAATGTTTAAGGAGGACTTCTGACAATGGCGGCACAGAACTGGGAAAAGAACCTGGTAAAGAAACCCCGCTACGAGGTGACCGCCGGCGACGTAAAAGGCCGGCAGTACCCCACCATGACCCTGATGAGCAACGACCTGGTGCCGGGAAGCAATACCTATATTGAAATCGGCTGGATATATGAGATGCCCTCACCCAACCCCCATATCCTGGAGCATTCCCACCGGGAGGGCTGTAACGAGATTGTTATGCACATCGGCTCCAACCCCGATAACCCCGAAGACCTGGGTGCCGAGATAGAGTTTGTCGTCGGCGGCCAGCCGCTGACCATAAATACCACCTCGGCGCTGTTCATACCGGCCGGGGTAAAGCACGGCCCGCTGACCTGGAAAAGGCTCACCCGCCCCCACCTCCAGATGGCGATGGTGCTCGGCGCCGGAACCATGGCCGAGGCCGACCCGGGCGGGCACGTTAAGGCGAGAGGGAGATAGAGAGCAGCCCTCCGGAAGATAATCACCATCAATCCGGCAAGACTGATTTCAGGCTGATTTCAACTCCGAAGTGCAGTTAGGGCACCTGGTAGCCTTAATGGCTATAGTCGTATAACAATAAGGGCATTCCTTGGTATTCGGGGCCGGCGCTGCCTCTGCCGCCTTTTGACGAGCATACATTTGAGCGATAGGGCGAACTATAAAGAAAAAGACCACGGCGGCAACAATAATTAAATTGACTATCGTATTTATGAAAACGCCGTAATTGATGGAAACCGCTCCAGCCGCTTGAGCCGCCGCCAGAGAAGGATAAGGCCCGGCTACTGTACCCCCATGAAGAACTACAAATAGATTGACGAAATCTACTTTGCCAAGCGCCAGCCCTATTGGTGGCATGATAACATCTTTGACAAACGAACTGACTACGGCACCAAACGCCACGCCGATTATGATACCTACCGCCAGGTCGACCACGCTACCGCGCATTATAAATGCCTTGAAATCTTTTAACATGTTGCACCTCCACGCTTAACAGAATATTTGCATAGCCAGTGTTCCCTGTCAAGCCCACTTCCCCCCCAAATAAAAAAAGGGGGCGTCTCTGCCCCCCTTCACGTTTTGAACCCCCCGTTAAAAGGGCACCAGGTAAACCTTGTCTCCCTCTTTCTGGCCCCTCACCAGCTCGCAGTGCCGCAGTGTGGCCACCACGTGTTCCAGCTCGCGCTGGCTGATACTAAAATTGGCCGTCACTTCGGCGGCGGTTACCTTACCCCCGTTTTTGATGAACTCATAAATCTCTTTTTGCGTATCGCTCAGACCCTCCACCCCCTTCAGCCCGCCACTCTCCCGGGTGCGGGTCGCCGAATAAACCGCCCAGGGGTCGCATGGCTTGGCCGGGGACATGGCGTCCATATAGCAGTCGTCGCAGAGCGTCTCGCTCAAATAGCTGTAGGTCTCGTCTTCGGGGACATCACGCTGGCACCTCTGGCATTTCACCGCTTCACCTCCAGAAATAAGCCCTAACTAACCCTTCGGTATCAGCTCCACATCCACCTGGTCACCGAAGGCGTCGGCCATACTCTTTTTCAGCTCTTCGAAGTTGGCCTCATCCTCCATCTCGATAACCAGCTCCCTGTCATCCAGTACTTTTAACCTACCAAATTTGTTGACAATCTCGATTACTTTATTAGTGTCTACCGTTATCCAGCCTTTCATCCGGCGCACCAGCTCATCACCCTTGAAGGCCCTCTCGATGGTAAGGTCAATCTGCCGGTGCTTGGCTTCCCAGCCGATTACAGCCGGCTGTACCACCACCGGGCACACCGGGTCATGGACTATGGCGCATCTGAACCATATCTTGGCTCGAATCATCTAAAGATAAGCTCCTCCCCTCTGAACGCAGGCGTTAATTGACAGATATAAGTAATATAATGTATTTTTCAAACGAGAGCAAACCGGGGAAAGGGGAAATAGACGATGGATGTACTGAAAACGATAAGAGAGAGAAGGAGTGCCAGAGCTTTCCAGCCCGTCCCGATACCCCAAGAGACGGTTGAAGGAATCCTGAAGTTGACTATTAATGCCCCCTCGGCCAATAACCTCCAGCCGTGGGAGTTTGTGGTGGTGATGGACGAAGAGAGGGCCAGACTCAGCCGCCGGCTGCTCAAGGCTTACAAAGAGAAACAGATATCGTGCGGCTCCGGGGCGGTAAAGCCCCTGCCCAAAGCGATAAGGCAGAGAGGGGTAAACACCCTGGAGGCGATGAAACCCTATGTTGAGAAAATCGGCAGCTCGGTGGATAGCTTTGTCAACGAGGGAAGCTGCAATTTCTACGGAGCGCCGGTCGCCATAATTATCTGCCTCGACGATTGCTTTTCCGCCCGGCAGATGGTTGACGTCGGTGCGGCGGTGGGCTATCTGGTGCTGGCCGCTCAAGCTTCCGGGCTGGCCACCTGTCCCATCGGCCTGATTACCGACTACGCCGATGAAATCAAAGACCTGCTCAACATTCCGGAGAATAAGAAAATAGTTATAGGTATCGCCCTGGGCTACCCCGACCGCGAAAACCCGATGGCCCAGTTCAGGTCATCAAGAGCTAATTTAAGCGAGCTGGTGAGATGGATTTGATAGACTGCCCCCACGCCTGACCGGCTGCACAACAGACAGAACTCCTTTGCTTTTTAGTCAACCTGAGATTAGCAAGGAACACGCCAAAACAGGGAGAACAGAAATGCCGCCCTTTTTGGTTTTACCTGTATTGTATATAATTGAAGTGTAATGTTGACCGGTAAAAGCTCCCGCAAGAGACAAAAAATCATTATCGGCCTGATGGTAACGACGACCTGTATCACGGTCGTTGGTGCCGTTTTTCTTATTAAAAATTGGGAGTACGTAAGCCAACTTCAGCCCCACAGTTATCTCGGGCTTTTCCTCATATCCTTACTGGCCGGTGCGCCGATACCGATACTGACTCCGGGTATTCTAATCACATTTGCTCTTGGAAGTATTTTAAATCCTGCGTTAGTGGGGGTTGTTGCCGGACTGGGCAGTGCCGCGGGAAATATTCTTGCTTATCTGACCGGCCATGGCGGGTTACGATTTTTTTCGAATCTGGGCAATATCAGCCAGGTTAGTGAACCTGACTCCAGTCGAATAGGGCAATTTTTTAAGAAGATTAAGGGATCGCGATTACTGGGCATCGCTAATCGAAAGGGAATGGCCGCCGTTTTCTTATTGTCTGTTTTCCCCAATCCTCTTCTCACACCTATGGTTCTCAGTTTGGGAGCAGCGCGTTTCAGTTTCATGAAATTCCTTATTGCCTGCTGGGCAGGCCAGACAATTCAGGCAATGATACTTGCTTATATAGGTCATTTCGGTCTGCGTTCTCTACTGCGTTCTCTAGGTATATTCAGCGGAACTTAGGAATATAGAGTCACTCTCTGTCGATAGCGCTGATTGTGTGATTACCCGCGATAATACAGGCTAAGTCATGGCCTCTCTTACAGCAGCCTTAATTTTCTCACGGCTGGGCAGGGCATATTGTTCCATAGGCGGACTGTATGGTATCGGTATATCAAGGCCGCATACCCGCTTCGGAGAGGACTTCAGACGTCGGAAAATCGGCTCATCTTCGACCACCATTGCCGTGAACTCGGCGGCTGCCCCGCAGGTAATACAGGCTTCATCGACCACCACCAGTCTGCCCGTCCTGGCCACCGAAGCCTTTATAGTTTCCCTGTCCAGAGGGATAAGCGTTCGCGGGTCAATTACCTCCATCGATATCCCCTCTCGTCTCATCTCTTCGGCTACTGCCAGAGCCTCGTGCACCATCTTGGCCAGGGCCACAACGGTTACATCGGTTCCTTCCCGCCTGATTACAGCCTGACCGAAAGGAATGGTATATTCCTCCTCCGGTACCTCTCCCTCCATGGCTTCCAGCGCCATGTGCTCAAAGCAGATAACCGGATTGTTATCCCTGATGGCCGTCTTCATCAGTCCCTTGATATCATACGGGGTGGCCGGCAGAATAATTTTCAGGCCGGGGACATTCATATACATTGAGTAAGGGCTGATTGAATGCTGGGCGGCGAATGATTTGCTGGCACCTACGGTCATGCGATATACGATTGGGAATCTGGCCTGCCCGCCGAACATATAGGTTATTTTAGCCGCCTGGTTGACGAACTGGTCCATGGCCACGAAGCCAAAAGTGGCCATCCTTACATTAACCACCGGCCGGAAACCCGAACCGGCCAGACCTATAGCCGCCCCGACGAAAGACGACTCGGAAATAGGCGTCTGCCTTATCCTGGCCTCGCCGAATTCCTCCCTCAAGTCGGGCGGAACATCCGTGGACAGGTGGACGGTCTTTTCGTCCCGGCGGAACTCCTCCAGCAGGGCCTCCGATGCTGCCTGCTCATAGCTTATCTTTCTCATTTTAATACCTCGCCTACTATGGCTTCTCTTCAGGAAGAAAAAACACCCTCAAGGGCATCCTCGGGTGCGGGGAAAGGACTGGCCAGAGCGTAGCTGACCGCACTCTCAATCTGTTTCACAACCTGAGCGTTAATTTCCTCAAGTGTCTGCCTCGATACAATGCCGTTCTCCAGCAGTATCCGCTCAAAACCGGCTACGGGGCATTTCTCCTTCCAGGCTTCAATCTCATCGGGCGGGCGGAGGTCTGGCATGCCGGGCGCCTCGAAGTGACCGCGCCACCGGTAGGTCATAAACTCCATAAAAACGGGCCCTCCCCCGGCCCTGACCCCGGCCACCGCCTTCCTGGTCGCCTCGTAGACAGCCACCACATCGTTGCCGTCAACGATGACACCGGGTATGCCGTACCCGCCGGTAGCCCTCTCCGAAACGTGTTCCAGACCGGTGGCATACTGCACCGGTGTGTTGACACTGTAAAAGTTGTTCTCACAGGCGAAGATAAGCGGCAGCTTCCATATCGAGGCCAGGTTCAATACTTCATGAAACTCTCCCTCATTGGTAGCGCCGTCACCGAAAAATATTACCACCACTCTATCGCCGCCCTCCAGCTGAGCGGCCAGTGCCGCCCCCGCCGCGATGGGCAAACCGGCAGCGACAATCCCGTTCGCCCCCAGCATCCCGATGCCGAAATCGGCGATATGCATCGAGCCGCCTTTCCCCTTGCAGTAGCCGGTTTTCCGGCCGTATATCTCCGCCATCATACGGTTGAGGTCAGCGCCCTTGGCGATACAGTGCCCGTGGCCCCGATGATTGCTGATAATGCGGTCATCCAGTTGCAGATTTGAGCAGACTCCGGCAGCTACCGCCTCCTGACCGATGTAAGAGTGTACAATACCCGGGATAGCCCCGCTCTGGTAATCTATAACTACCCTTTCCTCAAACCGCCGGATAGTCAACATCACCCGATACAGATGGACCAGTTCCTCGCTCCTGTTTTTCATCCGTGATTTCATGCTTTTCAACCTTCTTTCTCACCAGCTATGACAGTCCCATAATACTATATAAACGCCCCAAGTGGTTATTGATCGAGACGAAAATTATACCATTATAATAGCAAATATATGAAAGGAGAATCCAATACTGCAATAGTCAATGTTGAGACATAATGTTAGCCCCCGGAACAGTCCCGGGGGCTTTTTGTGCCGTTCCCGATATTATTTAATAACCATATTATTTAATAATCAGGCCTTAATATTCCCGCCAGTTCCAGTCCATTCCCCCTTTGAACACATTTGCGTTCATTTCGTTGCTGATAAAGAGGTTGGCATCGGGGAAGCGTTTTACCATGGCGTAGTAAAAACCGGCGACATCGTTCGTTCTGGCCAGTTCCTCGTCGGTAGCGATAACATAATCCCTGGTGAAATTGAAGGAACTGGAGTCGAAAGGCATCCCGGGTCTCTGATGGCCGGGAATGACCACCTCGGCGCCCATTTTCTCTAAACTCTCAATGTCCTGTATCCACTGCTTACGTTCTTCGGCGGTAACCTCGCAGGTGAAGGGGTGTGCCTGGTTAAAGAGAACGTCGCTCCCGCACAGGGTTTTTATAGAAGGTATCCAGACCACCGTGTTGTATTTCATGTCCCCCATCACTTCCGGAATAATCTCGATACGGTGCCCTTCCAGCTCGAAGTAGTTCCCGGCCAGAGGCTCAATATTAGCCGTTTTTCGGCATACGTTGACAGGCCCGATAACTTTTTCCCAGTGTTCGATTTTACCGAAAAACTGCTTGTTGATGGTACGGGCTACCGAAGGGATGGCTATGACCCGGGCTTCAGGGAAAGCCTCGGCAATGGTGCCAACTCCAAAGTAATGGTCGGGATGGGCATGGGTAATATAGATCGTTTTCAGGTGTTTGCCTGTTTCCAGTATTTCGGCGATAACTCGATGGGCATTGGACAGTGTCCACTGTGCGTCAAGAAGAACGGCATCGGTCTTCCCCGTCACGATTACAGAGGCAACTTCAAAACCACTTTCGTCGCTGAAGAAGACCTTGGTGGCCAGTGAATTCGGCCCGTGTGTGTTGAATCTAATCTCCATGGACTGGCCCTCCAGACAGCATTTTGTTTAGTTTACCAAGCGGTGTTCCAAATTGCAAAAAGGTTTCAATAGTTATCTCTCAAAAAAAGGGGGCACTTCTGCCCCCTCTATGTAACCTTAAATTACTACCCTACCACGCGCTTTCTTGATGGTGGCACCAGCTAGGTCACCATATTATATGTATTCCAAAGAACGAAATCAACGCCTTCAAGTTTTGTTCGGCTATTGCCGGAGAAACGGTGGTGTGATGTATTTAATTAATTTTTTTAGTATAAAGTAAAAAACATCCCCTATCTTGACGCTGTCCGCTGGAGTTTCTATAATAGATTCTACCGCAGGAGTTGATTAGAAAGAGGAGACGATAATGGCAAAGAAGGCTCCGGAAAAGGCTTATGAACTGGGCAAGAAATACGAAATGACCTATATGGGCTGCAGCCAGTGCGCCATGGCGGCGCTCCAGGATGCCCTGGGCATCAAGAACGATGAAATCTTCAAGGCATCTACCGGACTGGCCGGCGGCGGCTGTGGGACCATTGACGGCAGCTGTGGGGCTTATGTGGCGTGTATTATGGTTCTGGGCTCCCTGGTGGGCAGGGAGAGGGATAAATTTGACGACTTCTCCAAGATTGCCCCCGATTCCCAAACCTATAGACTGGCCAGGAAGTTTCGCGATAAATACATTCAGGAATACGGCTCGATAATCTGCCACAATATCCAGAGCAAAGTCCTGGGGCGGCCCTACTACATTACTGACCCGGATGAATGGAATAAACTCGAAGAGTCCGGTGGTCACGGTGATAAGGGCTGCCCGGTGGTGGTGGGCAAGGCCGCCCAGTGGATGGTAGAGCTCATAGAGGAAGAGGGCCTGCTTTAGTTAACTCCCGCCCCGGCGCTTCCTTTATTCAGCCCGGGCAAGCCAAAGAAGCCGGCCTGAGGTAGAAAGGCCCCAAGCGGTCTTTAACCAGCAAAATCTTTAATAGGAGATGAAGACATGAACATCAAAGGAAAGATGGCACTGATAACTGGGGGAGGCAGCGGCATAGGGACTGCTATCGCCGAGCGATTTGTTGCCGATGGAGCCAAGGTGTGCATCACTGGCCGCCGTAAAGAAATGCTGGAAAAGGTGGCTCAATCGCTCCCGTCAGGAAAAGTAACTATATACTCAGGAGATGTGTCCAAGGAAGAGGATGTAGAGCGCATGGTGGAGACGGCGTTGAAGTTCGGCGGCAAGCTGGACGTGCTGGTAAATAACGCCGGCATAAGCCCGGCAGCGCCCGTGGCAGAGCTTGACCTCAAGACGTGGCAGCAGGTTATCGGGATAAACCTTACCGGACCTTTCCTTCTCATGAAGGCGGTAATACCGCACATGCTCAAAGGGGGCGGGGGGTCTATCATTAATATCGCCTCACTCGGTGGTACGCGCTGCCTGCCCGGTATGCCGGCCTACTGCAGCTCCAAAGCGGGCCTGATTATGCTTACTCAGCAGGTAGCCCTGGATTACGGGCGTCACAACATCCGGTGTAACGCCGTCTGTCCCGGCGGGGTCACCACGGATATGAGCAAGGGTAGCTTCGGGCAGTTCGGGAAGATGCTGGGCATAGAACCCGAGGCCTTCCTCAAACAGATAGCCTCGGAGATACCTCTTCACCGCTTCGCCGACCCACCCGAAGTCGGCGGACTCTGCAGTTACCTGGCCAGCGATGATTCATCGTTTGTGACCGGGGCGGCTATCCTCATTGACGGCGGGACTGCCGTGGTTGATGTCGTGGGGGCGTCAATAACGGCGGCACTCAGGAAAGGGGGTCTGGTCGACTAAAGTACGGGTTTGAAATCCTCTCTCTAACCTTAAATTACTGCCCTACCACTGAACGAACATCGGCATCACTGTTCCGCTGCAGGTATAGCTATATTGAGGGAAAAGGCTATGCTTTGCCAGGAGTATAGTCACAATAACAATTTTTTAATATATTGAGCGTGCCTTATTTGACAAAAGCCGGGCATATCTTTAAAATCTGGTAGAATCGGTTTATGACTAAAGTACTACAGGGTCAGGCCGGTTCTGTGTTTCAAAGTATTAGCTTCCGGGAGATAGATTATAGTGATGTCAAAATGCGTTGCAAAGGAGTTTCAAATTGAGACATAAGAAAACCGGATTTCTGGCTATTTTGTTAGTAGCGATACTATGTACGCTCCTTATCTCTCCTGCTGTCAGTGCCCTGGGTCCTGACGCCATAAGGGACGGATTCGAGGACACAACCCTGCCAGCGAATGATGACGGCTCAACCGCTCAAATAGATATCGGCTTTACCATCGACTTCTTCGGTACCAACTACGATAAATTATGGGTGAACAATAATGGCAACCTGACCTTTGATGCTGCCTTGGGCATATACACACCGTTCGAACTGTCTTCAGCAGCTAGGGTGATCATTGCACCCTTTTTCGCTGATGTCGACACCACAAGTGCAGGAAACCCTGTGGGGTACCAGATCTGGGCAACAGGCCGGGATGACGTTGATGGACATCCAGCCTTCGGGGCCACCTGGCGAGATGTGGACTACTTTAGCAGTAGCACTAGCCACACTAATCGGAATTACTTTCAAGTAATCCTCATAGACCGGTCAGATATTGCGGCAGGTGACTTTGATATCGAGTTTAACTATGACCAGATCCAGTGGGAAGCAGGCATAGCCAGCGGCGGTGATTCGGATGGCTTAGGCGGTAGCTCCGCTCGTGCCGGCTATTCGGATGGTACCGCAGGTAATTCCTATGAGCTCCCCGGGTCTGCCGTTAACGGTGCGTTTCTAGATAGCAACCCAACCACTGGTCTAATCCACGACTCCATGAACAGCGCACAGCTCGGGCGCTACGTCTTTCAGGTTCGCGGAGGAACCCCGGTAGGACCAACTCCTACAAGAAGGCACGTAGGTGGTGAGGTATTTCCGGTTAATAAGGCCATGTTGCTGGCACCGTGGATTGCTTTGGCAGGGGCTATCATAGCTGGCGGCGTTATCCTGGCACGCCGGCGACTCCATAACTAGCTAGTTATTAAACAGCGCTAAGGGGAAAGCCTTTAAAAATAAAAGAGGGGGGCCTTTCGGCCCCCCTCTCTCTATAACCTTAAATTACTACCCTACCAGGCGCTTTCGCCGCCATCAGTTGAGTAGGTGGCACCGGTGACGTAGCTGGAAGCATCAGAGGCCAGAAAAACGGCCAGCCCCTTCAGTTCTTCAGGTTTAGCAAATCGCCTTAAGGGGATTAACTTTAGCGGCTTCTCTGACCAGGCCTGAGCCTCGGCCTCGGTTCTCCCCTCCACATCGCCAAGTTTGGTTCCGGCGTAGAAGCCGGGGGCGATGGCGTTCACTCTGATATTATCCACCCCGTATTGTACCGCCGCCGCCTTGGTAATGCCGATTATGCCGTGTTTGGAGGCAGTATAGTGTTCAATGGCCAGAATATCCGGGTCAATAGCCCTAAATCCCGCTAATGAACTTATATTGATGATTGAGCCGCTCTTCTGCCTGAGCATCAGTTTTATGCCTTCCTGCATGCACAAAAAGGTGCCGGTCAGGTTGACCGCAATTACCCTGTTCCAGTCTTCCAGCCGCCTCTCATGAAATTTAACTCCCTTGGTGGCTATTCCGGCGTTATTAAACAGGACATCAAGCCTGCCGAACTTCTGGTCAACCTTGCCGAACAACGCCTTTACTTCATCCTGCTTTGACACATCGGCTTTAACAACCAGTGTCTTTACCCCGTGTTTAGCGATGATGCCCGCCGTCTCTTTTGCCCAGGCCTCATTTATATCCGAGCAAACCACGTCGCTGCCGTATTCCGCCAGGGCCTCACAAAAAACTCGGCCCAGCCCGCTCCCGGCACCGGTAACCAGAGATACCTTCCCCGCCAGGTTAAACAGATTTGCCTTGGCCATTATCTTACCCCTTTCTGGAATTTTCTCTAAGGCTATCATGCGCTGTATGACATGCGCTTTATCGTGGTAAAACCAGCTAAGTCACCATATTATATGTATTCCAAAGAACGAAATCAACGCCTTCAAGTTTTGTTCGGCTATTGCCGGAGAAACGGTGGTGTGATGTATTTAATTAATTTTTTTAGTATAAAGTAAAAAACATCCTCTAGCTTGAGTTCAAAAATCTTTCGAGCTAAAAAATTGGGGGGGAATAAAATACATTTTTCCCTCTTGACAATGGGAAAGCAATAATGTGGGGTTTTCAGGATAAGCCCAGATAGTTCAAGGCTATCCTCAGTTTATTTATTAGTCCACAGTAGAAGGGGGGAGAGAAATGAGATAAATGTTTATAGTGGAATCTTCCCAAATCTTTTTGAGGAGAAACAAAATGAGAAGAAAATTGTTAACAGTTTTGGTTAGTGGTTCACTGGTCATAGTGTTAGCAGTCTTACTCCTGGTCGGAGCCTGTCCGGCAACAAAACCACCAGAAACCACAGCGCCAACGACAGCGCCAACGACAGCACCAACAACGTCGCCAACAACGGCACCGCCATCGCAAGAGAATGTCGAGCTGGTATTCTCTTACTGGACGCCAACTGAGATGCCTCCCCCGATATACTGGGAGCCGTTTGATTTCGTGAACAGGATATTCATGGATAGAGTCACACAGCAAAGCAATGGCCGAATTCAGTTCAGCTATTATCCTGCAGAGACTCTAGTAAAGATAACTGACATGTGGGAGGCGACTAAGGGGGGTGTTACTGACATCGGTGGTGTCGCCCCCCATGCATTCCCCGGCCTGTTCCTGGGCATGGATGTCATGAGCTTACCCGGCCTGTTCGAAGATTCTATGCTGGGTTCAACAATTCGCCAGCAGATATATGAGGAAGGTTATCTTGCCCCGGCCTGGAATGATGTGCATCTACTGTGGGTAGGCGCCAACGCCCCTGACAGTCTGGGCTGCCGCACCAAGCAGATTAAGACGCTGGAAGACCTGAAGGGTCTGAAGGTATGTGTTGAGGGAGAGCCCGGCTCCTCGTTCTTGAAGGCACTGGGGGCGGTCCCGGTATCCATGCAGGCGACCGAGTTCTACATTTCTCTGGAAAGAGGCACGGTAGATGCCGTCTGGCAGGATGTCAACGGGCAGGTAGTTTTTAAGACATACGAAGTGGCCCCTTACGTAACCGAGACTCCCGGCAACATGGACAAGTGCATCGTGCAGGTAATGAACAAGGATAAGTATAACAGCCTTCCCCCTGATCTAAAGGCGATTATTGACCAGAACAGCGGTATGATCATGTCAATGATGCAGGGGACGCGCTTTGGCTGGAACTATGACCTGTGCTTCAATTATATAAACGATGCCCACGAGGATCAAGGCCTGCCTCCCATCTACACCCTGCCTGAGGATGAGTGGGCCAGGTGGATGGCAGCCGGGGCTCCTGTTCTTGATGAGTGGGAAGCCAACGTGGCTGCTACCGGGTTACGCTCCAAGGAGATGTACGATAGGGCTAAGGAGTTAGCCGAGTTATACAAAACCTGGGGTTTCTAGTTGAGTAATTCTCCAGATTCTATAAGAGCCGCCGCCCGCCGTTTAGACGAGCGCACTTCTTCAATACTTAGTGTGTTGGGAGTGGTCAGCGGGGTAGCTTTAATTATAATGATGCTACTAACCGTGGCTGATGCTATCGGGCGGCGGCTCCCTTCCCCATACCCAATCTATGGTTCATACGAGGGGGTCAACTTCCTCCTGTGTTTGGTCTTCTTCTTCGCTCTGTGCTATTGCACAGCCAGGAAAGGGCACTTCGACATAGACGTAGTTGTGTCACGCTTCCCACCAAAGGCTTACCAAGCTATAGTTCTCATAATGTACCTTATATCAGTATTAATCTGTTGGTTACTAGCGGTTGAGCTCGTGGTTCTGGCTATGAAGATAAAGGGTACCGGCATCACCGGTATTGATTTGAAATTTTTACCCACCTACCCATTTCCGTTGGTGGGAGCTTTCTGCTTGGCGCTGACGGGATGGGGGTTTTTTGTGCAATTCCTGAACTCGCTGTTAAAAACGAAAAGCGATACCTGAGTTTAAATTCAGCTAATCGATATATTTGGCTGATATAGTGAGCTTAAAGCTAAGGCGAACTAGAATAGGCGGTTGATGATGGATGTGAGTCCAGTAGTAATCGGTATCATCGCCTGGGGTATCTTCCTCGTTTTATTATTTTTGAAGTTACCCGTCGGTGTGGCTCTGCTCCTGGTGAGCTTCGGGGGCATCTGGATAATACGGGACCTGCCTTCAGCCCTTCATATGATTGCCAGGGTCACCTATGATACGTCTATTGTTCATCTGTGGAGCCTAATCCCGCTCTTTGTTTTTATGGGTCAGTTGGCCAATGAGGGAGGACTTGGCGCCGACCTTTTCCGGGTTGCCTACAGATGGTTGGGCGGGTTCCGTGGTGGGCTGGCCATGACCACAACGGCGACGTCGGCCGGCTTTGGCGCTGTCTGCGGCGATAATATCGCCGGAGCGGCCACTATGACCTCGGTCTGCCTGCCGGAGATGAGGAAATACCACTATGATGACAATTTATCGCTGGCCACCATCTGCTCTGGGGGAATCCTTAGCTTTCTAATTCCTCCCAGCCTCGTCTTCATCATATTTGGTCTATTAGCCACTGTGAATATCAGTGACCTTTTCATAGGCGGTGTCTTCCCCGGGATAATTTGCGCCCTAGGGTACATGGTTGTTATCTACATTCTTTGTCTAGTCGACCCAGCTAAAGGTCCGCCGGGTCCCAAAGTAAGCTGGAAGGAAAAATTCCTGTCGCTCAGACACCTGTGGGGAGTAGTGCTCTTACTCTTTATCGTCTTCGGGGGTATTTACAGCGGCTTTATCACCGTTGCTGAAGCCGGGGCGCTCGGAGCTTTTGGTGCTCTTGTTGTCGGCCTGATAAAAAGACGGTTGAACTGGAAAAAATTCTGGAACGCCACCCTTAGCTCTATACAGACAGTGGGCATGGTTTTCCTCATCTTTATCGGGGCCTGGGTCTTTGCCCCCTTCCTGTCACTGACTCAAATTCCCATGGCACTGGTAGCGCTTATGGGTGATTGGTCTTCTTGGGCTATTCTTCTCTTTACCCTCTTGTTTTTCTTTGTCGGCGGCATGATTTTCGAGGCGGCGATACTGATGATATTCACCATACCACTCTTCCTCCCTCTGTGGACAGCGGCCGGTTTTGATATGGTGTGGTTCGGGGTGTTACTCGTTGTTATAGTAATCGTGAGTGGTATTACGCCGCCGGTGGGGTTAATTGTATATGTCGTTACCGGCATGGTCCCAGGGTCCTCTCTCGGCGGGGTATTCAAGACCGTGTCATGGTTTATATTGCCAGTGTTAGTTTGCGCTGGACTGATAATTGCTTTTCCTGAGATTGCCACGTTTCTGCCGCAGCTTTTATAACAGGTTATATTAGCTTCGATGGCCTGACTCCAAGATACGTGATTTAATAAGCCGTCAGGAAACAATTGTTGAGTGACCCACCCCAATAGTGATACCACTTATTAAGTCACAGCCGTACTTAGTATAGCCTCAGGAGCTGGATGATCTTCCCAGACATCCTTAATGTTACATTGTCGCCGGAAGTAACCTGCATAGCAGAATTCCCTGGCATCTTTATCAAAAAGTCTTTGCACCATCGTTTCAGGCGCACATGACTAAGGTCATAGTACGAAAGTTTTGGTCAAATAGTACTACTAGGTGATGCGCCAATTATTTAAGTCATGTATGGTACGTTTGTATACCCAGGTATACTATTACTAAGGTACTGATGTCTGTCAAAATAAATGGCCAAGTTTACTACAGGACTGCCGAGGTTTACCGGACGGTCGGCATAAGTAAAAATACCCTGTTTCGGTGGCTACAAAATGGCGTACTCGGCGAATGTGAACGGAGAGATAGAAGAGGCTGGCGACTTTTTACAGAATATGAAATAGAGAGATTAAGGACAGAAGCCAATCGAGTCCTCAATTCTAAAGCCGCGAGGTGAAAGTTGACTAATCATAATTCAGGTAAAGAAAAATTGCTCTCAGGACTCGAGGATGTCCGGCAGCAGTTGATAAAACTTGAGCGATTGGCCTGGGATGACCAGCCTGAAGAGGAATCGCTGAGCAGGCTGTTACTTGACTTACCGGCCGCAGTATACATTACTCAAGGCCATGTTATTAAGTTTGTCAGCCCCCAGTTACGGCAGATTACCGGCTACCTTGATAACGAGCTGATAGGTACAAGTCGCTATATTTTTGCCTTAAAAGAGGACAGACACATAATCAGGAAAAACATTAACAACCTGCTAAAGACAAGGCAACCTGCCGTTTTCCAGTACAGGGTTTTAGCCAAAAATAGCGTAATCAAGTGGGTCATGGAGAGTGTTGCAATTACGTCTTGCAACGGAAAACCAGCCGTCATAGCTAATATAGTGGATATAACTGAGAATAAGCAGGCCGAGGACGCGGTAAGAAGAAGTGAGGGAAAATACCATGACCTATGTGAAAACATTGATGACATGATGTTATGTCTCGCCCCCGGTGGTCTCATTGTATATGCTAATCGCTCCTGGCAAGAGACCATGGGGTACCAAGAAGAAGACACCATTAATCTATCATTATTTGAGATTATACCTCCCGATTATAAAGAGCAGTGGCATGATCTATTGCAGCAAGCAGTAGCCGGGGAAAATCTCAATGATGTTGAGACTATCTTTATCAGTAAGAGCGGTAATAGGATCCCGGTCGAGGGCAATATCAACTGCAGGTTTATAGATAGTAAGCCAATTTACACGCGGGGAATTTTCCATGATATCACCAAACGGAAACAACAACAGGCCAAGGAACAGGCATTACTAAAAGAAGTACAGGAGATCAATCACAGGCTGGAGCGAGCCAGCCTTGAAATCGAGGAATTTGCCCACGTCGCATCTCATGACCTGCAAGAACCAATGAGAAAGATTATCTCTTTCGGAACCATACTCCAGGAATCATTGAAAGAAAACCTTGATGATGACCAACGTGAAAACCTGGGATACATGCTGGACGGTGCCGAACGGATGCAGCTAATGATTGATGACCTGCTGGTTTACTCCCGTATTAGCAGCGGGGCCAGAGCACACGGGTTCGTGGACCCGAATAAAGTGGTAGAAAACCTTAAAAACTTTGAGCTTGCAACCCAAATCGATGAAGTTCAAGGGAAAATACTGGTTCCAAGGACATTGTCAATAGTATATGGCGACCTATCCCAAATACACCAACTTTTTCAGAACCTAATCGAAAACGGATTGAAATTTCATAAAGATGGAGAGACGCCCACGGTAACAATCAGCAGTTATCAAGAAAGGGACAACATGGTACGTTTCTACGTACAGGATAACGGGATAGGTATTGATCCAGCCTACTATGAACAGGTATTTATCATGTTCAAGCGTCTTCATTCACCAAAGAGTTACCGAGGGAATGGCATCGGGCTAGCCATTTGCAAAAAAATTGTACAACTTCATGGTGGCGAGATCGGAATCCACTCAAACTCTGATAAAGGGACTACTTTCTGGTTTACACTTCCCAGGTTTACCCAAACTGAATCTTCTGGTTCAGAGGAGGGTAGTAGTCATGAATAGAAATCCCCAGTTCTCAATACTGATAGTGGAAGATGACCCTGCGGACCAAAAGTTAATCAAAACATCATTAGAGAAACAAAAGGTAAAAACTGAACTTAAGATAACCAGCAGTGCGGAAGAGGCGCTGGACTCTTTACGCCGTGGTGCAGACAACGGTGAAGGGAATACTTATCCGGACTTGATTCTGCTGGATCTAAACATGCCCGGCATGGGAGGCCGTGAGTTCTTAAAACAGGTTAAGGCTGACGAAGAACTAAAGCATATATCAGTAGTTATCCTCACCTCTTCCATCTCGGAGAAGGATATCGTAGAAAGCTATGAGCTACAGGCTGCCGGCTTTGTACGCAAACCGGTAACCTTAGGTGAATTGGAGCAAGTCGCAGAGGTGATTCAGACCTACTGGTTCGGCCTATGCAGACTTCCCCAAAAGGGGTATTAAGTGTTAGAACAAGAAGAGGAAAATCTCAAAATCCTGGTTTGTGACGATGACCCGCAAGACCGCAAGCTAATTCGCCACTACCTCAGACAGATTGCGGAACTGGACATTATAACGTCCGAGGCTAGCCAGGCAAGAGAAATCCAAATGGCCATCGAAAACGACAAAGTTGATGTAATCCTAATGGATCTCCGAATGCCTGAGAAATCGGGTATGGACTGGCTTAAAGAAATAGTCGAGAGAGACGTAGCTCCAGTAGTGATGCTGACAGGATATGGAGACGAAGAGACTGCTGTTCAATCACTTGAAGAGGGAGCAGTGGGTTACATACCGAAAAGAAGACTATCAGTGGAGAAGCTGGCTCATACAATTGACTATGCACTACAAAAGTGGAGGGAACTACTGGTTTCGAAGAGCAACGTGGAAAAATTAGAAGGAATGGCCAATGTTGACTCACTAACATCTGCATTAAACAAACAGACAATCATGGATACAGTAGGAAAAACCATGGGCAGTGAAGCATTAAATGCCATGGCTAAAATTGTTGAAATGAGGGACCCATATACCGCCGGCCATCAACAGCGGGTAACTCAACTCGCCTGTGCCATAGCCAAAGAAATGGGCCTCTCAGAAGATGACAGCACCGGACTCCGCTTGGCTGGACTTATTCACGACATAGGTAAGTTACATGTGCCTATTGATATCCTCACCAACCCTAAAAACCTGTCTAAACCAGAACTCAATATCATTAAACTGCACCCTAAGCTAGGCTACGACGTATTAAAGAATATCAATTTCCCATGGCCCGTTGCCCAAATCGTCTATCAGCACCACGAAAGAATTGACGGCTCAGGATACCCCCGGGGCTTAAAGGGGGAAAACATTCTTTTACAAGCTAAAATCTTAGCCGTAGCCGACGTAGTTGAAGCCATGTCATCCCATAGGCCTTACCGACCTGCACTAGAACTAGACTATGCATTGAGCGAGGTAAAGAAGAATAAGGGAAAGCTATACGATCCCACCGTAGTGAATACCTGTTTAAAACTTTTTTCTGACCTTGGATTTGAGTTCGACTAGTAGACTACGTACGGCAACTGCCGATTAGTCAAATCGGAAACAAAAAAGGGGGGCACTTCTGCCCCCCTCTCTAACCTTAAATTACTGCCCTACCACTGGACAAACATCGGCATCACCACGTGCAGGTAGTTGTCCGACCCCACCGGGCGGATAACCCCCGGGCTGGAAGGGCTGGCCGTCTCCAGCGCCACCTGCGTCTCGTGGAGCACCCCCAGCACGTCGGTCAGGTACTTGCCGTTAAAGGCAATCTTGGACTCCTCCCCCTCCACCACGGCATCGATTTCGCCGACGTCGTCGCCGATCTCCTCGGACCGCGCCGAAACGGCCACCTTGCCCGGAGCCATCTCGCCGCCGGGGGTGACCACCAGCCGGATAATGCCGCTGCCGTCGCGGGCGAAGATAGAAGCCGTCTTGGTCGCCCTCAGGAAGTCGGCCACGCCGATGGTCGCCTTGGTGGTGTGGCTCTGTGGGATGAGCTGGGCGTAGTTGGGGAAGGTGCCCTGGATCAACTGGGAGACCAGCTCGATATTCTTGAGCTTGAACAGGGCCTGCCCCTTGTCGGGGTTGACCGTAATCTCCACCGCTTCTTCCTGCTCGGCGATGAGACGGTTGAGTTCGGCGAGGGTGCGGGCGGGGATAATGACCTCGGTCTTCTGGCTGACCGCCTCGGCCAGGGGCATCGTGTAGACCGCCAGCCGGAAGCCGTCGGCGGCGGCCAGCGTCACCTTACTGCCCTCGAACTTGGCATCGACGCCGGTGAGCACCGGCCGGGACTCTTCGGTAGCGGCGGCGAAGACCACCTGGCTGATTCCCTGGCGCAGAGCTTCCACCTCTACTTTAGTGGTGATGCCCGCCTCCACCTTGGGGATGGGGGGGAAGTCTTTAGCGTCCACCCCGCTGATGCGCGCCTCGAAGCGGGCGCACTTCATACCCAGGGTCTTGGTCTGCGGGGAAAGATTGATATTCACCTTATCGTTGGGCAGAGAGCCGACAAAATCGGAGAGGAGCCGGGCGGGCACGGTGATGGCCCCCTCCCCCTCGACTTTAGCCCCTATCCAGCAGCTGATGGCCATTTCCAGGTTGGTCGCCGCCAGCTTCAGCCTTGAGCTTTCCGTAGCCATGAGGACGTTATTGGTTATGGGCAGGGTGGTTCTGGCGGCGACGGCCCGGCCTACCACCCCCAGCCCCCAGTTCAGATTCTCTTGCAAACACGATAGTTTCATGGTGCACCCCCCAAAAAGATGTTGCTGGTGATGGGTAGTATATACCAATAATTGTTTTTACTCAAGGGTAATTGTACCGCTTTTGCCGCCACTTTTTTGAACCAGGCGGATATTGGCTATTTTCATGCCCCGGTCCGCCGCCTTGCCCATGTCGTAGATGGTCAGGGCGGCCACGGCGGCAGCGGTCAGCGCCTCCATCTCGACGCCGGTCTTGCCGGTGCTCTTTACCGTTGAGGTAATCTCGATAGTGCTGTTTTTCTCGTCCAGCTTAAACTCGACCTTGACCTCGTCGATAAGAATCGGGTGACAGAGGGGAATCAGCTCCGGGGTCTTTTTGGCGGCCATGATGCCGGCCAGCTGGGCGGTGGCCAGCACCTCACCCTTTTTGGTGCCGCCTTTCTTTATCAGGTCGAGGGTTTCCGCCTTCATCCTTACCGTGCCTTTGGCTGTCGCCTGGCGCTCGGTTTCGGCTTTAGAGGAGATGTCCACCATCTTGGGGCGGCCCGCTTTATCGATATGGGTCAGTTCTTTCATCTTTAGAGCCCCACCCCCTTATTATATCTTTTCCCGCCCACCACCCTTAAGGAAGGGCTTTAAGCCCTTTTTGCCCCACCCCCAGAGGAGGGGAGATTAGTCCACACCCCCAATCAGGGATAGTATATCTCTTTGTCCCCACCCCCAATAGTTGATATATACTACCACACCCTCTAAGGGATATTAAAGAGGTCTAACCTCTGTAGGATAGGTCAGGGTGGGAAGCAATACGCCCTCTAAAAATCGGGCTTTACCTCCCCTTTTCCCCCCACCCCCCAAAAAGAAACTGATAGAAGTATCACTTCTGTAGAGTGGGAGGGTGGGAAGCAATACGCCCTCTAAAAACTAGGCCAATTCCTCTCCTTCTCCCCCCACCCTCAACTTAGTTTATATATCCTACCACAACCTATAAGGGGTGTTAAAGAGGTCTAGCCTCTATCGGGCGGGAGGGCGGGAAGCAATACGCCTGCTAAAATTCCTATCCCCCCACGTGGGAGAACGGGCGGCGGGTGGGAATATTACCTTCGGCCAGGCCGTGCTTAAGCGGCTTTTCGGCCACCGCCTTCTTGAACAGTTTTTTAAGCCCCGCCTTTGATACGCCGTCGCGCATGGGCTGCTTTAAGTCTATCTCGTAGTCGCTTAATAAGCAGGGGCGCAGCCTGCCGTCGGCGGTCAATCTCATACGGTTGCACTGGAAGCAGAAGTGCTCGCTGACCGGGGTGATAAAGCCGATGGTACCCTTAGCATCGGGCAAACGGAAATACTTGGCCGGCCCGTTGCCGACCGAGGGCAGGCAGGGCTCCAGCTCACCCAGGGACTTCAGCCGCTTTCTCATCTCGGTGGCGGCGACAAAGCGCGGGGCGTTGTCCCCACCGTTGACGGGCATCAGCTCGATAAAGCGGACATGCCAGTCCTCATCGATAGTTTTGGCGGCAAAATCTAAGATTTCGTCGTCGTTGATGCCGGACATGACCACCATGTTTAGTTTAACCGGCTCCAGCCCAACTTCCCTGGCCGCCTCGATGCCCTCAAGCACCTGCTTTAGCTCGCTCTGGCCGCGGGTGATGAGCCTGAATCTATCCGGCTTGAGGGTATCCAGGCTGATATTAACCCGTTTCAACCCGGCCGCTTTCAGTTCGGCGGCGCAGTCGGCCAGCAGGACGCCGTTGGTGGTCAGGGCGATATCGTCTATCGCCTCTATCCCGGCCAGCATCTCGATGAGCCGGGGCAGTCCCAGCCTGACCAGGGGCTCGCCGCCGGTGATTCTCAGCTTGTTTATCCCCAGCTCGGCGGCGGCTCTGGCTATAGTATAAATTTCCTCGTAGCTCAGAATGTCGCCGTGCGGCCTCAGGTCGACGCCCTCGGCGGGCATGCAGTAGATACAGCGCAGGTTGCAGCGGTCGGTGACCGATATGCGCAGGTAGTTTATGGGACGCTGGAAGGAATCGGAAAGTCCGGTCATAGGTTATATTTTCTCCTTAAGTATTTAACCGCCTCCCGGGCCGCCTCCCCCCGGTGGCTCACTTTATTCTTGATATCCAAGGGCAGCTCGGCCATGGTCTTGTCCAGTCCGGGGAAGTAGAAGACCGGGTCGTAGCCGAAGCCCTTCTCCCCCCTGGGCCCAAAGGTAATCAAGCCCTGGCACTCCCCGGAGCAGAGCCCCACCTTCCCCCCCGGCTCGGCGATGGCGATGACGCACCGGAAACGGGCGGTGCGCTTCTCCCGGGGCACCCCTTTTAATTTAGCCAGTAAATACTCTACCCGGTCTTTATCCGAAGCGCCCTCGCCGGCATATCGCGCCGAAAGCGGGCCGGGCTCGCCCCCCAGCACATCCACCTCCAGCCCGGAGTCATCGGCCAGGGCCAGCAGCCGGCTCTCTCTAGCCAGGACGGTCGCTTTAAGGCGGGCGTTCTCTTCCAGGCTGCTCCCCGCCTCCTCCACCTCGGTGGTAATACCCAGCTCCCCGGGCAGGACCAGCTCAAAAGGCAGTCCCCGGAGCAGTGCTTTAAGTTCCCGCGCCTTGCCCTGGTTATTGGTGGCTAAGAGCAGTCTATCCGGCAATGGGACTCCAGAACCAGCCATTAAACCGTAGGCCTATAATAAAATGATAGCCCTTTCCCTAGTCGAGGTCAACAAAGCGGTCTTCCAGCTTCTTGGATACCTGGGGCATGGTGGTGTATTCCATCTCCCCCAGGGGCAGGCGGTGCGGCTCGAAGGGCCCGTGGCGGCGCATGTACTCGGCGACCTCGTTGGCCTGCTGGCGGGCGAGGTCGTAGGACTTGTCGGCAAACATATCCCGCGGTCCCACCAGCCTGCCTTCGGCTAGCTGGAAGCCGAGGGCGACCACTCTGGGCGGCCCGTCGAAGCGGGTGGGGGTGCTGTCCTCGACCGATACCGGCATAAAGGGCCCGTGGTGGGAGCCTCTCATCCACCCGTCCACCAGGAAAGGCAGGGTAAACGGCTCCAGCACCTCGCCCACGGCGGGGAAGTCGCCCTGCGCCCGCACGATGCACACCGGGTCGTCCTTGCCCACGTAGCGGCCGGCAATCAGGGCCAGCTTCTGGGTGGAGGACGAGGCGGCTATCTCGCCGGTGATGCGGTGGTAGACCGCCTTGACCATGTAGCGCGACGGCGCCCCGATAAAGACCAGCAAATCATATATCTCCTCGGGGGTGTTAAAGGTTATCTTGCGGCTCTCTTTTACATCGTGCACCTCGAAGGCAAAGCCGCAGTGCATATTGGCGGCGATGACCAGCCCGATGGTATTAAACGGGTCGGCGAACATCTTGTACAGCGGCAGGTTCCAGGCCCCCGAAGAGGTCTTATCGGCCATAAAAATAAGCACGCTTTCGGCACCCCGCTCCTCGAACTCCATCTCGGCCACCCCCGGCCCCAACCCCCGGACGTTGCCGGAGCAGGCATCGGCCAGCAGGTCCTGGCCGGCCCCGTGCAGCTTGAGGCTCTTGGCCAGCTCGGTGCAGTCAACAAAGACGTCCCAGGCAAAATTATGGATTTTCTCGTCATCCTCGCCGCGCTGGTGGGTCATAATCAGCTGCAGGTCGTCCCCGCACTTGGCCACCCTGCAGTCGATGAGCAGCCCCTCCTTCTTGGCCCTGGCCAGGTGCTCCGCCGCCCGGGCTAATATATCGGGATGAGACTCGGAATGCCCCACAAACCCCCCGATGTCGGCCTTAATCACGCTCAGCGTAACCTTCATAACTCCCCCTTTATCTTGCTAATATTCAGGCTAAAATTCAAAGCCTTCCCGCCCCTCCACCCCGCTATCGTAAGGGTGCTTAATCTTCAAGCATTCGGTAACCAGGTCGGCCACCCGCACCAGCTCGGTATTGGCCTGGCGGCCGGTAAGGACAAGCTCCACCCCCTCGGGTTTGTCCTCGATAAGCGCCAGCACCTCATCCACCCCCACCAGTTTAAAGGCCACCGCTATATTCACCTCGTCCAGCACCACCAGGTCGTAGTCCCCGCCCAGCATTGCCCGGCGGGCCGCCGCCAGCGCCTTTTCAGCCGCTTTCTTCTCTTCGGGCTTGACATTCTCCGGGTCGATAAACTGGCTGGAGCCGAAGCTCTCCAGGGTAACACCGGGCAGCTTGGACAGGATTTTGCGTTCGCCGTAGGGATAGTCGCCTTTCATAAAGAGGGCGATGTAGACCTTAAGACCGTGCCCCAGGGCACGGATCACCGTGCCGATAGCCGCCGAAGTCTTGCCCTTGCCGTCACCGGTGAAAATCTGAACCAGACCCTTGCGCAGTGGTGGTGACTGGGGGTTAAATGATGATGCTTTCTCACTCAATAAAACACCTGAGCTAAAGCTAAATAATGGCGATTTAGTTTAACAACCCCACCCCCCGATGTCAAGAAAAGTTTTTAACTGGCCCCACCCCTATTTATATCTTTTCCCACCCACCGCATCTTTAACCCAGTGTTATTTTTCCCATACCCTCCCACCCAAAAAGGCTTCACCTCTTTCCATCTCTCTAACCCCACCCCAAAAAAGAAATTGATAGAAGTATCACTTCTGTAGGGCGGGTGGGAAGAAAGACCTAATTTGTCGCTATTTATTGATAGTGCTATAATTA
>Ga0315554_1000265_pt1 | contig 30275 bp, 31 predicted proteins | sample SalMarSW160370MG_FD_202114 | JGI IMG/M metagenome (GOLD analysis project Ga0315554, IMG submission 202114) | Salt marsh sediment microbial communities from the Plum Island Ecosystem LTER, Massachusetts, United States - Salt Marsh Sediment SW1603-70 ...
CTCATGCACCACCGCCCGGCATCGAGGACCGGACGAAGCATGGTAGGTGAATCGCCGGGGACGGTCCAGCGGACGGACGGGTCAACGTCGGTTCTCGATCGCGTCGGCGACGGCCTCGGCGAACCCATCCGGATTGTCGACCATCATGTCGTGTCCCGAGCGCGGGATCACGCGGACGTCGACGCCGTCCGAGGACAGCCTCTCCATGTCCGGGTTGGGAACGTTCTTCTCGCCGTAGAGAAAGGTGCGCGGAATCGTCAGCCGGGCCAACCGCTCGCGGTACGTCGGACGTCGCTCCGCGATCAGCGAGACGGCGCTTCGGTACAGGGCCGCCGGGTCGGCCGCCTGCAGCGTCCCGGCGTAGTCGGGGAACCCGGCGCTCCGGATCTGCCTGACGAACTCGGCGTGACCGCGGGCGATGAACTCCTCCTCGATCATCGAGGTAATCTGGCCGCTGGCCGCCCCGGGCCCCGGGTCGAGGTTCCCCTCGGCGACGATCAATCGACCGACGAGCCCCGGAGCAGCGGCGGCCACCAAAACGGCGATCGATCCGCCCATGCTGTGGCCAACCAGGACGCATCCGGGGACGTTCGCGCTTCGCAGGAGCGCGTCGACGATCTCGGCCTGTCCCTCCATGGTGTAATCGAAGCCGTCCGGTCGATCGCTGTACCCGTGGCCGAGGAAGTCGATCAGAAGCGACCGGCGGTCGCGGAGTCGCGGATGAGCGGCGGCCAGCGGGAAGTACGAGGACGAGGCGGAGCCGAGGCCGTGTAGGAAGACGCAGGCCGGATCGCGGCCCGGGAGGTCGTGATATCGTAGATAGGCTCCGAGCCGTTCGACGAGATGTGCGTTCGTGGTCTCCTCCTCGTGCTAGGCGAGGGGTGCGACGGTCTCCCGGTAGCCGATCCCCCGCTCGCGCAGCCCGGCGAGGACGAACTCGACGGATTCCGGGTCCCGCCCGATGAATTCCGGTGGGACGATCCCGGCCCGCTCCCACAACCCGCTCGTCAGGAGGCGCGCGACCGTCGTCGCGGTGTAGCCGGTCGTCCGCGCCATCGACGTGGTCCGGGTGATGGGATCGTATCGATCGAGCAGATCGTACGTGTAGCGGGTCCGCCGTCCGCCGACGGTTCCGTCGACCCGGACCCGCATCGCCGTCAGGTCCGCCTCGCCCTCCCTCGTCTCCCAGATCGGAAAGAGGAGCGCCGCGGTCAAGTCGATCGGCCGGATCTCTCGGCCGCCGATCTCGATCGGCTCCTCGGAGAGGAACCCCGTGTCGCGGAGGAGCCTCATCTTCTCGGCGTGCCCCGGATACCGGAGGGTCTTCTCCACCATGTTGGGGGCGTCGATCGTGCGGACGAGGGTCCGGAGGCCGTCGGTGACGAACGCCTCGAGGGTGCCGACCCCTTCGATGTCGAGCAGCTCCAGGTCGCTCAACGCCGGCTTGGTGATCGGTCGGCCGTTCGCGACCAGGCGCGCCGGCCGGGTGTACTCCTCGATGACGTCGATCGGCGAGAAGACGGCCCGATACTCGTAGGGAGGGGTCGGCTCGGCAGGAAGGCCGCCGACGTAGATCGCGACCGCGTCGGTGCGATCGAGAAGACCGTCGACGTGCCCGACGAGGAGGTTGCTCATCCCCGGCGCGACGCCGCAATCGACGACCGCGCGGACGCCGTTCTCCCGGGCCAGGGCGTCGAGCTCGAACGGATCCTCGGAAAAGAACGCGATGTCCACGGCGTCGATCCCCGCCTCGATGACCGCGCGGAGGGTGCGGAACCCGAGGAAGCCGGGGACGGCGCTGACGACGAGGTCGGCGCCGTCGATCGCCCGCGCCACCGTGCTCGGGAGGGAGAAGTCGACCCGCTCCCCGCGGACCCCGTGGCGTTCACGAAGGTCCGCCAGGCGACCGGCGTCGCGGTCGGCAACCCGGACCTGGAACGCCTCGTCCCTCGCCAGGTCGGCGGCGATCGCGCTCCCGACGCGGCCGCTCCCCAGGACGACAATCTCCTTGTCCATCTCCCCTCCGTCTCGGCGCGGATTGTACGGAGGTGCGATCCGCTTCGCGAGGGTCCGGCGCCGACCGAGGCACGAACTGCAACGGCTCGGAGACGCTCGTTCGGCAGGCTGGACGCGAAGGAGAGGAAGGGCGAGATGCGGATCGGCAGCGCGAGCCTCAGCGAGACGATCGACGCGATCGACGCCCGGTTGGTCGAAGGCGATTCGCTCTCGCCGGAGGAGCGCGACGCCGCCGTCGCGCTCTTCCTCGGGCGTCAGATCCCATCCGGACGCGGCGGGGGGATGTTCGTGCCGTTCCCCGCGGAATACGAGGCGGGTGTTCGCCTGTTCACGGGGGAGCGCCTTCGGACCCGCGTCGCGACCCGAAACGTGCTGACGCTCGAATCGGCGAGGATCCTCTCACGACTTGCCGGCCGGCGGGCGGACGTCCGAACCGCGTTGTCGCGGACGGAAGCCGCGATCCGTCACGCATGCTTCGCCGCCTCGCACTGCGTCGTCGGCGAGTGCGCCCATTCGTCGATCGCCTACATGCGGGACGCCGCGTCCGACCGGAGTGGGAATCGTCGGAAATGGATCGAGGACCATCTCCGGGTCCTCGGTGCGCATCGCGACGGGGCCGGCCGATGGCGGCGGTTCCCGTTCTACTACACCCTCCTCGCGCTGCTGGAGGTGGGGACCCCGTCGGCGAACGCGGAGCTGGAATACGCTCAGCCCGCCTGCCGAAGGGTCGTCGGGAAGGCGTCGCGCGGCGACTACGCGGCGAGGCGAAGGCGGGTTCTGGAGCGCGTGCTCGAAGGCCGGTCGGATCGGCCCGGCCTCCTCTGAATCCCGCGGGACGCAAGCCGGTATTGGACCTGACAGGCCGGGAGGTCCGCGTGCTTGTCCTCGTACCAGGCCAAGAACTCCTTCCAGACCCTGCGGCTGAGTCCTCGAAGTGGAAGACGCCGACCGATAGAATCTCGCGACATCGAGGAGGGTATGATGCGGTTCGGTTCGTTGCTGCTGGAACTCATTGGCGCGATCTCCGGCGCGCGCGCGAAGTCCTATGTCGCGGAGATCGCCCGATACCACAGGATCCAGGCGTCTCCGGGCTACGACGAGGCGATCGACTACGTTCGGGAGGCGCTCCGCCGGTTCGGCATCGACGGCTCGGTCTCGTCCTTCCCTGCGGACGGGCGGACGGAGACGTACGGATGGACGGCCCCGATCGCCTGGCGGATCCGTTCGGGGACTCTCCGCCAGATCGAGCCCGAGGAGCGCACCCTCTGCTCCTTCGAAGAGGTGCCCACCTCGGTCCTCGGCCAGTCGGCCGGCGGGTGTGCCGTGGGAGAGCTGATCCACGTCGGGAAGGGAACGGCGCCCGAGGACGTCGGCGGACTCGATCTGACGGGACGCTTCGTCCTCGCGCGCGGACGGGCGACGGAGGTCGTGAAGTGGATCCGTGGGAAGGGGGCCGCCGGGCTGGTTCTCTATCCGGACTCAGAGCGGGCCGCAGCGTCGTACGATCTGGTTCAGTACGCCGGGCTCTTCCCCAAGGCGGACGAGCTCGACGCGACGCCGATCGGCTTCTCGATCTGCCGGCGGGCTGCCGAACGCTTGATCGGACAGCTGGCGAAGGGTCCGGTGCGGTTGGAGGGCGAGGTCGACGCCGACTACTTCTCGGGATCGATGCAGGTTCTGGAAGCGGAGATCCCCGGAACGGACCCGTCGGCGGGCGCGGTCCTTCTGGTCGCGCATCTCTGCCATCCGCGCCCGTCCGCGAACGACAACGCGTCGGGGAGCGGGCTGCTGATCGAGATCGCGCGGGTGTTGAACGAGATCTCGCGCGTCCAACCGCTGAGGGGCGGAGTGCGCTTCCTGTGGGTCCCGGAGTTCAACGGGACGATTCCATGGGCGGCGGCGAACGCCGAGAGGCTGCGGGACGTCCACTTCGCGGTCAACCTCGACATGGTCGGGCAGTCCCCCGAGGTCCTCGGCGAGCCGCTCCGCGTCTTCCGCGCGCCGAACGCCCGACCGACCTATCTGAACGCCTGCTTCGAGCCGATCCTGTCGCGGATCGCGGAGGACGAGGCGGCCCTCTCATCGGAGGGCTCCCGACGGCCGCTTCACTGGATCCTCGATTCTCCGAGCGGCGGGAGCGACCACTTGGTCTTCCAGGCGTCGCCCCACGGGCTCCCCGCCGTCATGCTCGGGCACGACGACCCTTATTGGCACACGAGCCTGGACACGACCGAGCGAGTCGATCCGACGCGGCTGAAGCACGTCGGACTGCTGGCGGCGGCCCTCGCGGCGCTGCCGACGTGGGCCCCCGACGAGGGACCGCTCCTCGGCGAGTGGCTCCTCGCGTTCGGCGGCCGGGAGCTGGCCCGTGCCGGTGCGCTGACGCGGCGGATCGAGCCGCAGGACGGGCGCCGTCTCCTCGCGGCCGCGCGGACGATCGAGGAGGCGCGGGTGGAGGCGCTCCGGCGACTGGTGGGGACCACGTGGGATGCAGCGAGCCACGTCGGAATCCTGGGGTCGATCGAGACGGCCCTCGCAGGTTCGCTTCCGCGGAACGAGGCGCCCGTGGCGCCCCGCCCGCGCCGGGCACTCGACGGTCCGGTCCGCTCCGCAATCGTCGACGGATTCACCGAACAGGAGAGGGCGTTCCTCGATGAGAAGCTGTCGGCGAACCATCGAGCGGTCGTCGAGTCGCTGGTCAACCTGTGCAACGGAATGCGCGACGTCGGCGAGATTGCGCTGCGCCTGATGCTCGACTTTGACCGGCCGTTCACCGCGGCCGACGCGGAGCGCGGCGTCGAGCTGCTGGCCAAGGCCGGGTATCTCATGCTCTAGCCGGTGGAGGTCCGCTCTTCTCCGCTGTTGGAGAGGAACCAAGCGGTGATGAGGATTCGAGAGAGGCTGTTCGAAACGTTGTCGCGCTACGATCGACGCTTCTGGACGCTCTTCGGCGTCCAGTTGGTTGTCGCCATCGGCTTCGGCGCGGCGATGCCGTTCGTCAGCATCTTCCTGCACAACGTCCTCGGCGTCTCGATGACCTACGTCGGGACAATCATGCTTGTCTCCGCGCTTGTCGCCGCCGGAGGCCGGATCATCGGCGGCGAGATCGCCGATCGCGTCGGGCGTCGGCCGTTGCTCGTCTTCGGGATGGCGGCGCGCGTGCTCGTGTTCGGATTGATGGCCTACGTGATCCACATCCGCGCTCCGGCGCTCGTCGTCGGGGCCGTGTTCGTCGGGGTTCGTCTCTTCGGGGCGATGGTCCGACCGGGGCTCTCCGCGATGGTCGCCGACGTCGTCGAACCAGAGCGGCGCGTTGAGGCGTACGCGCTCTTCCGGATCGGCTCGAACGCCGGATGGGCGATCGGTCCGGCGATCGGCGGATTCCTCGTCGCGACGTCGTACGCCTCGCTCTTCCTGCTGACGGCCTTCGCCAGCCTGATCGGCCTGCTGCTGCTGATCTTCTTCACCAGCGAATCGATCCGTGTGCCGGAGACGGCGCAGTTCTCGCTTCGGCGCGTTCTCGACGTAGCGCGCGATCTGCGATTCCTCGTCTTCTGCGGATGGAGTGCGATGCTGTTCGTCGTGATGGGGCAATTCTCGACCACGCTGGCCGTCTTCTCGACGCAAGTCGTGGGGATCGCCGAGGCGCAGCTCGGGATCCTGTTCACAGTCAACGGGATCGCGGTCGTGCTCTTCCAGTGGCCGGCGGCGCGGTTGTCGAACCGGATCGGCGTCCGCTGGGGGCTCGCGCTCGGCTGCGTCCTGTACGCGCTCGGGTACTTCTCGGTCTCCCTTGCCTCCGCGTTCCCGTTCCTGATCGGGTCGATGGTCGTGATCACGCTCGGCGAGGTGACGTTCTCGCCGACGTCGATGGCGGCGGTGGCGAATATGGCGCCGGAGGCGCGGGTCGGCCGGTACATGGGGCTGTTCGGCCTGACCGAGGCGATCGGTTGGTCGCTCGGCCCGTTCGTCGGCGGGGTCTTGTTCGACGCTCTGAACGCGACGCCGATCGCCCTGTGGGGGATCATCGCCGCGATCGGAGTCATCGCCGCGATCGGTTTCGGCATGACGACCCGAGTCGGCTCAACCGTCGGAAGGGTGGGAAGCGATGCGCAGTAGGCGGAGGATGTGGATTGCCCTCACCGTCGTCGCCGCCGCGGCCGTGGCGCTCGTCCTCGTGCTGCTCCTGACGCGTCGATCGCCCGGTGGGCCGTACGCCCTGACCGCGTGGGAGTACGGGGCGATTGCGTGGGTGGAGCCGGCCCCGGAGGATCTGGAGGGCATCGCGGCGACGGCGACCGAGCTGTTCGAAGGCGTCTTCGCTTTGTGGGGCTTCTCGCCCCCGGAGACGATCGCGGAGGGACGCGTCGCTCGGAAGGGCGATCCGGCCGGCGGCAGGCCGGTCGACCTCCGAGCGCTTCAATGGGAAGGGGCTCTGTTGCCCCCGATCGTGGTCGTCGTGTTCCCGGATGCCGAGGCGTTGGCCGAGGGGACCGGGGCGCAGGTGGAGCCGGTCACGCTGGTCTACGGCGTCCCTCCTCAGCCCAGCTCCTTCGATGAGGATCCGACGCCGATCGAGGCGGTGGATTGGCTCGGGAACCTGACGGCGTCGTCGGTCGCGTTCGCCTGCTCCGCGGCGCGGTGGCAGGAGCAGTTGGTGGAGGCCGCGGCCGAGTGGCTGCTCACCCGCGCGCTGGAGATCCCGGAGATCTGCGACTGCACGCCGTTCGGCCTGCCCAGGTTGGTCCTAGCTGGGATCGGTGGGTTCACGGCCAGCCGGCTTCTGGGCGGTGACGACCGGATCGCCGTCGCGATGGAGTATGCGGCGGCCGAAGGGCTTCCGACGGTGGCGGACGTGAATCCGCTCGTGTTCGACGTCGATGCCGACACGTATACCGCCCTTGGCACCAGCTTCATCGCCTACCTCGTCGGGGAGCACGGCACCGAAGGTCTTGTCGAAGCGATCTGCGATTGGCACACTGGAGGATCGTCCGGACACTGCATGATGTCGGCCTCGAGGACGCTGACCTATCTGAAGGGCTGGCGCGCGTTCCTGGGTGTCGAGGAGGAGTAGCCGGCAGGATCGGATCAGGTCTCCAGGAACCGCCGGACGACCATATCGGCCACCTCGTTCCGCGGCGGGACGTTCCGGAGGGCGCGAAGGATCTGGCGCGCCGGTCGGAGGCCAAAGAGCAGGGTGAAGCGAAGGAAGAGCTTCGCCTTCCGGGACGAGATCTCCGGGTGCGCCTGAATCCCCCAGACGGGACGGTCGTCGTAGCGCAGGACGTGCGTATCGCAATGCGCGGTCCGCCCGAGCGTCCGCCATGGTGGGGGCGGATCGACGGCCTCGTCGAAGTGGAAGACGAACGTCGACCAAGGGTTGGGAAGCCCGTCGAACAGCGGGTCGGGTGCGACCATCTCGATCTCGGCCCAGCCGACCTCCGGCGGGTCGGCCGGATGCAGGTACTCGGGCCCTGACAGCGCGTAGACGAGCATCTCATGCCCGAAACAGGATCCGAGCATCGGAACCCCCCGGTCGGCCGCGTCGCGGATCAGCTCCGCCTCCGTTTCGAACCACGGCTTCGGCGCGAGGATCGACGCCTCCGAGCCGGTCAGGATGATGTGGGTGAACCAATCGAGCGGCGGAATCGACTCGCCGGACGGTACGTTGGCCGTCCGGGTTTCGACCCCCTTCAGGTGCGCCTTCCAGTGCCACGCCGGCTGGAACAGAAACCGATGGACCGCGTTGTCGACGATCAGAGCTCTTGGAGGCATGGGGCGAGTATAGTGGACACCAGCAAGCAATCGTCGAGCGCTTGCTGGTCGATGTTTGCCGTGTTCGACGGCAGACGTAGGTTGGCGCTCGAATCCCGTGCGGGCATGGGTCCCTACTCGTTCAGCGCTTTGCCACGCTGGCGACCTACCGTTCCGCCCCTCGCCCGGATTTCTTCCATCGCGTCTCGCGGAGTTCGGCGAGCGCCTTCTCGATCTCCTCTTCGGACGGCTTCCGGCGCAGACGCCGTTCGAGCTGCTTGACGATCCGTTCCCGTTGTCGCTTCTCCTCGCGTCCCATCGTCGACCTTTCGTCTTCCTATGGCCTGTGGGACCATTATGCCCGCAGGAGGACACGGATGGCCAGCACGCCGTACAATCGGCCCGTAGCGAAGGAGGTGCCATGCCCGAACTGCCGGAGATCGTCTGTCGTGCGCGAGAGATGAACGAGGAGTTGGCCGGCCGGACGATCCGCTCGATCGAGGTCGTCCAGCCGAAGTGCCTCAACGTGCCGGTCGACGAGTTCCAACGCGGGCTGTCCGGGGCGAACATTGTCGGCGTGACGTGCCACGGGAAGTGGCTGTTCGTCGAGACCTCGCAAGGGCATCTGCTGATCAACATGGGGATGGGCGGCGAGCTCCTGCTCGTTCCGCAGGGCCAATTGCCGAAGAAGTGGCGGGTCCGGTTCGACCTCGACAAGGGCGAGGCCCTGGTCGTGAACTTCTGGTGGTTCGGGAACACGTACTACGTCGAGCCGGGGAGGCTCGCCGAGCATCCGCCGACGGCGAAGCTCGGTCCGAACGCGCTCGATCTATCGCTCGAGGCGTTCGGTGCACTCGTCGACGGGCGGCGCGGTCGGGTCAAGAGCTTCCTCCTCGATCAGTCGAAGATCGCCGGGATCGGGAACGCGTACGTGCACGACATCCTGTTCCGGGCGAGGCTCCATCCGCTTCGTGCGATTCCGACCCTCTCCGAGAGCGAGGTCGAGGGGCTCTATCGGGCGATCCGCGACGAGCTGGGACGGAGCATCGACCTCGGGGCGGCGTGGTACGAGTTCGACCTGCACGGAAACCGCGGCGGCTTCACCGCCGACGACCTGCTCGTCGGCTACCGCGAGGGGAAGCCGTGCCCCGAGTGCGGGACGACGATCGAGAAGATCAAGACCGGCTCGACGGCCAGTTTCGTCTGCCCGACCTGTCAGTCGCTTGCGTGACCCACGGAGCTCTTCGGCCGCGCGAGCTGGGTGAAGCGATGTCGTGCAAACGGAGCAAACGTCACGTTCGATCGCTTCGTCCGATAGAATGCGCGTATTCCGAGGAGATCGGAGGGAGGGCCGATGCTCGTTGGCGAGAAGGTGATCCTGAGAACCGTGAGGGAGTCGGACCTCGACACGATTCTCGAGCTGACGGCGGACGTGCGCGACGCCGGCGACTACTGGCCGGTGCAGTTGCAGTCCGAACAGGCTTCGAGGAAGCGCTTCCAGGAGGACGGCTGGTGGAGCGACGAATTCGGCGTCCTCTTGATCACCGATCGCGAGGATCGGATCCTCGGGCAGATCGTGATGTTCAAGGCGACGCCGTACCAGAACGCGTACGAGTTCGGGTATCGTCTCTTCAGACCGGACGATCGCGGGAAGGGATACATGCCCGAGGCCGTCTCCCTCGCCGCCGCCTTCCTGTTCGCGACGAAGAGGATCGACCGGATCCAGGCGACGACGCTCCCGGGGAACGAGGCGTCGCAGCGCGTGCTGGAGAAGTGCGGGTTCACGTTCGAGGGGATCCTGCGCAAGGCGCTGTTCCACCGAGGGCAGAGTCAGGACCTGCGCCTCTACTCGATCCTCCGCGAGGACGCTCGCCCGCTGAACGAGCTCCTCGCGCGATAGCCGTCCGCCCGGCCCAGCGTGCCCCTCCCCCCAATCGCCGACTCGCTCGGACGTCGCGAATCCAACGACGCGCAGGGTAGAATCGGGCGGCACGGAGGACGAAGGAGGAGAGCGTTGACCGAGGTGTCGCTTCACCTGTTCGGGACGCCGCGTCTGGACGTCGACGGAGAATCGACGCAGCTTGGCCGACGAAAAGCGACGGCCCTTCTTTCGTATCTCGCGGTCACGCGGAGCCGACACCACCGCGAAGCCCTGGCGGCGCTCCTCTGGCCGGAGTCCGGTCCGGAGGCGGCCTATTCGGCCCTGCGGAACGTACTCTGGATCCTTCGGCAGACCCCTCTCGTCCGTCTGCTCCGCGCTGACCGGAGCACGGTCGAGCTCGTCGAGGATGGATCTCTGTGGGTGGACGTCCTCCGATTCCGCGATCTGACGGGAGACTGTCCGGCGGGAGGACACGCGAGGACGGAGGCCTGCGCCGCGTGCGCGCCGACGCTCGAGGAGGCCGTGTCCCTCGCGGAGGCGCCGTTCATGGAAGGGTTCATGGTCACGAACGCCGACGGGTTCGACGACTGGCAGTTCGCCGAGCGCGAGGCGCTGCAGCGCGAGCTGACGGAGACGCTCGACCGATTGACCGCGTTCTACGCCGAGGCGGAGGACTGGGCCGCCGTGGCGGCGCACGCAAGGCGCTGGCTGCGCGTCGACCGTTTGAGCGAGGTGTCCTATCGCCGCCTGATGCGCGGCCTGGCCGCCCTCGGCCGGCGGGGCGAGGCGCTCCGCAGCTACGAGGAGTGCCAGCGGACGCTCGATCGGGAGCTCGGTCTCTCCCCCGAAACGGCGACGACCGAGCTGGCGGAGCGGATCCGGAACGCCGAAGTCGGACCGAGGGAACGACCGGCGGCCGGTCGAAGGACGAACCTTCCCGCGGCGCTCACCCCGTTTGTCGGCCGGGAGGACGCCATCGCACGGGTCGCAGGACTCCTGAGGGGAGGCGAGGCGAGGCTCGTCTCCCTGATCGGGCTCGGGGGAATCGGGAAGACGAGCCTCGCGATGCAGATCGGTCGGAAGCTTCAGGACGAGATGGCGGACGGGGTCTTCTTCATCCCGCTGGGCACAGTGGGCGAAAGGGAAGTCGCCGAATCGACGATCGCTGGGATCCTGGGGACGCCGCATTCCCGCGACAAGGGTGCGCACCTCGCGTTGGAGCTGGAGGACTACCTCCGGGAGCGGCAGACCCTGTTGATTCTCGACGAAGTGGAAGGGATCGCGTCGATCGGGGACACCCTGACGCGCCTCCTCTCCGCGGCGCCGCGGACGCGGTGTCTCGTCACGTCTCACATCCCGCTCAACGTCGGCGGGGAGACGGTCGTCTCGCTGCACGGGCTCGACTATCCGGCCGAGGACGTGCCGGTCGAGGCGATCGGTGAGTACGATGCGATCCGCCTGTTGAAGGTGGCGGAGCGACGGGTCGATTCGGCATCGACGAGCCGGGAGCCCGAGCTGCACGCGATGGCGCGCGTGGCGCGGCTGCTCGAGGGGTTCCCGCTCGGTCTGGAGATGGCCGGCGCGTGGCGCGGCGTCTTCTCGTGGCGAGAAATCGCCGATCGGATCGCCTCGAACCTCGACTTCCTCGTCCATACGCATCGGGACGTCCCGGCCCGCCATCGAAACCTGCGGGCCGTCTACGAACAGGCGTGGAGGCTCCTCTCCCGCGAGGAGCGGACCTCGCTCTGCCGGCTGGCCCTCTTCCACGGGGGCTTCACGATCGAGGCGGCGGAACGGACGACGGACAGCTCGCCGGCCGTCCTCGCCTCGCTGGCCAAGCGGTGCCTGATCCGACGGGTCGACCCGGAGAGGTATCAGGTCCACGAACTCCTCCGGCAGTTCTCGCTCGAGAACCTTCAGAGAACGGGCGGGGACTTCGAGGCGGCCGCGGAACGCCACGCTGGGTACTTCGTCACGCTCGTTGAGGATTCGTTCGCGCGACTGAAGGGGCTGGATCAGCTCGCCGCGCTCCGGCGGCTGCAGCGCGATCTTCCCAATATCCGCGCCGCCTGGCTCCACGCGGCGAACGCCGGCCGAGCCGAGCTTCTCCGTCGGGCGTGCCATGGGATGTTCTTCTTCTTCGACATGCGAGGGCATTTCGAGGAGGGCGCACGGGCCTTCTTCGATGCGATCCGCTGTTTCGAGGGCGCGAACGATCCGAGGGTCGACGGGTTTCTCCAGGTGGGCTACGGATGGTTCACGCAGTTCACCGCGGAGGCCGAACCGCGCCAGTGGATCGGCGAGGGATTGGGCCTCCTCGACGGTGTTGAGCCGTTCTCCGCCGACCACGCGCTGGCGAACGTCATCGCCTGCTACGCCGAAACGTTCGGCAGCGTGGAGGAGGTTCGCAAGCGTCTTGGTGCGAGCCTGTCGCACTATCGGGCGGCCGGCGACAAGTGGGGGGAGGCACTGACGATCGATGCGCTCGCCGGCGCCGAATTCCCGGTCGATCCGGAGGAGGCCGAGCGGCTGGCCGAGGAGAGCCTCCGGCTCCGGAGGGAGATCGGCGATCACTGGGGGGAGGCGCTGAACCTGGCCACACAGGCGCGGTTTGCGGAGTCGCTGGGGAAATGGGATCTCGCGAGGGTCCGATACCACCAGAGCCAGCGCTTGGCGGCGCGGATTTCCGAGGACCTGTTCATGGTGACCGACGGGCAGATCGCGAGGGCGCGGCTCGCCGGGCGCCTCGGCGAGTACGAGGAGGGGGAGAAGCTTGCGGAGGAGGGGCTGCGGATCGCGAAGCGGGCGAGCAGCCGGCTCCTCATCGCGCGGGCGCTGGTCGAGCTCGGGCGTCTTGCCCGGGGGAGAGGAGATCTGCGGTCGGCGCGGAAACGGCTCGAGGAGGCGTTCTCGCACCTCGAGGGAACGCCGTGGCGCGCGGACGCGGCCCGCTGCGCGTGGCTCCTCGGCGAGGTCGCGGAGGCGTCCGACGACGAGGGAGAGGCGACGAGATGGAGGCAGGAGGCAAGGTCGCTGGACCCGGAGGGCGGGAGGGAAGAGTGGACGGACTGACGCTCGTGGTGATGGCGGCGGGGATCGGGAGTCGATACGGGGGTCTGAAGCAGGTCGAGCCGATCGGGCCGGACGGGGAATGGATCATCGACTACTCGGTTTTCGATGGGCTCCGCGCTGGTTTCGAGCGGATCGTCTTCGTCGTGCGTCGCGAGATCGAGGCCGGGCTTCGCGAACGATTCGACCGCAGCCTCGCCGGGCGATGCGAGATCGAGTACGTCGTCCAGTCGTTGGACGACCTGCCACCCGGCTTCACCCCGCCGGCCGGCCGGGTGAAACCGTGGGGGACGGGACACGCGGTCTGGAGCTGTCGGGACCTGATCGACGGTCCGTTCGGCGTCATCAACGCCGACGACTTTTACGGGGAGGGCGCGTTCGAATCGCTCGCCGGATTCCTCGCGCGGGAGGTCCGGAGCGGGGCGGACCACGCCCTGATCGGGTACGAGCTCTCCAGGACGCTGACCGAACACGGGCCGGTGACTCGCGGCGTCTGCCGCGTCGACGAGGAGGGATTCCTTCTCGAAATCGTCGAACGCCACCGCGTGGCGGAGCGGAACGGGGTCGTCACCTCGTCCGAGGACGGAGAGACGTGGATCGAGCTCCCCCCCGACGCACCGGTGTCGATGAACATGTGGGGGTTCGACGAAGGGTTCATCGCCGAGCTGTCGCGCGGCTTCCCGGAGTTCCTCGCGGGCCGGGCCGGCGAGATCGAGGCGGCCGAGTACTTCCTCCCCGAGATCGTCGGAGGACTCGTCGCTGGCGGGACGGCGCGCGTGCGGGTGTTGCCGACCGACGAGACGTGGTTCGGCGTCACGTTCCGGGAGGACGTGCGCCGGGCGAGGGAGAAGCTCGCGGAGAGGATCGGAGCCGGGCGATACCCCGCGCCGCTCTGGAGCGTGTAATCGTGGAGTCCCGGTCGAGGTCCGTCGCCGAGCGGTTCGCGGTGGGCGGGCGCATCGTGTCGGTCGCGCCGCTCGGCGACGGACACATCAACGCGACGTACGAGGTTCGCACGGCTTCGGACCACGGCCGCCGGTACGTCCTCCAGCGGATCAACCGAGGGGTCTTCCGCGATCCGGGGGCGGTGATCCGGAACGCCGAACGGGTGATCCGGCACATCGAGGGCAAGGTCCGCGAAGAGGGCCGGGACCCCGAGCGCGAGGTCCTCCAGCTCATCCCGACGTTGGACGGGGGGGCGTTCCTGCGGGACGGCGAGGGCGAGATTTGGCGCTGCTACGCGATGATCGAGGGGGCGACCGCCCATTCGACGCTGGCCGGCCCGGATCGCGCCTACACCGTCGCGCGGGCGTTCGGACGCTTCCTCCGATGGCTGGCCGACTTCCCGCCGCACGAGCTGGAGATCACGCTCCCCGGCTTCCACGATACGCCCGGTCATCTGCGGGCGCTCCGGGAGGCCACTCGGTCCGACCGGCGCGATCGGCTGGGAGAGGTCGGGGACGAGCTCGCGTTCGCCGAGGATCGTCGAGAGGCGATCGTGGCGCGGGCGGCGCGCCTGTCGGCCGGCGGGCTCCCGGTCCGGGCGATCCACAACGACACGAAGATCAGCAACGTCCTCGTCGATGACGGGACGGGCCGCGGGATCTGCGTCATCGACCTCGATACGGTGATGCCCGGCTCCGCGGTGGTCGACATCGCCGACTGCGCCCGCTCGGCGTTGACGCGGGTCGAGCGGCCGGGGCGAGATCCGGAGGTCTTCGCCGCCGTCGTCCGGGGCTACCTGGCCGAGATCGGCGGCCTGCTCTCCGAAGCGGAAGTTGAGCTCATTGTCGAGGGGACGTGGACCATCGCGCTCGAGCTCGGGATCCGCTTCCTGACGGACTTCATCGTCGGGGACCGGTGGTTCCCGGTCGCGTATCCGACGGAGAACCTGAACCGCTGTCGGGGCCAGCTGCGCGTCGTCCAGCGGATCGAGAAGAACGAAGCCGAGTGGGGAGAGATCGTGCGTCGTGCGGCTTCCCGCGGTCCGATGCGGCGCGGCCCGACGACGGACGCGCTGCGATTTCGGGTCGACGGGGGAAGGACGCGCGCGTGATCCACGCGGAGCACCTCACCCGACGGTTCGGCGATCGGACGGCGGTCGACCGCCTCAGCCTCGACGTGCGGGCGGGGGAGATCGTCGGCCTCCTCGGACCGAACGGGGCGGGGAAGACGACGACGATCCGGATGCTCGCCGGGACGATCGCCCCGTCCTCCGGGTCGCTCCGCGTCGGCGGGTACGACCCCTCCACGGAGCCCGAACGCGTCCACGAGATCGTCGGACTCCTCACCGAGTCCCCCGGTTTTTACGAACGGCTGACGGCCGAGGAGAACCTCGCGTACTTCGCCCGGTTCTATACGGGGATCGACGTGCCCGGTGCGGTGGAGCGAAGCTTGGACCGGATGGGGCTCGCCGACCGACGGCGGGATCGCGTCGGCACGTTCTCCGGGGGGATGAAGCAGCGCCTCGCCCTGGCGAGAGCGCTCCTCCACGGACCGCGGATCCTCTTCCTCGACGAACCGACGGCCGGCCTCGACCCGGAGGCGGCGCGGGACCTCCGCGGGTCGATCGTCGAGCTGAGCGCGGAGCGGCGGACGGTCCTCCTGTGCACCCATAACCTGACCGAGGCGGAGGGGATCTGCGAGCGGATCGCCGTCCTTCGCACCCGGCTGATCGCCCTGGGCACGCCGGCCTCCCTGCGCGACGAACGCTTCCGGCCGGCGGTCCGGGTCCGCCTCGCGGGGGACGCAGCCGGGTTCGCCGTCGCGCTTCGCGACCTCCCCTTCGTGCAGGCGGTCGACGCCGAGCCGGGCGACAGAGGATCCCTGTCGGTCCGCCTCGACGACATCGATCGGGACCGGCCCCGCCTCGTGGCGCGGCTCGTCGAGCTCGGCGGGGAGATCCTCGAGGTCGCCGAGGAGCGGAAGACGCTCGAGGACGTGTACCTCGACCTGATGAAGGAGGGGTCATGACGGCGCGGCGGATCGTCAACGTGCTCCGGAAGGAGTGGCTCCTGATGACGCGCTCGCCGAGCAACCTCCTGTTCGTGGCCGTCATCCCGCTGATGCTGGTCGGCCAGGCGTTGCTGCTGTCGTGGATCCTCCCGAGGTTCCTGACAGTCGGCGTCCCCGATTCGTCGACTCTCGCCGCAGGGTTGGGCGACGTCGCACGGTTCCGCGTCCTCCTCCTCGATCAGTTCCGATTCTTCGTCCTGACCATCCCGGCGATGGTCGCCAACGTCTTCGCCACCCTGAGCATCGTCGAGGAGAAGATCACGCGAACCCTGGAGCCGCTCCTCGCGACGCCGGTGCGGACGTGGGAGCTCCTCCTCGGCAAGATCCTCTCCGGCGCGCTCCCGGCCCTCGCCGTGGCCTGGGCGAGCACGGGGCTCTTCGTCTTCCTGGCGGCCCTCCTCGGCTGGGGGCCGCTCCTCCGGTGGGTGGTCGGCCCGGCGTGGTATCTGTCGGTCTTCCTGCTGACGCCGGCGATCTCGATCCTCAGCTTCGTCCTCGGTGCGATCGGCTCGTCGCGGGCGAGCGACGCGAAGGGCGCGCAGAACCTGGCCGTGCTGATCGTCCTCCCGCTCTTCGCCCTGATCGGCGTCCAGGTGACCGGCCTCGTCCGGTTCACCCCGTTGCTGACGCTCGTCCTCTCGCTCGGGATCGTCGCGCTCGACGCGGTGGCCCTCCACCTGGCCGTCCGGCTGTTCGCCCGCGAATCGATCCTCATCCGGTGGCGGTGAACGCCGGCCGCGATCGAGATGGACGCGTGTGGCGGCTCCGGGTAGACTGACGCCGCTTCGCGAGGGGGTTCATGCGCAGACTGTTCGAGCAGCATCGCGGCCTGTTCGTCTATCTGATCGCCTCGAGCTTCCTCCTCAACTTCGGACATCGGGTCTGGCAGGCGATGTTCAACAACTTCGCCGTCGAGAAGATCGGCGTCGGCCCCGAGGCGATCGGCTGGATTCAATCGGTCCGCGAGCTCCCCGGCCTGCTGGCGTTTCTCCTCGCGTTCCTGGCGCTGGTCATGTCGGAGCTTCGGATCATCGCGCTCAGCCTCGTTCTCCTCGGGATCGGGCTCGTCTTCACGGGGCAAGCGACGACGATCCCGATCCTGCTCGTCGCGACGGTCGTGATGAGCTTGGGGTTCCATTTCTTCGAGCCGTGCAGCAGCGGCGTCGTCCTGATGAGCATCGAACGGGAGGAGAGCCCGAAGGTGCTCGGTCAGCTGAGAAGCCTCGGAGCGATCGCCGCGATCGCCGCGACCGGTGCCGTCTACCTGCTGGTCGACCGGCTCGGGTATCGGGCGCTGTTCTCGATCGTCGGGGTCGCCGTCGCCGTCGGCGGTGCCGTCCTCTTCGTCCGCGGGAGGGGCGAGTACGCGCTGCCGCCGAAACGACGGGTGAGGCTGCGGAAGCAGTACTGGCTCTTCTACACGCTCGCGTTCCTGATGGGGAGCCGGAGGCATATCTTCACGACGTTCGCGCCGTTTCTCCTCGTACTCACCTACGGGGTGAACGTGCGGACGATGTCGATCCTGTTCCTCGTGAACGCGCTCGTCAACACGTACGTCTACCAGAAGGTCGGCAAGCTCGTCCCGAAGCTCGGCGAACGGACGATTCTGTCGATTGCGTTCGCGCTCCTCATCCCGGTCTTCCTCGGGTATGCATACGTCAGTCTTCTGCCGCTCCTCTTCGTCCTGTTCGTCGTGGACAACATGCTGTTCGGGTTCAACCTCGGGCTGACGACGTACCTGCAGAAGATCGCGGTCACGCCGGAGGAACTGACGACCAACTTGTCGGCACAGACGACGATCAACCACATCTCGGCGGTGATCGTCCCGATCGTCGGGGGAACGATCTGGGCGCTGCTCGGCTCTCAGGCGACGTTCCTCATCGGGGTCGGGATCGCCGGGATCTCTCTCTTGCTCGTCCAGCTGATCCGCGTTCCGGCGGTTCGGCCGCAGGAGTGAGAAGGTGTCCCCGCCTGTGGAGGGCGCGTCGGCTATAATCGCGCGGCACCTGAGGGAGGGCGGCGCCGAGGCATGCCGGAGATCGGAGACCCGCACATGCAATCCGAGCTGAGGACGATCGAGTTCATCCCGCTGACCGTCGCGGCCGCGATTCGCCCCGAGGAGACGTCCGGGCGGACGGCCAGCGACTTCTTCCTGGGACTGATCGAGGACTCGGGAACCGAACCGAGGGACCGGGACGTGTTGGTCGTCAGTTCGAAGGTCACCTCCTTCTTCGAGTCGGGCTGCGTCGTCCGGCTGTCGGATGTCGTACCGTCCCGGAAGGCGCGCCTCCTCGGCCGCCTGTTCGGGAGGGATCCGCGGAAGGTCCAGCTCGTCCTCGAGCAGGGAAGCGTGTTCCTCGTCATTCCGATGAAGCGGATCACCCGCATCCAGAGCGTGCGGCGGATGCTCGAGGAGCGATCGGCGAATCCCGAGGCGATGTGGAAAGGTTTCGAGCAGATCAACAGCTACACGTTTGTCGTCCGCAACCATGCCGCCTATCTGGACGAGGCGGGGATCGATCACACGAACTCTCCCGATGAGTACGTGTCGCTCCTTCCCCGCGACCCGTGCGGGACGGCGCGGGGGATCCGCGACGAGATCCGCGAGCGGTACGGCGTGGACGTCGCGGTGATTCTGACCGACACAGTCACTTCGGTCGGACGGATGGGCTCGCAGGACGTGGCGATCGGATACGCGGGGATCGACCCGATCACGCGCGACACATTCAGCGACGACCTGTTCGGCGTTCCCCGGTCGGGCGGGATCGACATCGTGGTCGACTCGATCGCCGGGATGGCCGGCCTGATGATGGGGCAGACGACCGAGCGGCGACCCGCCGTGCTGGTCCGCGGACTCAACTACAAGCCGGAGCGGAGCGATGACGTCCCGGGAATGGGCGCCGTCGGCATGCCCTCGGACTCGGAGTGGCGGATCGTGCTCTACACGCTCTCCGCGACGCTCCGCCTCCGTCTCGGGAGCCTTCTCGCGTTTCAGCGAGACCCTAAGCGTCCCGACGTTCGTCGATAACGAGCTCGGCCCCCGCGGCCCCGAAGACGTCGGTGAACGCCTGAGGGGCGCGCCACAACTCGGCCGCGCCGTCCGGGCGGACCGCGACCTTCGCCGGCAGGGGAAAGCCGCAGCTGTTCGACGCGAAGTGATCGGCGCTGTACGCGCCGGTGTGATAGACGACGCATCGCTCGCCCGGGGTCGGGAGGCGGTTCAACTCGACCTTCGCCTTGCTGATCATGTCGCCGGAGAAGCAGAGTCGTCCGGCAAGGAACGCCTCGACGGGACGATCGTCGGGCCGTTTCGGCAAGACGGCCACGGGGAAGATGTCGGGGGAGATCAGATTCGTCCCGTGGTTGTTGATCCCCATGTCGAGGGAGACGACGGGATGCCCGAGGACCGTCTTGACGTTCATCGTCTCAGCGAGGGTAATCCCGGCGGAGGCCATCAGCGAGCGGCCCGGCTCCACGATCAGCCGAGGGCGCCCGAGCGCCGCGAGGCGATCGACGACCGTCGCGCCGTCCTCGAAGCGGTGACCGAGGATGTGGGCGAGCATCCGACCTGCGGGGAGCGCGGACCAGTAAGACTTCCCGATCCAACGCGGATCCCCGTCGTCGGACGCGGAGACGTGCGCATACCCCATCGGCAGATCGTTCCACGTGACGGCCTCCGAAACCGGCGCCTCGTCCCGAAGCCGCGCGAGGAGGCGGGCGGTGAACCGCGCCCATCCCCCTTCGGTGAGGAACGCCACCGGGAATCCGCCCCCGACGTCGACGCATTCGACGGGAAGGCCGAGGTCGACGGCGAGACGCGCGAGGCGGAGGAGGTGACCGACGAGCCGCTCGTAGCCGAGGGGGTCGGCGATCTGAGTGCCGATGTGCGCCGATGGGCCGGAGAAGCGGAGCCGGTCGGACGAGTCGATCCGTGAGAAGATGCGTTCGGCATCGTCGAAGTGGAATCCGAACTTCGTCCAATCGGCGGCCGTCGTCTGATCGGCGGAGGTCAGCCCGGAGAGGGGCATCCCCCGGAACCGCGTCAAGACCCGGGCCCGCCCGCCCAGCCGGCGGGCCCGATCCTCGAGCAGGTCGATCTCGGCCTCGTTGTCGAGCGCGATCAGCGCGCCGGCGCGGAGGGCCGCGTCGAGGTACTCCGCGGACTTGGCGTTCCCGTTACAGACGATCGCCGCCGGCTCGATCCCCTCTTCCAGCGCGGTCTGCAGCTCGTACTCCGACGCCACATCCGCGCCGAGACCGAGGCGTTTCGCAGCGCGTACGGCGCCGCGGCACGGGTTCGATTTCACGGCGAACGCGACGACCGACTCCGGATACGTCGATCGGAGGACGCTTTGGAAGCCCCGGGCGTTCTCCCCCATCTCCTCGAGGAAGAGGACGTGAAGCGGAAGCCGATACCGCTCGATCGAACGCTCAATCATCGCGCGGTGGCGGTCGAGCAACGCGTCGAGGCGGTCCGTCGTGTTCACCGATTGCATCTCAAGCACCATGGTACGCGACCGGGCGGCGCGCGTCAGCCGTCGCTCGACGGGAAGAGCGGCCCGGCACCGGGAAGCCGTGCCGAGACAGCTGTCCGTGATGTCGCTTACGTTATCCCCTTCCGGCCTCCCTTGAGCCTCGAGAGAAGAAGCCCGCATCGAGACGCGGGTTCCTCGCCGCGGCGGCGCATCCGCGAACCGGATCGATCGCTTCCAGACCCGCGTCTCGGGCGGATTCGGCGGACCGCCCGGACGACAGATGTCCGAGGGCCGATTTTCGCCATTGGGTCCTTGTCAGTCACTGAGGGTTATGCTATCGTGGCACGTATACAGGAGGTGGAGAATGATCACCATCACGATCACCAGCGGACTGCTCCTCGCCTTCTTCTGGGCGTTCTGGATCTTCGCGTTCGCGGGCTGGTGGTGCGGCGGTCCCTGCTAGGGTCTCACCGTCCGTCGGATGAGGGGGCGTAGGGTGACGAAGACTACCGGAGCGGGGAGGATGCTCATCGTCTCCTCCCTGCTCGTTTTCCTTTTCGCGGTGCTGGTTCACGCGGATCCGCGGGAGCGCTTCGCTCAGGAGACGGGCCTCGATCTCGATCTGATCGGCGTCGTGCAGACCGAAGTGGACGGGGTCGAGTTGACGGTGACCTTCGTGTTCATCAACGAGCGGACGTTCGACAGCAAGATCTCGGCCGAGCTTCGCGCCACCCTCCTGCCGTACGTGGGACGAAACGCGTTCTACGTCAATCCGAGCGTCGAGCAGGTCGTGAGCCGGTCCGGCTTCTCTCCGTCTGAGGTCTCCGTTCGACAGGTCGGCGAGCCGTCGTTCACGCCGGCCAGCGGCTCGTGGGTCGAGATCACGCCGGGCTTCACCGCGGGGTGGTTCGAGGTCAATCCGAGCGGCGCCGATCGAGGCTCGGGAAGCGAGGGGATCCTCTTCCTGGACGGAGCGATCGATTCGACCCGTCCGCTCGACCTGATCTACCGCGGGGAGGAGGCCCGATTCGAGATCGGGACGACGACCCCGCCGTCCCCGACCGGTCCGGCCGCGCCGTCCGCCACCCCCTCACACGAGCCGATCGACGTGGCGCCTCTGGAGGAGACCGACACGTTGCAGGGGATCTTGACGCGCGGCGAGTTCTCCGCCGAATCGATGGCGTCCCTGCTCGATCTCGATCCGGAGCTTGTGCGCGTCATGCTTCTCACACCCCGCGGGGAGCAGCTGCGAATGCTCTTCGTCCGGCTCGAGGAGTCGGTCCGCGAGAGCGCGCTCGGTCCCGAGCTGATCTCCACGCTCGAGCCGCTGATCGGGACCGGGGCGGTCATGGTGTGGGCCTTTTCCATCGAGGGCGCGGCGTTCTCGCCGTGGAACTTCTACATCAAGCAGGGGGGGACGAACTACGTCTTCTTCAGCTCCGCTTCGTTCGTCGAGTTGACCGACGGATTCCTGCACGCGGAGCGCGTGGAGGCCGGCGAGGTCGCGGCCGGCGTGATCCGGCTTCCAAAGTCGGTCGACAGCGCGCTCCCCTTCTCCGTTTACTTCGGGACGTCCGGGGTCGACTACCCGTAGCCGAACGCCCCGTGGAGCGGAGCCCCCGCGATGCCGGGGTCGCGGGACGCGCCCGGAGGGCCCGATGAATCTGATTCTCGCTTCGAACTCGCCGCGCAGGCGAGACCTCCTCGCGCGACTCACGTCCAATTTCGTCGTCAGGCCGAGCCGAATCGACGAGGGCGGGACCGGCGCTCCGGAGGAACGGGCCGTCAAGGCGGCGGAAGCAAAGGCACGCGCCGCCGGGCGGACCGAGCGAGGCGTGATCATCGGTGCCGACACGATCGTCGTGGTCGACGGTGAGGTCCTCGGAAAGCCGGAGACGCGCGATCGGGCCGAATGGATGCTCCGGCGCCTCAGCGGCCGCTGCCACTCCGTCCTCACCGGCCTGTGCGTGCTGAATACCGAGACCGGGGCGGAGCGAACGCATTGCGAGGAGACGCGCGTCACGTTCCGACCCCTCGACGACGAGGAGATCGAGGCGTACCTCGACACCGGTGAGTACCGCGACAAGGCCGGGGCCTACGCGATTCAGGGCGCTGCGGCCAAGTTCATTTCTGGAATCGATGGGGATTACGCCAACGTGATCGGGCTTCCGCTCTGTCGTCTCGCCCTTCTCTTGCGAGAGGTGGGAGTCCGCCTGTAGCCTTTACGACGCGCAGCAGCACCGAGAACGATCGCCATAGCCGCAAGAAGGAGGGGACCGGTGACCGAGAAGCAGAAGCACAGCGTCCACACGCTCCAGAAGATGAAGGCCGCGGGGGAGAAGATCGCTTGGCTGACGGCGTACGACTACCCGACGGCGCTGTTTGCCGAGGCCGCGGGGATGGACATGTTGCTGGTCGGGGACTCCCTCGGGATGTGCGTCTACGGGTACGAGGGGACCATCCCGGTGACGATGGATCAGTGCATCGTGCACTGCGAGGCCGTCCGGCGGGCCGCTCCGAATACGTTCGTAATGGGCGATATGCCGTTCATGAGCTATCAAGCGAGCGACTCGGACGCCGTCCGAAACGCCGGGCGCTTCCTGAAGGAAGCGAACGTCGACGCGGTGAAACTCGAGGGGGGGAAGCGTGTGATCTCGCGGATTCGGGCGATCCTCGATGCGGGGATCGTCGTCTGCGGGCACATCGGACTGACGCCGCAAAGCTCGGGGCAGCTCGGCGGCCACAAGGCACAGGGGCGGACGATCGCGTCGGCCAGGCTGCTGATCGACGACGCGCTGGCGATCGAGGAGGCCGGGGCGCAGCTCCTTCTCCTTGAAGCCGTCCCGCCGGAGGTCGCCGGATTCATCACAGGGAAGCTGTCGATCCCGGTGCTGAGCATCGGGGCCGGCCCGGAGTGCGACGGACAGCTGCTGATCGTCTCCGACCTGATCGGCCAGTTCCAGGCGTTCACCCCGAAGTTCGTCAAGCGATACTGCAACGTCGCCGAGGTCGTCACCGAGGCGATGCGGCAGTACGTGAAGGACGTGAAGGCGGGGACGTTCCCCGACGACGAGCACTGCTATCACATGTTGAAGGCCGAGGCGGGAGGATTTCCGGATCTGAAGAAGGAATTCGAGCAGGTCGGGAGGGATCGATGAGCGACTTGCGGGAGCGGCTGGCGATCAGCGAGGCGCATCTCCGCCGGATCAACGACTACCTGTTGGATCCCGATTCGGACGTCGTCAACGAGTTCCTGGCGATCGTCGAGAAGCACGGCGGGCCGGACCGGATCAACCGGAAGGCGGAGGAGGCGCGGCGACTCCCGACGCTCATGGAGCGGCTCGCCGCCGCCGGATCGCCGTACCTCGCTGACGTGGAATGGCTGATCGAACGGCGCGATGCGGGGGCGTTCACTTCGGTCGACGCGTTCCGACGGAAGGTCCTCGGGGATCGAGTCGACGGGATGACGTTCGACGACGAGCACGCGGTGACGCTGGAGATCAGCGCGCTGCAGTTCTTCCCGTGGCTGATCGTCGAGGCGAAGCAGGCGATCGCCGCCGGCGAGCTGATGCCGGGACGATACATCCGCGTCCGCAGCATGGCCGAGCAAACGGCCGACAATGGGGACACGCTCGCCGTCGCTGCCGCGATGCAGATCATCGGCGCGAGCTACGTCGAGACGCTCGACACGAAGGGGACCGACGGCTCGAACATCCACCTCGGCGGTCCGGAGACGATCACCGGCTACTTCGGCGGCGTCGGGCAGCCGAACGAGCACGCCCTCCAGTGGGTCGACGAACTCCTCGGCTACTACACCGAATACGGGATCCGTCAGGTCCTCAACATCAACCCCGGGACGGTCCTCCTCGGCTATCTCCTCCACAAGCTCGGGATCGACATCGAGTTCAAGATCTCGGTCTACATGGGCAACGACAATCCCTACGCCGCTATGTGGACGCTGATCGGCGCGAAGCTGTTCGCTCGCGAGGACGGTTCGACTTCCCTGGTCGGGTTCAACTGGGCGAATTCCGTGGACAACGCGACGATCGAGAAGGCGGCGGCGATCCGGAGCGCTCTCGGCCTGGAGGGGAATGTCCGGTTCGAGCACCACATCACCGAGACGCAGAAGTCGATCGTCATCCAGCCCTACGATCGGACCGACGAGCTGGTCGAGCTGGCCGATCACGTCGCCAATATCTCCGCGAAGCACGAGGGCGGAAAGCCGGAGATCGACGCCGGGCGGGATCACCCGTCCGACATCCTGGAGTACTTCCTGCCGAAAGGCGAGATCGAGGCGCAGGGCCTGATGCCGGCCCTGGAGCGCAACTACCTCGATAAGCACGACGCGGTGAACCGGACGGCGACCGCACTCACCGAGAAGGGGTTGTCGTTCGTCGCCGCGCGGAACCTCCACCGCTAGACGGCGCGATCGGCGTTCCGGTCCGGCCTCGATCGGTTGGGAAGAGGATGGGTCCGGGCAAGGTACGAAAATGCGGCCGCGCTCGCGGCGCGACCTCATCCGCACGAGCTCACGATGTACTACGATCTCCGACCTCTCCGAGAGGATCGCGATGCGGTTGGACGGTCCTCACCATCGACACGGGGTCCGAAGGTCGCTTCATCGTTTCTTCTCTTCGCGATCCAAGTACTGGACAATCGCTTCGACGACGAGGTAGTTGATCGAACGGTCGACCTTCTTCCCGAGACGCTCTAGGCGTTCGATCGGCTTCTTGTCCAGCTTGCTCTTCGGAATGTAGATCGATAGCGTCGTCACTTCGCTCTTCCGGACCACTTGGCTCACCTCCTCCCTGTGTCCCTTGAGGTCCCTGGGTTCTGTGTTAGCCTACAGCAAACCAAGGAGAGTCGACAAATCGGTTCGGAAGCCAAATGGATACGCCTGAGGTCCCGTCAAGGGCCTCAGGCGTGCCGCGTCGCCAAGCCGCCGCTATCGTGTTACCGGATGACGAACCGGAATGTGTAGAAGACGACCTCGCGATCACCCCCGACCGTCGTGACGATCGGCTCGCACCCGGGCTGCTGATCGCCGCGAGCGGTGCCCATGCCGCGGGACATCGAAGTCCCGGGGACGCCCCGATCGATCGCAAGGACGAACGTGAACGTCCCTTGATCGAGGACACCGGTCGAGACGATCGGCCCCTCCTCCGAGACGATCTCCGTGACCGGAATCACGGCGTCGAACAGGTCCCCGGCCGGCGCGATCGAGATCGATGCGCCGTAGGCGGGCCCCTCCTCGTTGATGACGTGGACCGTGTTGCCGGACGGAAGCTGGATCGAGCAGCGATCCCACAGGATGCTGACTACGTCGTCGGAGACGTTGTGGATCCAGAACGGCAGTCGACTTTCGACGCCCTCCTCGGTGTGCGAGGCATTGAACGCGATCCGAATCGTGCCGTCCTGGAAGACCGCCTTCTCCGAGTAGATCGGGTCGAGCATCTCCAGCGAGGTCGGCGGCAGAACCGTGACCTGTGCCGTCGGCTCTTCAACGGGCGCAAGCTGCTCCGGCTCGACCGCCGCGGGCGGATTCAACAGAAGCCCGAACAGAAGCAACGCTCCCATGATCGCGGCGATCACCGCAATCTTCCCTAAATCATTCACGATCTCTCACCCCTCTTCGTCGACGAAGTTGGTAGATACGCTCATCGTATCGTCCTGTGGTCGGCGGGGAGTCAGGCTTTTGGCCGTTTCAAAGCAGAAGTCTGTCCGCCGGCAAACCGGCAGGATCGAAGCCCCGTGCGCCCTATTTCGGGAGCGTCACACCGGCCTGGTCTTGGTAGCTTCCGCCGGACTCCTTCTCGCCGTAGGTCCGATCCGGCCGAACGCCCCGGAAGAAGACGACTTGCGCGATGCCCCGCCCGACGTGGAGGCGGATCGGCAGAGGGGAGACGTTGGCGAGTTCGATGGTGAGGATCCCGCGCCAGCCGGGCTCGAGCGGCGTCACGTTGACCAAGAGGCCGCATCGTGCGTACGAGCTCTTCCCCCAGCAAACGCCGCAGACGTCGTCGGGCATCGCGAAGCGCTCGACGGACTCCGCCAGCACCTGGGAGTTCGGCGACAGCTCGAACACCCGTTCCGCCTCGATCCGGCGGAAGTGGCTGTCCGGGAAGTCGACCGGGTCGAGGATGGCGTTCACGCCGCCCAGCGGTACGAGAAACCGGCTTCCAAGGCGCAGATCGTACCCATAGCTCCCCAGCCCGTACGAAGGCTTTCCGGTCTGCACAGGCACGAACGGGTCGAGCATCGGTTCCGCCCTGTCACACAGCTCCCGGATCTCACGGTCGCTCAGGATTCCGCCCGGCATCGCGTTTCCCCCTCTTCATCGAGCAGCTCCGGGTGGGCCACTTGGCGGAGGATCTCGCTGACGAAGATCGACCACTCGGAGAGCCTGTGATGCCTCCGCTGGCGGATCACCCGCTGCAGAGAGAGGTAGCTCTGACAAACGATCCTGCGCTGGAGGAACGACTCGGGAAGGATCCGCTTCGCCTCTTCCCACGCCTCCTTCGCAATCAGCCGGTTGAGGTAGCAAAGGTGGGAATCCGGAATCGGATGCGCGAAGTCCGCCTGCACGAGGGGACGCGCCGTCAGGGTATGCATCGTCGACTCGCTCTGCTTCGTCACTCCGACCCGGTAGGTGTCGTACTGCTGCCAGAAGTAGCGCGGGGCGTCGACGTCGAGCCAGACCACGATCGATTCGAGGAACTTGTTGTGCCCGTCGCCCTTGAACCGCAGTCGCCGGGCGACCGCCTCCATCTGCTCGGCGTCGCGCCCGTAGGAGAGGGACAGGCCGAGAAGCCCGCACTCGTAACCATGCTCCTCTACGACGCGGACCCGGATCATCGGGCGTTCCCGGTCTCTCCGCGGCTCCCCGGCTTCACCAACGGGGCCCCGGCAGCACACAGGGGGCAGGCAGCCGGCTCGTAGGTCGGAATGGACAGCTTGAGGAGCGAGACGACGGGAAGGCCTTCGATGTCCCGGCCCGGTGAGCGGTCGACGATCGCCGCCAATGCCACGACGTCGGCGCCGAGCGAGCGCAGGAGGGCGATCAGCTCCCCCGTCGTCCGGCCGGTCGTGACGACATCCTCGACGACGGCCACCCGCTCGGCGGGGCGTAGGGTGAACCCTCGTCGCAGGGAAAAGGTGCGATGGTCCGTCCGCTCGGGGAAGAGAAATGGTCGGCCGAGGGAGCGTGCGACCTCGTATCCGATCAGCAGCGCACCCAGGGGCGGAGAGGCGATCCAATCGACGTTTTCTCCCGCAAGACGTTGCGCCAACGCGGCGCCGAGCGCGGCGGCGTCGGCCGGGTGCTCGAGTGCCTTCGCGCACTGCACGTACTGCGCCGAGTGAAGACCGGAGGAAAGGAGGAAGTGGCCCGTCTCGATGGTGCCGGTTCGCGCGAGGATCCGAAGGCAGCGATCGCTGTCGGTCAACGGCCCTGCCCTCCGAGCTGCTCCTTGAGGCGAGCCGCCGCGGCGCGGGGATCGGCGCTCCCGAGAATCGCACGCGACGCATTGACGATGATGGCTGCGTGCTGCGCGGCCGCATCGAGGAACGCTTGCACATCGGCGCCCTGTGCGCCGACTCCGGGAACCAGCCAACGCAGCTCGGGTGCGGCCGCGTGCACGGCCGAAACCCAAGCCGGCTGCGTCGCGCCGACAATCAGGCCGACCTGATCTGGATACTCGGCCGCGAGGCGGTCCGCTAGCTGCGCTACGCGGACGCACACCGGCGGCGCGCCGTAGCACGCGATCTCGGCGGCCGATCGATTGGTCGGCAGCGTGAGGAGGAACGCGAACAGACCGCGGTCCAAGAACGGCCGAACGGCCTCGTCCCCCATGTACGGGACGACGGTGATCGCATCCGCCCCCACGACGTCCACGGTGGCCTTGGCGTAGGCGGCCGCTGTGGTCGCGATGTCCCCGCGCTTCGCGTCGAGGATGACGGGCCGGTCGGCCGCGTGGACGGCGGCCGCTGTGTCGCGAAGGACGGCCAAGCCGCGTGGCCCCAGGGCTTCGAAGAAAGCGGCGTTCGGTTTGAACGCACAAGCGTGAGGGCGCGTCTCCCGGATCACCCATCGGAGGAACCGGCCCACACCGCGGGCTCCGCGGCCGAAGCGAGCGGGAACGAGCCCGGGGTGCGGGTCGAGCCCCACACACAGCCGCCCGTCGGATTCCGCGAGTCCGCGGCCCAGCCGCTCAGAGAGCATGGGGAACCTCCTCCTGTGCGATGCCGAGGATCTCGCTCACCGACTGGATGTCGCGCTCGTCCAGCCAGCGGCGAAGCTCGCCGGTCAGGCGGCAGGCGACCTGCGGATCGACCATCAGACCGAATCCGATTCCCACCAGATCGGCTCCCGCCATCAGCATCTCCACCAGGCTTCCCAACTCCACGACGCCCCCCGTGCCCACGATGACGGCATCCGGGAAGGCGCGTCGCACGTCGTAGACCCTTGCCAGGGCGATCGGAAGGATCGCCGGACCGCTGAGACCGCCGAAGATGCTCTTCAGAAACGGTCTCCCCGAGCTCCAATCGATGCGCATCCCGCGGAGGGAGTTGATCAGCGTCACGCCGTCCGCCCCCGCCTCGAGCGCGGCCTCCGTCCCGCACAGGAGGTCGCCTGCGTCTCCGGGCAACTTGGCGAGGAGAACGCCGTCGAACGCCGCTCTTGCAGCCTTCACGTAGGCGGACACGGCGTCGGCATCGGCCCCGATCAGGCCCTCGGAGACGTTCGGGCAGGACAGGTTGAGCTCGATCATGTCGATAGAGGACGCCTCGCTCAGACGGGCCGCGACGCCGGCCGCCGCTTCCGGCGAGGGCCCGGTCACGCTCACGATGACCTGGGTGGGCAACTCCTCGAGCCGCGGGAGGATCTGCTCCTGGAACGCCCGCAGGCCGGGATTGTCGAGCCCGATCGAGTTGAGAGCGCCGGCCGGGCAGTCGACCAGACGGGGCTGCGCATTGCCTGCGCGGGGCTCGGGTGTGATGGTCTTGGTCGTCAGCGCGCCGACCTGCCGCAGGTCCACGCCGTCGATCAACTCGAGCCCGAATCCGGACGGTCCGGATGCGAGGACGACCGGAGAGCGAAGTTGCCTTCCCAAGCGCTGAATCGTCACGTCAGCCACGGGAGGTCCTCCATCGGAAAAAGCGGTCCGTCGACGCAGATCCGCTTGGGGCCGGCCGCCGTCTCGATACGGCAGCCGAGGCAGGTCCCGATGCCGCAGCCGATCCGCGCTTCGAGTGAGACGTAGACGTCCGGGACGCCGCGGTAATCGTTCGCGAGGATCCGCAGCATCGCCTCCGGGCCGCAGGCCAGGATCCCCAGTCCCGGTCTCCAAACGGCGCGCAACCGGTCGGCCGCTTGCAGCCCGGTGACCTCCTCAATGACCAGCGGGATGTTCGGTAGGAGGTCGCAGGCGTCGGCCGTTCGGAAGCCGTAGACGCCCCCGGTGGTCAGGTGCGCGCACTGCTCGGCGAAGCAGAGCATCGGCGCGACCCCGCTGCCACCGGCGACGAGGAGGTATGTTCGATCGCTCGGGATCCGCGAGGCGTACGGCACGCCGTACGGACCTCGGACGTCAAACGGAGTGCCGATCGGCGCGTTCCACAGCTTCTCGCGGACCCTACCTTCCGACTTCACGAAGAACTCGAGCGCACCCGGACGTTGCGACATCACGGAGAAGGCGCGAGGAAGGCAGGGGTCTTCTCCGTAGCGCACAAGCACAAACTGACCCGCCCCCACGGACGCCCGGAGTGCGGGGCTTTCGAGGACGACACGTGCGTAGTGGGCAGACCGCGTGCGTGCCACGAGCTTGCCTTCGATCCAAGAGAAAAGCGACTCGCAAAGAGCCGCCGCGCGCGTCCGTTGAGCGTCGTTCTCCACCCGCTGCCCCCTCCGGCCAGAAGGCCTTCGGAAAACGATCGTACCCGTGCTCGGCGTCCGGCGTCAAGCGGTCGCATTGCCTCACCAAAAAAGTACTCGAAACGGGATCGTTGCCTCACGTAAGAAAAGTACTCGAAGAGGGAGGTGAGCTACGGTGCTCATCGTCCCG